>ERZ887851.3976-NODE-3976-length-10277-cov-7.973684_pt1 | contig 10277 bp, 7 predicted proteins | sample MGYA00521100_ERZ887851 | MGnify/ENA primary metagenome ERZ887851 (study PRJEB32303, sample SAMEA104408602) | aquatic metagenome | biome: Brackish water; feature: Pelagic; material: water | place: Baltic Sea | collected 2014-06-06T16:11:00 | depth 11,444 m ...
CTAGCACTGACACCTGAAATAGACTGAAGAACACTAATGTCTCCATATACCTCAGAAAAGTTATTATTTATTTTTGTACCTGCAGTACGTAGATCATCACCGGTTCCGTCGTTACCAGCTGCTCCTACGTTAATATCTTGTTGTGCCATGTTATATCCTACAAAACTAATTATTGTTATTTATACTGATTATCAAACAGTACTGGTTGATCCGTATGAATAAGTCTGATATTGTTGCATATCAAATCTTTCAAATGTTCCATCCATTGTTATTACAGAACCACCCGAATCGGCATCATCAAATCGTATTTCATATCCACCCCATTCACCAATAGTATCATACAATCCAGCAATACTATCCATAGAGAGGGAAAGACCAAAGTATGATGATGTTCTTAGTGGATCAAATCTTTGTGATGCACTATCCGCATCTTCATCATCAGGTGTTAATATGCTAGTATCAGCAAACGGGGTGCCAAGAGTAACCGTTGCATTTGCAAACACTTTTGTAAAATTGGCTCTATCATCAGTAATTGATGTTCCTGTAGTAATAGAGACATTACCAATACCTTCTAGTACTGTTTCAGACGCAAGATGAAAACCAGATGGATGAACAAAATTTCTATAAAGTGTTTCCCATTTGCTGAATGAAATTGGTGAGCGAATAAGCACAGAAAAGATTTGGTATATCGCACCATCTTGTAAAAGATAATCATCTTCGGCACCAATGGTTGATTCCCCAACTCTCATAAGCCGTGACTTTGGGTAAAAAACTTCTACATCTTCTGCAAAAAAGGATCTAAAAAATCCTTCGGCAGAATAGAGAGAACCTTTTACCCTAAAGAAATTACCAAAGTTAATTAATGCTTCTCTTGGATGTATAAATTGATTCTGTGCAACACCAAGTGCTATCTCATCAAATATGTAATTAAGGTTTGTAAGACTTGCATCTTGTGCATCACGAATTGTAAGTAACTCATTAATTGAACCACCAAAATTTGCATCAGAATCTAAGAATTCATAATAACCTTCGAGAAAACTAATGAGGCTCGGGTATTGCTCCTGAAAATATTCTGGTAATACTTCTTGAACCAAACTTTTTCTAAAATTTGGAGCAATTCTAAAATAATCTTTGGTTGTTTCAAATGACATATTACACTGTTACTTCTAATGAGGTTGTTTGTCTATCTATAGTAGCAGTAGCCGAAGATTTTGCTGTATCAAGTCTCAAAATATAATTTCTTAATGGTTTAATATATGAATCATTTTCTGGAGTCACAGAGAAAATAAGATAAGGCTGTCCTGTGATAATCTGTGTTGGTTCAAAGGCTACAATATCAACTGTTCCTGCAGTTGGATTATATGAACCAATATTATCCAAAAGAATGTTCCCTTGTAGATCAACAATCTGCAATACTGTTGAAGATAACTTATTCTTAATAGTTCCAACCACACCACCATATTCAAATGGTCCTGATTGTACCCTATAGAATATGTCATCAGGTGTTGCAATTTTCATAGGGAAATTAATTGTAAATGTATTTCCGGAATTGATAGTAACATTCTGTCGCATCGAAGGTTTTACAGTAATTTCTGACGAAAGAATAGATACATCAAGAGCATCAATTTCTGTTGCGAGATTAGATTTGCGGAATACTGCATCGAATGTCTCAATATTATTCTGAAAATATGTTTGGATATATTGATAAACTTCTGTTTCAATACCACCTAGGCTTTTACCTGTTCTTGCCGGGTCAAACTGGATTGCAACATTCACTTCTAAAAACGTATCAATTGGATCTGTAAACTTAGTAGTCATAGACATCACAGAAAGGTTATCTGTAAAGTTTGTTGTAATACCGTCTTTGACTGCCTGCTTTACAGTATCAGATGTGTTATTCTGAAAGTTTAATGAGATATAAATTGCACCATAGTCAATAGGTACATTTTGATCACCAGACCAAACAGCTGCATTCTGAACTTGAGAGAAATTAGTTTCAATCATACCCTTATAATCAAGTGATGTGACAAGTCTTTTTTGGCCAGCAAATGCAATTGGAGCAAGTTGTCGAATTGATTCAATAGTCTGCTTTGGTGCACCTCCTGTTGATTCTGTATTTGTCACAACATTTAAAGTATATTGTACAGAATTAATAGTGATTGTAGAATTAGGACTAAAGAGTGTGCCGTTATTTGCTACCACACCTTTGGTCGAAAGATAGCTCACAACAACCTTTTCTCCAGGTTCTGGTGATTTACCAAAAGAAACCCCATCACCAAAGTTTAATTCATAATAACCATTTGGTGCTTCATGTATTGAAAAATGAGTAGTATTAGCATCAACATTAATTGCTTGTGATAGTGGTGTATAACTTATAAATGAAGCTGATGAAACAGTTTCATATACTTGAACTACAGCTGTTGATGTGTCAATCGTGGTATCCGGAATAACATAGATTTGTCTTTCAAGTTTCTCACCAACAATAAATGTTTTTGTCTTTTCAATGCCTTCAAAGATAGGAATATTAGTTGACCCATCAGTTGCAATAAACGTATACAACCCAGTACCATCATCTGATGCATAGAATGTATCTCTTGTACGGAATGTATATGATACACCATCGATTGATGAGGTAAAAAGTGTACCTGCGGCAAGTGCAAGTTGTGCAGGTCGACCTAACACACCAGTTAAATTAAGAGAAAGATTAACAAGTGCACGTGAAGCAGTTGATGATTTTACTTCATAGCCGAGTGTTTGTGCATGTGATACAACAGAACTACGTAATTGTGCAGTAGAAAGAAATGATTCATTTAATGAATAGTTGGCAGTTAAACCATTTACATGGGTGTTATACGCCAAAACATCAAGTATGTTTGAAAGACCAGATGCTTCAAAATCATAATCATTAAATTCGGCTTTACTTTGCAGATGTGATTTTAACTTCTGCTTAATATTAGTAAAATCTAGATCGGTTGATTTAATAGTACTTGCCATGTTATCTTAACCTTGCCAATGATAATTCCAATTCTACAACCTGCTGTGTTGTTAATACTTGGAATTGAATTGAAACTTTTATTTCGTTATTGTCATTATTTAATGTGACATCTATGTCTAAAATTCTTGCCCGTGGTTCATGCAATTCAACTGATTCAATAATTTGGTCAGCCATAGCATTAACATCAATAGTAGTATCTAATTCAAAAAGAAAATCATTTAGGTTACCACCAAAAGTAGTATCAAATGGCTTTTCCATCTGATTAGTCATTAATAGATTCTTTACAGCCTGTTTCACAGCAGCTGCTTCTGACTTTTTGTATAAATCACCTGCGGGCTTAGGGGCAAATGCAAGATCAATATCTAAGTAAGATGCAGCTCGTGAAGAGATAAGTGTTTTAGTATTAATATTACCGTCTTCAACGGCAAAAGCTCTAATTGGCATAAGAATCCCTCGGTGTAATACTTATAAACCTATTTATATACATTCTACAAGTTCGCCAGCGGATTGTGGAAAGTTATTGAACTGTGTTTCAATAAGATTTGTATAGGTTGCTTTATAACTATCAGAGGCAAACTCTGGCATAATGACTACAATTTGCACAGTATCTGTGTTATTCGGATTGTATGTATCATATGACAGAATCATCTTCTCAAACTTTAATGAATCTTTCCACCATACTGCTAGATCAAATGTCTTGGCAGCTGCAATATTACCATCACGGTCTCTTAGTTCATATACAACTGCTCTGCCTTTTTGTTTTAAATCATTAATTCCACCGGCTGTAACTGTTTCGGTTACAGATGGTTTATATACACCTTCAGCCACAACAAGTCTGTATTCCTCAAAAATATCATCATCTGTCATAATCTCTTTCATTAATTGCGCATGAGGTACTAATTGTTTTGCAATAACAAGTCTTTCTGCTTGTGTAGCTACATGATCAAATGTTACGTTATTACCATATCCACCTAAGAATTTTGAGATACGAATACCTTTTTGTAACTCGGTGCGTGAATCTACGTTAAAGAGTCGAGGATCATACTGTGCTTCAACTGATAGATATTCTGTGGTATTTAATACACTACCTTTAAATCTCTTGGCTTCTACACCAATGGTTTTACCCAGTACCTGTTTGGCACGTACTCTTCTTGGTGTCGCTTCGTTACTCACAATACGCTTTATAGTATTTGGTATTGCATTTGAATATGTTGCGGACAAACCGTTTTCTGCAATAACTGTACCAATAAATTTAGTATTCTGTTGATTTGCAATATCACGTAACTTTGACCGAATCTCTGTAGTACTGAGTGTTCTTTCACATACATTGCCATAATCAACCAAACGATTAATCTGATTATAGAGAACATTACCTGGGTCAAGAAATATCTTACGGGCAGCAAATTCACTTGAATGGTTGTAATCTGTTAATATAGTATTAGTAGGTCGATTAGTTGTTTTATTTGTTGCGGATGTAACTGTTGTTCCATACCCTCCAGGTGATGTAGCACCAAGAGCCGCAGTTCCAGCTTTATTTGCATCAAGTGCTTCTTTTGCTGTTCCTTCTAAATCACCGTGAAACGTAGTAGCATGCATTGATGTAGAATTAATACGTGGAATGTGTGCAGTATGTGCATAATGTACTATATTCTCACCACCAATTGTACCTGAATCACCCATTACAAGAAGACTCTTTGCACCAATATCAATTGATGGTGACGAAATTACTGCTTCTGTTTCTGATGTATGTCTCATAATTCCTTTTGAGAGGAACTCTGCTTCGTCTGACATTAAAAAGGATGTAGTGCCTTTAATATTTGTTGAGTGATCACCATGAATAAATCGTGTTTCACTACCAGTAATCTGTTGTGATACGTTCTTATTGATAATTGATTGAAAGTTCTTATTAATATCCTGACGATAACCACCTTTAATATCTTCGGAATGGTCACCACCTACATTGACATTATAATCACCACCAACATTGAGATCAAAGTTACCGTCAACTCTCATCTTTACATTACCATGATATACAATATCTCCGTCACCTTCGATAATAACCTTTTCATCACCTGCAGTAACACGAATACTATTACGAGTAGTATTAATCAGAATAGTACCATCAGGCATCATTTCAATACCGGTACCAGTTTTGTGTTTAATTAAAATTCTTTCACGGCTAGGAGTATCGTCATACTCTGTTACATGACCTGACACAGTTCTTCTTACTTGATTCAAAGGATATTCAGAAGAAGGAAAGTCTTTTATGTCTAAATTTAGATCTACATCACCACCACCATAGCGCAAAGTATTTTCTTCAATACCTCTTGCCTCACGGTTGGTTGATTGCACACCTGTGTATTCGCGTTTAGGATATTGTCCATTTACATCAAAAAATCCATCTTGATTTTTAGCATCAGCATAGCCTTGAATGCCAACAGTAGCTGCAATATCTTCGTCGTCTATTCCACTCATTATCTTATTACCCTTGGATCATCGTCATACGGTCTTTGGTTTGGTACTATAGCATCAACTGATTTAACACCTGTAAGTACATCAACTGAATATTTACTAGTGAATGCATTTCTAGATAGTTTATCATATGAAAATGCAATTGCATCATCTAAATCAGCAGAGGTTGCCTTTGCACCGTCTTCTCTAGGAAATTGTAAGCTTTTACTATACAACGGATTCGTTGCTGTATATTTACCCCAACTTGCATTATATGTCACATATTGAATATCTTCGGCCTTATTAATATTATCTTGTGCTTCGGTACCTTTTTGTTCAACGCCTAAATTAAATTGCGCTGGTGTAATCTTTTCTATATCAGAACCAAATTTTTTCATATAATCAGGAACATTAAATCCTGGTCCTAGTTGTGGTCTGGCCAAAACTTCATCAAAGCCAATAGTCTGTGCACCCGGATATACTACAGCAAACGTGCCTAGAATAGCATCAAGGCTTTTCCATTGTTGTGCAGTTATAGATGCAGAGCTTAAGGTTACTACAGCTCTTGCTTCTGCAACAGGTACAGAATGCCCAGCATCAAGTGTTATATTAATGCCGTTGGCTAATATTGGCCTTGCAGTGTCTCTATATACCGAGGAATTACTATGATCAAAATTACCAAATTCTTCTAATTTTAATACTCTATCAATAGTACCATTTTTTCTTATAAAGTAATGCGCCCAGGATGCTTTTTCATAGATGCGGTGATTTGCCTGATATTGATCATCACCATGACTAAGTTTTAATTGTAAAATATTATTGTTATAGGCTTCACCACTTGAAAAGTATCTATCAGGTGCAGAACCTGTCCATGTAATATTGATATTAGATATAGTTCTTCGAATACTCTTCATATCAATAGTAAGTTCTTCTTTACTATGAACTTGATTATATACAAATATCCCTGAAGATTTTGTAGAAGCACCAATTTCAGAAACAGGTGTTGTTGCCTTTGCAGTCATCAATGGCCCTTGTTCTATTGAAGAAGAAAGGTTTGTAAACCCGGTTTTTTCAACAATGTTAGGAACTTTAAGTCCAGTCTCAGGATCAAGTCCATCAACACCAAGAGTTGATGAAGGAATTTCTATACCAAGATCTTTCATTGGGTTTACACCAACAGTCGCTGCTGCTACTGCACCGAGTATATTACCAAAATCAACACCCTTTGAACCAAATGGATTAGCTTCTGATACCTTCGATATTCCTGGAATATTTTTCTGTGCATCTTTTAATAGATTTGATTCTTTAATACTGCCTGGGGCAAGTGCATCTCCTACGTTAATACCTAATTTAACGCTCGGTACTGTAGCTTTGAATGATCCAAATGGATTACCTAATGAACTCATTTGAACTTTAGATACTTCGACCACCGGAGCAACAGTTTCTGCTCCTTGATCTTCATTCACAAATTTAGTAATATTAGCACCTAGATCAGATGTAATCTGTTCCATTGTATCTTCAGGCATACCTAGTTTTCTAAACTGTTCTTGTATTACTGGATCTTGTGCTGCGACATTAGACTGTTCAATTGCCGTCTTTATATCTGCATCTTTTTGGTTAAGAGCAATCTTTAATGCATTTTGAACACCCTTTGGTGAACCATCAGCAACAATTGCATCAACCACAACATCTGATTGTGACGTCTTACCTGATAATGTATCAATAATTGTTTTATTAGATGGTGTAGAAGTTGTAGTAATACCAGGAACAGATGCCCCCATCTTTGATGGTGTAGGATCTTTCTTTTCACCACGTGGTTTTACTGATTCTGATAGTCCCACAAACCCAGATACTACACTACCCATAGTAGCAGACCCACTTTGCATATCTGTAAAGAGTTTAATTGCCTGTTGTTTAAGAGCAGCTTGTTCTGCCTTCTGTGCAGCCGAAAGTTCCTTTACCTCTTTCTGTTTATTTTTAAGAGGTGTTCTTTTGACCGGAGATACATTAACCGGCCGGCCATACTTATCTACAATTCTTGCCATTAATCATTCATCCTTCGGAATATCTCTTCAGCCGCATCAACTCTATCCTCTTGTTTTTTTACCTTAGGATTTTCAAATCTTTCCTCAAATAAGAAACAAGCATCTCTAATAGTACGAGCTCTTTTGATCTCATTATACTTATAATATCCTTTATGATCATTTAATTCTTTAATAGTAAAGAGTAATTGACCATATAAACTTTGCCAAGGAAGGTTATGTGATGCACAAAAAGCAACAAGTGACTGGTAGCGAAATCCTGCATCTTTTGATGAGTTCCACTGTGCAATACCAAAAGATTTTTCGGGCGGTGCAGATTGTGCACTTGGGTTTAAATCGCCTTTATTAGCTGCAGCATAAGATTCAATATAAAAATTACCTACAATACCTGCTGCTTGTTCGGGTGAAAATCCACCACCTTCTTTTGTAAGAAAAAAGTTATAAGCCTTTTCAATGTTTGTCTCACCTGATAAAAATTTATCATCGGCAGACTCATTTTCTATAACTGATTTACTAAATTCTGTTGCATGCTGCAATTCATCTGGCACAGCTGGATCTGAAGTATATTGGGCAGTACTAATCGGCCGTTCATATTTTGGTATAGAACCAATTACCAAAGGTAGCTGTGAATTCTTTCCATCAAGGAAAATACCGAATACCTGTGATTGTTCTTTTACACCAATATTAGTACCAATACCGCTTTCACCACCTTCTGTACTAGGGGATATAACCTGTGCCCAAGGTAAATCACCATCTTCAATAAGTGATGTATCTGATGTGTGTATACCAAAGATTCGTACTTTCACTCTGCCGAGCTCCAGAGGATCATTAATGTTTATGACAGTACCTGTAAACCAGCGTGTCTCATCACCATAATAAGATTTATTGTTTACACTCGGTATCATGATATGCTCCTGAGTATTGAATCATCCTTATATGATGTAATCTTTACACACTGTAGATGTACTTCATATTTTTCTACGGTCATTGTGTGCTTAGATGCATATATTAAATAATCACCAGATTTCTTTAAATCAATTTCAACATCTTCTATATTAGGTTTATTGGCTAGGAAAATAATACGAACAATATTACCAACTGTTCTATGATAATCTCCTTGATTAAATCCTCGACCATTTACTGTAATAGTAATAGGACTTTTTCTAAGAAATCCTTGCAGAGCTCTACTTGCAATGCGTTTACTATACCCTGCTTCTTGTTCTTGATCTAAACTTTTATATCTATTACTACCATCATCATATGCCCCAGATTGGGTTATTTGTGCCATCCGTTTAGATTGATATTTCTGTAACTCTATATCTTCAAACTTAAAATCATCTGCAAATGTAATACGTTCATTCTCTTTTACAGCAACCTGTGATAAGGCATCATTTAAAACATCAAAAGAATGTTCTACATAATCACCTTTCATAGTGTCATAAAATACGTAATTAGCTCCTACCAATCCAGCTGATATTAGATTATATAGATTATCATTATTTTCTATATTATATGCTTTAATTGGTATGAATTTACGTCTGCTGTTATCTATTTCATTAAAATCTTGTCCTGCACCATAGATAAAGGGCGCTATATCATTAATGGGGGTTGCCTGTAGCATTGTACCCATATCAGTCATAACAATTTTATTACCAACTAATGTAGAGAAAAGATAGTATGGCAGACCATATGTTGTAGCACATCTATTTTTAATCCATACCATTGCCTGTAAAGGACTCATGTTGGGTATAATTACTTTTAATTTCTGTAATTGCACACTCTCTTCGCCGACATATTCTATATCTTTATCTAAATGTTGGTTGGATATTGTGCTGATAATATCTAAGGCATTGCCAGAATGTGCACTATTTACATTAATTAGATTGGAAAGAAATTCTGTATCCTCAATAAAATGTAATACAATAAGCTCTGACGATTCATTTGCTTTCCTCGAGGTAATCATACTGTCGATGACAAACCTCTTTTTAATAGGAATTGATGCAGGCAATTCACTGTCTTTGATAGTAATGCTTAAGTACTCTGCTCCCTGAAAATCTAATCGGTCATACAGGCGAAAAGAATCAACAATAGCAATCTGGCCAGTAAGATATGGACTGTCAAGGTTTTCAAATATTTCTATATCTGTCACTGATCCAACAATATTCAGACCTCGTGGATCTAAGAATCGTGTTGAATTAATTACACAAGATTCAAGGATATACCCTTTGGTTGATTCTGATACCGCTGACATTATGAACTAATAGCCTGTTTAAACATTGAAACTACTTCATTAATTAATTCTGGCTTAATAACCCTAATATGTTTTAACTCATCATTATCTTTAATGTATCTATCAATATGTGTAATTTCTGTTAATTGTGCACCTGGACCAATAGTAGGATCTATGTCAACATGATTACCATCAACATCTTCATAGTGATGTGCAGAAAGATACTCTGCGGATGCACCTGAAACAGTCACTGTTCCTGTTGTTACTGCCGATGATACGTTAGTGACTGCCTCTCCAATACGAAAGCCTCCTGTTGCAGCAACTGTCACTTGACCTAAATCAAGGTTTCGTCTGAGTACCCTACCTCTTGATCCGGTATCAGCTCCGACAACAATCTCACCTACTGTGTGAATACCTGTAAGACTATCTGTGGTTGTATATGTAAAGTGTGGAAAATCTCTCTTTGCAACGTTATTAATTTCAGCGTTTGTAAGAGGCCAACCTTGTTTGCGCAAATGTTCATTCATCATAGCAAATGTCCAATGATAGATTGGTGTTC
>ERZ887851.3977-NODE-3977-length-10275-cov-26.738845_pt1 | contig 10275 bp, 9 predicted proteins | sample MGYA00521100_ERZ887851 | MGnify/ENA primary metagenome ERZ887851 (study PRJEB32303, sample SAMEA104408602) | aquatic metagenome | biome: Brackish water; feature: Pelagic; material: water | place: Baltic Sea | collected 2014-06-06T16:11:00 | depth 11,444 m ...
ATTCTTTAGCACTCTTAGTAAGGATTGTCTTAACTTCCGAACCTTGTTTTTTAAACAATCTAATAAGTTCTAAACTCTTATAGGCTGATATGCCCCCACATATTATTAGTAGTATTTTTTTTTGAGATAAACTGTTCATTGAAGGAATTAAAATACTAATAGGCCAAAAATTACAAGCAATAATAAGCCAACAATAGATTGGTTTCTAAACGCTATCATTTCTAATTTTTTTTCATTTAGGGCTGTAAATGAGTTTGAGTTCTGCGGAATCTGTCCACTTGCTAAAAATGTAAGAGCTTGATTTGCTTTATCCATAATCTCTGGGAAGTCAGGTAATCTTTTAATCACTTCAGTGGTACTTTTTAAACCTTCGCTTAAAGTATTTATTGGATCTTTTGTGTCCCTTAACCAATTTTCCAAAACTGGTTTTGATGTTTCCCATATATTGGTATCTGGATTAAGCTTTCTTGCGACACCCTCAACAACTACCATAGTTTTCTGTAGCATTAATAATTGAGGCTGTGTTTGCATATTAAATTTTTCAGTAACATCAAAAAGTTGTTTTAATAATTTACCACCTGAAATATCCTTAACCGATTGACCAAAAATTGGTTCCCCGATTGATCTTAAAGCTTGAGCCAAATCATTTACAGGAACGTCTTTCGGAACAAGACCAGCAACCAAGTGTACTTCAGCTACTTTTTTATAATCTCTTTGAATAAAACCAAACAAAATTTCTGCTAAAAATCTTTTGCTAAGATTGTCTAATCTTCCCATAATACCAAAATCTATAGGAACAATTTGTCCATTATTATCAATAAATATATTTCCCTGGTGCATATCTGCGTGAAAAAAACCATCTCTCACAGCATGTCGTAGAAAATGCTGAATAATGTCTGAGGAAATTTGTTTGGTATCAATGTTTCTTCTTTGTAAATCTTCGGTTTCACGAATTGAAACACCATCGACCCAATCAAGTGTCATCACGTTTTCACTTGTAAAATTCCAATAGATTGTTGGCACTCTAAAACCCGCATCATTCTTTGTATTTTCGGCATATTCATTTGCAGCCGCAGCCTCAAATCTCAAGTCCATTTCCAGATTGGTTATTTCTTTAAGTAAAAATACAACTTCCATCAATTTTAATCTTTTGGTTTTTTTGATGAATGACTCAACAAAAAAAGCAAAAAGCATCAATGCATCTATTTCTTCATTAAACCTTTTTTTAATATCTGGTCTTAAAATTTTAATAGCAACATCTTTTATGGTTCCATTGTCAATAATTTTGGCTTTATGAACTTGAGCTATTGATGCAGCTGCCACAGGTTCACTTAAATCAATTATGGAATTAAATGTTTCTTCTCCTAAATCTTTTTTAATTATAGATTTTGCTTCTGACAAAGAAAAAGGAGGCAATCTATCTTGCAGGCCTTCTAATTGTTTTGCTAGTTCTTCACCAATAATATCAGGTCTAGTAACCAAAAACTGTCCAAGTTTAATAAAAGTAGTTCCCATAGATTGTAATGATTTAGAGAGTTTTTCACCTTCATTTTCATTTAAGATATTTTTTTTAGAATTTGAAAAAGAAAAAGAAAGTATTTGAAATAAGATTTTAATAGCTAGTGGAGGCTTTTTAAATTTTGAAACAATATTTAAAACATCTGACTTAGCTAATTTTCTTCCCAACTTAAAAAGTGTAAATAATTTTTTAATCATTATATTTTCCAGCCAGAATGAATAGCAACAATGCCGCCTGATAAATTTCTATAACTACAGTTTATAAATTTATTTTTTTTCATTAGATCAATCAACTCTTCTTGATTAATGAATTCTTCAATACTTTTAATTAAGTATTCATAAGGTGCTTTTTGACCCATGACAGCTTTACCAACTAATGGAATGAGTTTTGAATAATTTTTGTAAATAAAATCTAAATTAGAATTTTGAATTTTTGAAAATTCCAAACATAGGTAGCGTCCACCAGGTTTTAGAACCCGATATGCTTCTGAAATAGCTCTATTTAGATCTTTGGTATTCCGTAAGCCAAAGCTAATTGTATAATAATCACAAGAGCTATCTTTAATTGGAAGCTTTTCGGCGGGAGCAATTAACCAATTAATATTATTATAAGTTTTTAATTTTTCCTTACCTTTGCCTATCATTCCCTCATTAGGGTCTACGCAAAAAATTTTACCATTTTTGTCAGTTAAATCTAAAAAAAGTTTACCTAGATCCCCAGTGCCACAAGCAACATCAATTAAGATTTTATCTTTAGAAGGATTCATCCAGCTCATCAAATTTCTTTTCCAAATTCTATGAATGCCTAATGACATGAAATCATTCATTAGATCATATTTGTCATAAACATTATCAAAGACGCCTTGAACTAAACCTTTTTTGTTTTGGAGATATTGTTGCATATTAAATTTATTATTTACTGATAATATAGTATCAAATGCCAGAATTACCAGAAGTAGAAATAGTTAAACAATCGTTATCAAAAAAAATAGAACAAAAAAAAATCAAAAAAGTAATAATTAAAAACAGAAATTTAAGGTTTAAAATTCCTATAAAATTTGAAAAATTACTACAAAATAAAACTATCAAAAAAGTTACTAGATTTTCAAAATATTTAATTTTAAATTTTGATGATGACTCATTTTGTTTGATTCATTTGGGCATGTCAGGAACTATTCATTTGACTAAAAAAAATGTCTTAAATAAATTTACTAACACCAGCTTCTATAATTCACCTGAGTTACCAAAAAAACATAATCATGTTGAAATCCAATTTGGAGATATAAATGTTATTTATAATGATCCAAGAAGGTTTGGGTTTTTTAAGTTTATTGAAAATAAACAAGCACTTATAAAAAGATTTAGTCATTTAGGACCCGAACCATTTTCTAAAAATTTTAATCTAAAATATATTCTCAATTATTTTATTGATAAAAAAAAGGATATAAAAAGTTTTTTATTGGACCAAAAATTTGTATCTGGTATTGGAAATATTTATGCAAGTGAGATTTTATTTCTTTGTGAAATTAATCCAAAAACATATGCAATGAAATTATCAATAAAAGATTGCAAAAAAATTATCTCATACTCAAAAAGTGTTCTTAATAAAGCGATTGCAAAAGGAGGATCCAGTATTCGTGATTTTAAAAATACAGAAGGACAAAGTGGAAACTTTCAAAAGGAATTTAAAGTTTATCAAAAAGAGAACTTTGATTGTCCAAGAAGTAAATGTACAGGTAAAATTAATAAAATATTCATATCAAATAGGGCAACTTTCTTTTGTAATACCTGCCAAAAATAAGCAATTATTCTATTGACCAGTATAAATTCTCGAGCTATACCACTGCGCTTATGGCAAACACAAAATCAGCAATTAAAAGAGTTAGGAGAATTGCTACACAAACACTAGTTAATAAGGCTCGTAAGAGCAAATACAGGAATGCTATAAAAAAAATGAACATTCTTATTGAAGATAAGAATAAAGCTGAAGCTTTAAAATTTTTGCCGAAATTGAATTCTGAATTAATGAAAGTTGCAAAAACTGGAATTATAAAGAAAGCGAACGCTTCAAGGAATGTTTCTAGAATAACAAAAAAGATTGCAGCCTTATAAGCAGCTATCTACGCCCACTATAAAATTCAACTAAAAGTATCCACATTATATACGAAAGTTTATTTCTAGATTAACCATATATAGTTTTAGTAAAAAAATAAAAATTTAATTTATAAGTCACACACTCATAGATTTTAAATTTGTAAAATTAATTATTAAAATTTGTTGTTTATGTGGCAAGAATAATTTGTAAATCAAAAACAGACCACCTTTTATTTATTAAAATATAACTTCATATAAAAAATAATTATTCGCGTTAGGAACGATTCACCTACAGAGTTTATTTATTTTTATTTTATTAAAATTAATTATTGCAAAAAAATTGTTTTGCTTCTAACTGACATTATTCCTACAAATTTATGTCTAAAAATATTACAACACAAAACTTAAAAAATGTTCCTACCGAAACTTTAGATTGGGCCACTATTCAAAAGGACATGAAGAATAAGCTAGGTAGCGATATATACGAAAGTTGGCTTAGAAAAATAGATTTTGTTGAAGAGATGAATAATTACATCTTACTTTCTGTTTCAACTAGATTTTTAAGAGATTGGATTACTTCAAGATACCTTGATCAAATTTTACAAATTGTAAAACTTTATAAAAAAGATTTAACAAGAATAGAATTTAAAATTATCGAAAAAAATTCTGAAAACGAGGATGAAAAAAATATTGACAAATCTTCAAATAGCGAAAATGTATCTTTTATTAAAGATACATACCTTCAATATAATAGAATTGATCAAAATAAAAGATTTGATAATTTTATAACAGGTACGAGTAATAAATTAGCTTACGAAGCGTCTTTAAAGGTTTCAGAAAATATTTCACACTATAATCCACTTTATATTTATGGTGGCGTTGGTATGGGTAAAACTCATTTGTTAAATTCTATAGGACTTTCGTTAAAGGAAAAACATAAGGTTATGTTTATTTCAGCAGAAAGATTTATGTATCAGTTTGTTAAATCAATAAAATCTAACGATATGGTAAAGTTTAAAGAATATTTTAGAAATACCGACATACTATTAATTGATGATATTCAGTTCATGAATGGTAAAGAGGCGATGCAAGAAGAGTTTTTTCACACATTCAATGCATTGCTTGATAAAGGTTCACAGGTAATAATCTCTGCAGATAGAGCCCCAAATAAATTATCCAGAATTCAAGATAGAATTAAATCACGATTTGCAGGAGGCTTAGTCGTTGATATTCAAAAACCAGATTATGAACTTAGAAGTAAAATTGTTAAGCAAAAAACAGAAGAGCTTAATGTTTTTTATTCTAATCAAATAAATATTTCTGACGAAATACAAAAGTTTATTAGCACAGAAATTACAACAAGCATTAGAGAGTTAGTTGGTGCCATTAATAGAGTTGTCTCTTTTTCAAGAATATATAATAAAGTTCCAAATTTATCAGAAGTTAAAATAGTTTTAAAAGATTTGTTAAATATTGGTGAAAACAAAGTCACGATTGATCTAATTCAATCGACTGTTTGCAAATTCTTCAAAATTAGTAAGAATGAGATGTTATCTTCAAGAAGATCCAGATATCTTGTTAGACCAAGACAGACAGCAATTTATTTAACAAAGATATTAACTTCAAAATCTTTACCAGAAATTGGTAGGGAATTTTCCAATAGAGATCACACAACAATTATCCATTCTGTTAAAACAATTGAAAAATTGAAAGAAAAAGACCCAGAGATGACCAACAATATTAATAACTTAAAAAATCAGATATTGTATAATAATGAAAATGAAATTTAACGTTAATCAACAAGATCTGCAACAAGCTCTGAGTTATTGTCAGGGAGTAATAGAAAAGAGAAGCACACTTCCAATCTTATCAAATGTTTTATTAAATGCGAGTAATTCAAATTTAACAATTACAGCTACTGATTTAGATTTAATATTCATTCATCAAATTAATAATGTTGAAGTAATTAAGGAAGGGAATACGACCACAACCTCTTCAATTATGTATGACATCATAAGAAAATTTTCTTCAGGAAAAAAAATTAATTTATCTTTAACAGATGGTAGTAAGCTTCAGGTTGAGTCTGAAAAATCTGTCTTTAATTTGAATTGTATTAGCGCTTCTGAATTTCCTTTGACTGATGAAAATTTTAATCAAAATGAGTTTATAATAAAATCAAAACAGTTATTAAAATTATTAAATAAATGTAAATTTTCAGTTTCTAATGATGAAACCAGACATTATCTAAGTGGAATTTTTTTACATCAAACTCAAATAGAAGATAAAAACTTTTTAACTGCAGCTGCTACAGACAGTCATAGAATGTCCATATCCAAAATAAGATTAGATCAGAAAATAGATTTTGAACCAATAATACTACCTAAAAAAACAATTTTCCAATTATGCTCTTTATTAGAGAGTTATGATGGAGATGTTAAAATTTCAAATGTTAAATCTAAAATTAAATTTGAGTTAAACAATAGTATTTTAATTTCTAAGTTAATTGACGGAAAATTTCCAAATTATATTCAAGTAATACCAAAAAATAACCAAAAAAAATTAGAAATAGATTTGAAGCTATTCTTAGATTCAGTAGATAGAGTTGCGTCAGTTTCATTAGATAAAAAAGATGGTGTGAAATTTAATTTATCGAAAGATGTTTTAAATTTATCAGTTAACAATACTAACAGTGGTGATGGAAAAGAAAGTTTAACTGTAAAGTTTGATCATGATTTAGAAATTAGTTTTAACTCAAGATACTTAATTGATGTTGCGTCACAACTTGATGGAGATAAAATAGAAATTTTCTTTAATGACACAGGCTCTCCCGCATTAATTAAAGACCCAGGTGACTTTGACAGTATATTCGTTGTAATGCCTATGAAGGGCTAATTTAAAGCGTTCAGCTCGGTATAAATAGCATTCTCCAGTTTTTTTAGAAAAACTTCTTTTTCCAGACCGGGTTCAATTGGTTCCAAAATAGAGACTATTAAAATTGTGCCAATTTTTTTAGCACCTTTTTTAGGCCAAGTATTTCCAGAATTAATTGCTATTGGTTGGCATGATATTTTTAATTTTTCATAAATTCTACTTGAACCCTTCTTAAAAGGTGTTCGTTCCTCAGGTGGCAACCTTGTTCCTTGTGGAAAAATTATTAAGGGCCTTTCTGAAGAATTAATTTGTTTTGATATATTGTCAAAAAATCCAAGGTTTTCTTTTGTTACTTTGTTTCTTTTGATTGATATTGAGCCAATTTTTTTTAGATACCAACCAAATATGGGTATCATTAATAATTCTTTTTTTAGAATAAAAACAGGAGAATTAAAAATTGTTTGTAAAAAAAAAGTTTCAAACATTGATTGATGTGAGGCTGCAATAAAAAACTTTCTATTATTAATAATATTTTCTTTACCTTTGATAACTATTTTAGTTGATAAAAAAAATTGTAAGCAAAAAGAAGTCCAATAACCCATAATCTTTCCTCCAAATAAAACTATTTTTTTAGGAAGAAATATTGCTGGTAGGAATATTAAGGAAATAAAAATAATTCCTATAAAAAAGAATAGAGAAAATAAAAAATTTCTTGTCATTTTAATCAAAAACTAAATTAATTCTTCTAGCTTTTGTCTTTTTTTAATAACGTTGATTTTAGATCCTTTGATTAATATTTCTGCTGCTTTCGGTCTAAGATTGTAATTTGAGCTTAAAGACATGCCATAAGCACCGGTATCGCACATGACAATAAGGTCTTTTTCTTTTAGTTTTTGGAATTTTTTTAAAGTTGTAAATTTATCTGTGCTTTCACAAATTGGTCCAACAAACTCGTAAACTTTTTTTGAAACTTGGTTGGTTTTTATTACTGGCAAAGTTTTATGGTTTGCACCATATAATGCTGGTCTCATAAGATCATTCATTGCAGCATCCAATATAATAAAATCTTTTTTTTCATTTTCTTTTATATAAATAACTTTAGAAATAAGCGATCCTATATTTCCAACTATTGATCTACCTGGTTCAAATATAATTTTAGACTTATGGTCTTTTAGAAATTTATTTATAGCCGTATTGTATTTTTGGTAGTTGAGTTTTTTATTTGTTTTTTCATAGGATATTCCCATTCCACCACCAAGATCAATAAATTCAAAATTGTAATTACTTTTTTTAATAATTTTACCAATAACATTTAACATTTTTTTATAAGGCTTATGGTCCAAAATTTGACTACCGATGTGAACACTTAAGCACTTTAGTTTTATATTTTTCGACAATTTCACATAATTGACAAGATCAAAAAATACTTTTTCATCTACACCAAATTTATTTTCTTTTTTGCCTGTAGAAATTTGTTTTAATGTTTTGGCATCTGTATTTGGATTTAATCTAATACCTATATTAACAGTTATTTTTTTGCTTTTTGCAATTCTTTCAATTTCGACAATTTCACTTTTAGATTCAGCATTTATTAGTAAAATTTTTTTATCTATAGCAAAACCTATTTCAGTAGCTGTTTTACCAACACCAGAAAAAACTATTTTTTTGGGTTCTATACCAGCCTTAAGTGCCATCATTAATTCACCGATCGAAACTACATCTGCACCTAATCCTAATTTTCTAATTTCCTTAATTAAGTTTACATTAGAATTAGATTTGATTGCAAAGCATATTAGAGGAGAAAATGACTTAAAATTATTCTTAAAATTATTTATATTATCTTTTAATTTTTTGTATGAATAGCAATATGTGGGTGTTCCAAATTTTTTAGCAATATCTTTAACTTTAATTTTTTCTACGGAGAGATTATTGTTAATATATTTCATTAATCAATAGATTTGGGGAAAACCATTTCATTTCCGTCATATTGTGGATCTCCTTTTTTTCCACAAGAGAATAACAAAGAACAAAATATACAAATTAAGATTAACTTTTTTATCATTTTATGCTTTCTTATATTTCATTATCATTTTTTTAATATTATCAAAAGATGTTCCACCATAAGATTTTTTTGAATTTACGGAGTATTTTATATTAAATACCTTTAATACTTCACTTGTGAGTTTGGGTTCTATTTTTTTTAACTCTTCAATACTTAGTTCATTTAATTTTTTATTTTTCTTTTCTGCAAAATTAACAATTGTAGCTGTAGTTTGATAAGCTTTTCTAAATGGCATCGAGTGATTTTTAACAAGATAATCAGCTAAATCTGTAGCTGTAATGTAGCCTGAATTTGCAAGATCTAGCATTTTTTGCTTATTGGGTTTTAAATTTTTTAAAACCTCATTTAGAATTGCAATACAATTATTAAGTATTTCATTAGATTTAAATAGTATTTCTTTATCATCTTGGAGATCTTTAAAATATGATATTGGAAGACCTTTGAGTATTGTTAACATTGAGAATAAATTTCCATAAGTTGAGCCAGTTTTTCCCCTTAAATATTCTAATAAGTCTGGGTTTTTCTTTTGAGGCATTATTGAAGAGCCCGTAACAACTTTATCTGAAAGAGTAATTAAATTGAAACCATCAGAGTTCCAAATAATAAGCTCTTCAGCTATTCTTGAAATATGCATTGAGCAAACAGATGTGCTATATAAAAAATCTAAAACAAAATCTCTATCAGCAACAGTATCTATTGAGTTATTGGTTGGTCTTTTAAATCCTAATTTTTTTGAAGTAAAATTTCTATCAATATTAAAAGAAGTGCCAGTTAGTGCCGCAACACCCAAGGGACATTCCGACAAACTTTCCAAGTTATAAGAAAATCTTTTTTTGTCTCTAGTAAACATTTCCACATAAGACATTAAATAATGCGCAAAAGATACTGCTTGAGCATTTTTTAAATGGGTAAATCCTGGCATTATAGTTTCAATATTTTTTTCAGAAATCTTAAGGATTGTTTTTATAATAATATCTAAATTTTTATTAATTTCTTTAGTCGCTGCAGTAGTCCACATTTTAAAATCAGTGATCACCTGATCATTTCTAGATCTTGCGGTATGAACATATCCTGCTTCTTCACCTATAATTTGAAATAATCTTTTTTCGATATTCATATGAATATCTTCATATTTTTTATTAAATTCAAATTTATTTTTTAAAATTTCTTTTTCAATTTTATTTAATCCGTAAGTTATTTTATTTTTTATTTTAAAAGAAATAATTTTTTGTCTAAAAAGCATCTCAACATGGGCAATAGATCCTAAAATATCTTCCTTAAAAAGTTTTTTATCGATATCTATCGAATTACCAACTTTTTGAAATAATGTGGATGCATCTTTTTTTATTCTTGAGCCCCATATTGCTGTATTGTTTTTATTTTTTACCATGATAACTAATTATACATATTTAGTATGAAATTATTAATAATATTTATTTATCTAATGACCAGCGCCTTTAGCCATGCTGAGGAAAAACCAGATATAAAAAATTTGATTTTAACTAAAAATGCAAAGACATATGAAGATGTAATATTTAAAGATGCAATGCAAAATGATGTTAATTTAGAGGATTTTAAAGGAAAGTTGTTAATATTGAATTTTTGGGCTACTTGGTGTGCCCCTTGCAGGGAAGAAATGCCATCACTTGACAGTCTACAGTCAAATAGCAACCTTGATAATCTAAAGATTTTCCCAATAAATATTGGTCAAGAAGATATTTTAAAATCAG
>ERZ887851.3983-NODE-3983-length-10264-cov-8.444216_pt1 | contig 10264 bp, 6 predicted proteins | sample MGYA00521100_ERZ887851 | MGnify/ENA primary metagenome ERZ887851 (study PRJEB32303, sample SAMEA104408602) | aquatic metagenome | biome: Brackish water; feature: Pelagic; material: water | place: Baltic Sea | collected 2014-06-06T16:11:00 | depth 11,444 m ...
TTAAGATCAGCATTTTGTTTTATAAAATTATTAAGTTTTTGGATATTTAATTTTAATTGCTCATCTGTAACATCCTCTCCTACTTCGGCAATATTATCGCCACCAAAAAACTCATCTACGTCCATGCCCCTTAAAAGCCCCTTCCTAAGCGCTCTAGCTTTTGTAAGCGGATTGCCGCTTAAAAGTAAATCACTAAAGCCTAGATCTTCTTCCGCTCCTTTAGTTAATTGAATAGCGTCAAGATCCTTATAGGTGCTAGTGGTGTCTACCGTTAAGCCAACGGAGGCTAAACGATCATACATTTTAGCAACTAGTTCATCTTCAGATAGCCCTTTTGATTCTTCAAAGGTAAAATAATACGGTGTAAGCGCATCCTCAGTTTCTTCTTGCTCTACTGATTCCGAAGAAGTATCTTCCAATACGAAATCCCCACTCGATGCTGGTGCTATTTGTTGAGGTGCAGACGCATCGGTCTCCGCATCTCCGTTCTGAAAATTTTCAGTAGGGGGTGTTTCTTCAACAAGTACCGCATTTGGGTATTTAGCTAAAAAGTTTTCTATATCTTCCTCTTTAACAGTTTTGAACCCTACATCGCCGTTTATAGTTATTTTATATCTGGGCATAGTTATTTTTGTTTAATTATTATTTAATTTAATTATAAATTCTTGTACTTTTCGTAAGTTTTTTTATCAACCGTTCTACGCACCCCGTCTTTAAAATACAAGTAATAAAGCCTTGATCCATCGTCCTGCAAGGCACCCTCCATGCCATCAACCGCTTTTCTCCAACTATAAGGGCTTGTTTGATTTTCTTTGCTTTTCTTTTCGTTATAACCTTTATTGGACACATCGACTCTTGCGTTAACTAACCTTGTTATTAGTTCTTCTTTAATACTATTAATTTCATCAAGTGAGTTTTCTAATTTTTTACTAGCATCCCATCTTTTTGCTAAGTCTGATGTAGGTACAATAGAGTCAAAGTCATACACCATAGACATTAAAGCATCGCGACTTTCAAAGTCCTCCTCAAGTTGTTGTCTATACATTTTTTGAGAAGTGTCGCTCATTCTTGCTTGCGCTGTATAAGCCGATTCATTACCCTTTAGTAATTTATTACTTAGCACGTAGTCTTTCATAACGGCTGGCTTACGGGTCTTATAATCAATCGTTTTGCCGTCTACATCAAATCCTAAGTTACCTCCTGCTTGTATATTAAATGCCGCATCTAATCGCTTATCGTTAATCCCATCACCGTCTTCGTCAAGAAAGCCGTACATAGACATAGCCTCTCTTGTATTTTCCGTAGGATTACCTGCAGATATGGTGCCGTCAAGCATGTCTTTTGCAAAATTAACTTTACCTTCTTTATAAGACTTAAGCTGGTCAGCTAAATTAGTAAAGCTATTATTAACTCCATTCATCACATCGACTTGTGCCATATACTCGGGAGAAGTAGTATCCGTCATGTTTGCTAAAGCTTTAGCTGCGTCAGCGTATTTTTTTCGCTCCCCTACCAAAAAAGAACGCATAGAAGCTGTTTCTGCCGGTGAAAACGAAGTAAAGTCTATATCCGTTTTCATCCTGCTCATCAGTGTATTAACTTTACCCTGATATTCTTTGTTTTTTAAAGCTGTTTTAGAAAGTCCTCCTAGCGCTCCGCCTAAAGCCGCGGCCCCAAGGTTTTTACCTACTTCGGCGCCTACGTCTACAAATTTCTTTGCCGCTTTCCCCGCTCCTAGTATTAATTGATTGTTTGCCATAGTTTATTTTATTAACCTCCCATCATTCCGCCGGTGAAACCTTTCATAAACCCGCCTTTATCACCTAAAGTCCCTAATCCTGGTATTGCAGATCCAACTACACCGCCAACGCCTCCTATAATGGATTTAGTAGCCGCGTCTCTTGCGTCATTTGCTGCCCCCAATCTTTGTTGAGACATGCCAAACATAGTGTCTACTTTATCTTTTTCCGCCGCTCTAGAAGCGTATTCACCTTGTATTTCTTGTTGTTGTAATTGTCCAGCCATTGTTCTTTCGGCTCTTTGATTGCTTGCTTCTTGTCTACCTATGTCAGCAGATGCCGCCTGGGCTGCTTGGCTTTGTGCACCCGCCATAGACTGCGCTAATGCTGCAATGCCGGATCCTCCAGCTGCGGATGATAATTTATCCATAGTGTTAGCAAATCCTCCTGCTTGCTGCTGTGCTTGAAATTCAGCTGCTTGAGTGTTAACAGTAAGATCTTCCATAGTATTTTCCATGTTTTTATTCAGGTTAGAGGTATCCGCCCCTTCCATCCTAGCTTTGTTTCTATTAAACTCCGCTTGCGCTTCCGCTTGCTCTCTTTTTCTTTTACCGCTGCCTATTATACCTCCTGCAATTCCTGCGAGACCCTGTACAGCACCCATCATTGGTATCATATACTTTTATTTTATTATTATACTTTTATTATTACGTGTTATTTGCTGCTTTCAAATATCTCAGATCCTACTAAGAATAGTTCCGCATATTCCGTAGTGTCGTTTTTGATTTGCATTTCAGCATAGTAACCTTTAAGCCCACTAGTATTAACGTTTGCTGTTTTACTAAATAGTATAAAGCTAGTTAATGTAGGTCTTATCTGGGAAGGATCTATGTCAGCTGTAATTGTATAAGTGGTTACAGCAGTTATTAATCCTATCAATACTATTTCCACCCCGTTTATATCGTTTGTATAATACGCGGTATCGCCTACTTGTACAGATACGTTTAAAGGCTGAGGGAATGTTAATGTTATTTCGTCCATGTTTTTATTTATTAAACTAATATACTATCTAAATCAAGAGTACTAGTAGCATCAGTACTACCCGCTACGGCTATGCTAACGACAACGCTTGCGGTTAACGTAGATGTACCTCCTGCTACTAAAGAATTATTTATTGTAAACTCTTGCGAAACCATATTAAATTCAAAATTTTGGGGAGGCACAGGAGTTCCTTGGTTACTCCAACTAAGGCCTTTTGCTACAGGAGATGGATTTAGTATGAACGGATTTGTAGAAGTGGCTGTTACTGTATACACTACCCTTGGTACATTTACAAAAGGAAAGTAACTTATGTTAGATATAGGCCCAACGGTAATAGCTGCATCCGTGCTAGAAAATACAAGACCCAGTGTTGAGAGTTTCCATTGGGCAACAAAAGGTGTAGAAGTTTGCCCATTAGCAGTATCAAATGTCGAGGCTAAATCTCCAGTAAGTGTAAAATTAAATGTTCTGTTTACGCTTACAGTTGCTGGGAACACGACACTTACAATAGCCTGCCCCGTTGCATCTATAGTACCGGAAGTATTAACTATGTTTATATTTCCAGGAGTATAAACACACTGCAAGTCCCAATTAGCTCCTTCTATTCCATATATAGTAAATGTTCTAGTTTCTCCTCCAGCGTTTATTACATTAGTGCTATTAAACTGGTAGCTTGTTATTTTTATAGGTGGATCATAATATTGTATAGCGTTAGCCGTCAATATTAAAGTGTTTCCGGAAACATTGTCTGCAGGAAACTTATAAGAAACAGAAAATGTTACTTGCACAAGCCTGTTTCCAGAATCAAAAGATTTGACACTTGTTACTGTGTAATTTTTTCTATTGCCTTGGCTTATTGAAAGAGTCGGCGTGGTTGGGAAATAATAGCCGGCTAAAGCCACAATAGCCTGAGTGAATACTGTTGCAGAGGTGTCCCATGTTCCGCTGGAGCTAAAACTTAAAGGCAAATCTCCTGCAGCAGGCATAGATACGTTAGTTATGCCTCCGCTTTCCGCGGTCCCCGCTATGATTATCGGTGTTTCTGAAGCATAGCCTTGAATACAAAGAGATATAAGCACGTTTATACTAGGCATTACACTAGGCGAATCGTAGGTTATAACACAATCTACATTCAACCCATTTTGAGTAAAAACAACGCTACTCACATACGTAGGTAAAGGGGTTATTGGTGAAAAATTAGCTGCGATTATAGTATAACCTGCATCCGGGGTTATTGTTAATAAAACAGAAGGATTTGCTATTGTCCAATCCGTTCCTGCTGTTTCAGAAAAACTTACTACGTTTACTGTAAAATTATCAAATGCCATAATATTTTTTTTAAGAGAAAGGTATTACTATACCCATGGTTGCTGTAGGGCTACTCAAATTTCCACACCAAGCTTTCACAACAAAAACCCCGCAATTACCTTGAAACCCTGAGGTAGGCGTATATGTAAAACTTCCTGTCGTTAAATCTAAAGTCAAGCCAGATGGATTTTCTAATAGATTATTTTCTAGCGTGAAATATATACCTGTAGAGCATGTGTTACTTTGCTGGATAGTATGGCTCACGGTTTGATTTTCTATTCCTGGGAACGTTTGCTTAACAAGCACCGGAGCAGTGGGTATAGTCGAACAATTCGGATCTATCTTATTTGTAACCTGAAATTCTGTTTGAATTGGGCCAGCTATAACTGTAGCTCTTCCAATACCTTGAACGTTAAACTCACTAGAATCTACATTAGTGTTGCAATTTGTTGTAAAAAAAGTATCAAGACCCTTTATATAATTAAAGTACTTACCTTCTTTCTTTATGAACTCTTTGATTTTACCTTCTTGCAAGTCTGTAACAATAGATTCCGCAAACCAACCTCTAGTCCTAACCGAAGAGGTAGGCGTTAATTGCTGTGCCTGCACCTCGGCTAAAGAGTATTCCTGAAGGCTAGCCCCTACTCTGTAAATATATTCTCTTGATTTTGTACCGCTATAGTTAAGAGTTTTATACCCTTTTACTACGGCTGGGTTTTCGTTGAATATAGTGGTAAATGAACTATAATGATACGCGGATGTTGTGCCTATACTGTCAGGGCCTACATTGTAAAAAGTATTTCGTTTTTCATTTGTTCCATGCTCCCATATTCTACCTCCTTTAAATGTGTAATAAGCATTATCCAAGTAAGCCCCCGCTTCTGGTATATAAACTTTTCTTGATGTAAAACCATTTATTGCTTCTTTATACGAAACAGTTGTAGTGGTGGTAGGCAAAGAGTTTACAAACTGATTACATAAAGGATCTTTATTTAATCTGTCAAATTCCCCAGCCCCTAGTGTTTGTTGCCAGTAAGGAGTTAAAGAATTTAAAGTTACATTGTAATTTCTTTTGTTCGGATCCCACGTCCCTAGTATTTTATTGTTAATAGGTAGGTTATCAGAAAAGAACGAGTGCATGCCGTAATCAGATAAGTCAGTTATACCATCTCCCGAAAGCCTAAGCACGGCGCCTCTGGTTGCATCAGTATAATACATTCTAAATCCAAACTCAGCAAACGATTCAGGGTTAGTAGATATACCAAATTCGCCTTGAAATGTTAATGTCTGCCCTAGCACTTCTGCGTTAGAAGTTAAGTTAGTACTTCCGTCGGCATTAAACAAAGCATCTTTCTTAGCAAGTATTTTCATAGACTTGTTTTCACATAAAGTGATTAAGTCAGTGTCTCTTGTGTGAAATTTTTGTATGCTTCCATATTCTGGGTTTAAGTCTTTAGTTATGGACTCTGCCTGTATGAATTGGTTTAAGTTATTTGTACCAGATATAGAGTTGAATATTTGTGAAAATATTATACCGCTAGATCTAATTTCTTCGTTATAAGGCTCATCTAAAGTTGCGGAAGCTTTAACACCATTCTCAATTACAGGTTGATTAAAATCGTCTCTAATGCGATCAGATTCAACCCCATTGCCAAATGAATAACAGTTAAAGAAATCTAAAAGATGTTTTTGCCCCGTATACTCTGAAGTCTTGTAAACTTTAGGTACTTCCCAGTATATATCCAGCTCCGCCGCTTCTTTTGGTTCTGTTTCAAATATTGCAGGGTTAGCTGTTGAAAAACTTCCGTCGTCCTCGTCAACTTCTATGAATTCAATGCCTACATAGGAATTAGCAAAATTATTTGGATCATTAGCCTGCCAATTGGTTAGATAATTTTCTGGGTTCCACCCTAATCCCCCGTTGGCAGTACCTGCCTCTCTAAAACTTAACGTCCATTGAGCCATTTGATTTGAGTTATTCTCGCCGCCGCCGCCGTCACCATCACAGTTGCACCTCCATACTGTGCCTAGCTTGTTTGAACCGGGGGTAAGTGGCCCTGTGCTATTATATACTTCGTATATTCTATCATTAATAGGATCCTTAATCCCGTTACCCGCATCTATAAATCTAAAAAATGAAGAACTTGAATTTAATTGGTTAAACAAATCAGGATTAGAAAGGCGTATACCGTCTTGAGGGCCGCTTTCACATATACCAAATCCTCCGGTGAAGCTTATATCGATTTTTTGTTTATTGTCTTCGGTATATACACCTCTCCCTCTAGGTATATCACACCCCGTTTTTATGCCGTCTAGAAACAATCTTTGCCTTGCTCCTTGAGCATCTCCAGTACCAGAATCTCTCCAGTCGCTTTTCCAAAAACCCTCATGTTGATTGCCGGAACCGCCAGGAAAAGGCGCTTCTCTATGAAAATTGTAAAGATAACCTAAGGCTTTTCTTCTGTACGACGCAGCGGCTGTGCTGCTAGCCTGAGCTATTTTTCTTCGCAATAAATCATCTTGAAAAACTTTAACAAAAAATCTACCGGTAAATTCAGCTTTATTAATAGATTCCACCCTAACTATTTCCAATTCCAGGTCATTGTTCTTAGTATTAAAACCATAAGGAGGCTCAGAAGTGAAGTTCATATCTGGCCCAAATATTTCAGCAGAATTAACAACAACTTTATTAGGAGGATTAGGGTCATTTCTTAGAGCAAAAGAGCCTATTTTATAGTAGTTACTAGCAGCTCCCCCTGATTTAACTCTTAATAAAAGACTTGACTGAGTTCTTGTTTCTACTCCAAATTGCGCATCAAAATCAGTAACATCAACTTCAAGCTTACTAGCCCCCTCTATTGGAAAGGCTTGAGGTGTAAACTCAGTGGCCATTGCCCCTAAAGAAATCTTTGTTTCTTTTAAATATGTAGGCGCTTCGTTTTCTATTGCAATAATTTTATACCTAGCTTGTTCCGCTACGGGCTCTGACCCATCGTGCTCTTTTTTTAGTATTAAAAAAGTTTCTTCGTCCACCTTATTTCTTTCTGCAGACGGGAAAGATAACCACAAGTTACCATCTTCCGCGTCGTAATACCTGTCCAATGCTAAATTATAGTATTCCCGTGAAGTTTCTTTTACATAGTACTTAAAGTAAGGAAATTGCTTACCTTGTTCGTAATATGGTATTAAAGTGGGATTAAGGCTATTGCCGGTTAATTCAACCTCAAGCTTTGTAGACATCGAAGCTTGTGTTTTTGGCACAATAATAGATGCTGCTTTGCTGGTAAAAACAGGAGTTGTTCTACCGTAATTATCCATATAAGCAACACCTATCTGGTAAGTTCTTATTGACTTTACCGAAGGCGCAACTATTTTTCCCTCAATGTTAACAGCATTGGCGTCTTCCACAGTAGGTAAACCTACTCGAACACTTTTTAAATTTGCTTGTATATTGTTCTGAAAGAGAGAGCCATCATTATTTAGTAAATTAAAATTTTGTGTATAATTTCCAAATAGTAACCTGTTAGCCGTAATTTCCTGGGCTTTAGCTTTTCGGGGTACATTGTCAAATGGTCTTAATATTTGGTTTGTGTTAACAACCGAAGTTATTATTTCTGTTTCTATTAAGAAAGAATCCTCTTCCCACTCCGGATCTTCGTTTGTAAAAGTATCTACTACATACACGTTCTGGTTATTAGTAGCTTTATAAAGTATGTCCACAGCCACAACATCCGGATAATCTGTAGAGTTGGGTACAAAATCAGATATACCGAGCTGGCGAATATTATTAGTCATACCTAGGTTATATCCCTGGCTTGGAGAATAATCAAAATTACCCGGTATAAACACCGCGTTTGAAAAAGGCGAAAAAGCAGATATTTCGTTATTTTTGTATTTATATCTATAACCAAATCTAGCAAACTTCATTTCAAAAAATGGAGGGTTTTGCTCTAGAGTTACGTCATAGGTTATTTCACCTGTAGTTACTCCATCTGGTGAAACACCTACAGATAAAACCCTAACATACGCGGAAGATTGCCCATTTGGTGCTAAACCAAAAACCTCAACCCTTATAACCGCGTCTATATCTAATGGATCATTAGTTGCGTCAGTAAGTAATAGTATATCACCATAATTATATACAGGAAGCGTATTAGAAGTCCAATTCAATATAAGTTCTGTTCCCGGTGCAAGGGGCTCTACGGATCCTCCAATAGTTGTGTAAAATGAAGCAGATGTTTGTGTATCAATATTAGCGCCTGGTAAACCTGTAGCTGGGTCTATAACTCTATTAGAATACGCACTTACAACAGGTGGCTGTAGCGGGTACTTCTTTATTACGGTTATATCGTCCTCTATAAAGTTTCTACCGTATATTTGAGAATGCGTTACAAAATTAGGTGTAGAGTTTTTCCAATCCTCAATAAAAATCTTTTTTGGTTCTGTTTGATTATCTGTCCAAATCAAGATCCCTTCAATTACATTAATCCCAGTAATTAAATAATTTTCGCTAAATTTTAATATGCCTTGCGTATCAACAAGCAAGGGTTTTGTTAACTTTGTCTTGTCATTGTAGTACGCTATTACACTAGTATTAGCGGAGGCTATAAACCAATATACATCATTAGAATTTTCGTCGGCTTTCGCTCCTACACAAACAGGAGTATTTAAGGCTGTAATATACTCAGCATTTAACCACTGATTATACGCATTGGTTTTAGGATTGTACATTTTATTGCGCAATTCTAAGTTGCCTTTTATGTTTTGAAAGGTACCGACCTGAGAGCTGTCTGAAGATGCAAGCTCTAAATTTAAGGCGTCTCTATATTCTCCATTGGGAACAAGCCTCTCATCAAGATCCTTATTCATTTTACCACTGGTAAATGTGTGTATTAATTCCGCCATATAATTTTAATGTTTAATCCATTTTGATTGATTTCTAAATACCTGAGCCATTAAATTAGTTTTTAGTTCTGACAATCTAATTTTAGCATTTCTTCTAGCTGCAGATGCAACTCTTTTAAACCTAGCCACAAGGTATTCTTGTACGTTAGATCTAGTTGATAGTATAGAGTAAGCTATATACTTCTCTATGGCATCCATAGCTAACTTGTGTACAGTCATATCCTCAATAGAGCCTAAACCATCACTTATATATTTAAGTGTCACTATTCGGCCCCGTATGTCCGAGCTGAATCTGATCACTCCGTTTATTTTGTCTATATAAAATGTTCCATTTGCTTGTGCTTGCTGAGGGTTAATGCCGTATCTTCCGCCGTAAGCATATAGCGAAAGTAAATCCGGATTATTAGTTAAGTCCCAGTTACTTCCACCTGCCCCAGCTATAGGATAACTACTGTTAGCATTCCATCTTTTTAGCGTCTCTGATTCCGCTGCAAGAGGTATATTACCATTTTGATCAAAAGTGTATTCGTACGTGTTATCTTGTACGATAGCGTTCGGGTTACTTGTTAAGTCTGTTCTGTATATTATTCGCTCTATTCCAGACTTGTCTGTCCAGGATAACTTGGTATAGTTTACGTAATCCTGTGGCAATATCATGTATAAGCCCGGGGGGACTTCTATTTCTATTGCTTTATCCTGGGGCAATACATCAAAACTAAATTCTTGCACTGCTCGTTGTGCCCAATATGCAATGTCAGTTCTTTTTACTTTTGTTATAAGCTTGTCTTGCCCAACATAAGCGACTATAAAATTATTTATAATATCAGATATACTAACAAACTGATAATCGCCGTAATTTTCATCGCCACTATCCCATACGCCGTCGGGGCCTAAGTAGTATTCTTCTGGAGTTTGATTTATCAATGCCATATATTATGCTTTTTCTTGTTGGTTGGTTTGTCCTTCTATTTGATTTGCTATTTGATATAGCCCGATGTCCTTAACTAAAAGCCCCGCGAATTCTAATATTTTAATAACTAATTCTGTTTCTTCCGATTCATGAAGTTCAAAGTCTACAGCTTGAGACGCATCATATAAAGCTTCTCCAAGAACCATTTGATATGCCCATTCTACTTTAGCAGGTTCTTTTATATAATTACAAGTAACACCCGTAGTTAACTCGCTATCACCATATACCCTATAACCAATGTAGTCGGCTATAAATATCGGTCTTGAATTAGATGGTTTTGTGTAAGGTGATTGGTTTATGT
>ERZ887851.3991-NODE-3991-length-10247-cov-29.562206_pt1 | contig 10247 bp, 9 predicted proteins | sample MGYA00521100_ERZ887851 | MGnify/ENA primary metagenome ERZ887851 (study PRJEB32303, sample SAMEA104408602) | aquatic metagenome | biome: Brackish water; feature: Pelagic; material: water | place: Baltic Sea | collected 2014-06-06T16:11:00 | depth 11,444 m ...
AACAATGGATTACCTGTGGCAGGTGTGGCGAAGATTGTGTATCCATGTGACAGTACATACATTGTCGAAAGCAAGTCGATAAAATTGTATTTCAATTCATTTAACATGTACAAATGCGGAGCAACAACAGAAGCAGTTGCTAAATTTATCACTGATCGAGCCAGCAAGGATTTGAGTGCATTGCTCGAGACAGATGTACGAGTGCATATAGCATCCGCTGGAGGAACTAACACACCACATGACATTTTTCCGGGTGAGGTTTATGAGACATTAGAACATTCGATTGACCAACAACAATTGAATGCGCTGCAGCTGAACCAGTATAGTGAATCTCCTGATCTTTTGGATTTCGCTGAAATTGGTGCAGAGTATCAAAATTATGAGCAGCGATTTCATAGTGCACTGCTCAAGAGCAACTGCAGAGTGACCAGCCAGCCAGATTGGGGTGATATATACGTGTATATCAAAGGCTCTCAACCGGTGGATCCAACCAGCTTGTTGAAATATTTGGTTTCATTTCGTGACGAGTGTCACTTTCATGAAGAGATATGCGAGACAGTGTTCAAACGTCTCAAAGATATATTCATACCAACTGAACTGTGCGTAACATGTCTGTACGCTAGACGTGGGGGCATTGATATAAATCCAGTGAGAGCCACCTCTAGAGACTTGGTTAGTGACGTGTTGGTAGATCCAACCGCGATACATCGTAAGACACTCAAGCAGTAGACAAAAAAAAGGTCTCCTCGAAAGGAGACCTTTAATTGGGTGATCCGTATGTATCATTTCAACGGATCGAATTGTGCTTAACAGTATTACATGTATACAGAACTCGTACCTGGTGTAAAGGACTCATTGAGGTCTTTAATCAGGATCAAGTGGTAATAAAGATCTGCTCCGAAGATGTTGTCTACAACACCGTAGCGGGTCAATAGACCCACGCGAGGAGCGAAATCATTAGGACCAATCGTGCGTTGTACCATCACAGGGATGTACGGGCAGTAGATAATACCAGTATCGTAGAACTCGGGACCTTTATATCCTAAGAGGACATAATTGAGTTCTGGCGAGTGACCGGAAGCGTATTTACCGCTTTCATTTCCCGTAAACGCAGGATTTTGAGCTTCAGTTCGTGTATCACGATATACATTGAATCGTCCGCCAAGATTTCCGACGCGAGCAATACCAACAGGTTGTGTGTTCACGTTACCTTGTACTTGCATCCACTGAAATTCAGGGAGCATTTCCAAAATAGCGCAAACCTTGGGTGTTGCGATCAAGAAGTTCGCAGCACCACGCCTGTTGCGAACCGCAATGCGGTTTGCTTCGACGATGATCTTAGCATAGAGATCTCTGTTACGTTCGGCGAGCCAACGTCCGTCGGCTGTCTTCGGTGACCAGCTGCTGTAACCTTTTCCAGTTCCAGCGTTAAGTGCGACTTGAACCATTCTCATGATCATTTCACGGTCGATTTCAGCCTGAATTTCATACGACATAGCGTTTGTTAATTCAGTATCGATATCAATACCGTTCATGTTCTTGAGATCTTGTTCGAGTTCTACACTCCAACGGGCAGCGAGTCTACGTGTACCAGCTTCAACAGCGGTCTTCTCAAATGAGATTTCCATCTGTGGAATTTCGCTAGTAAGCTCGTAGTTAGCCAAAGCTTGGGCAACACCTTTGTCAGAATCTAAGAAGTCCCATTCTCCGGATTTTCCGGATAGTTGGGCGGATTCTGTGCCGGTGAAACGCGAATCAAGGAACTGGTAACCAGCTTCCCCGGAAGTAGAACCTCCGTGGTCTTGATCGTGAGAGCCTGCTCCACCAGAAGAGTCACCCCTTGCAGGGCCAGCACCAAGTGCTTCAGATTGATACTTGTAACGCAAAGCGAAAGCAAGTCCAACAGGACCACTCATGGGCTGCACACCAACGATTTCATTGGTGATCAACTCTGGGAACGTACGACGAATCATTGGAATCAAGATCTTTGGTAGACGAGCATCACCAGAAGCATATGCATTGTCACCTAGTGGTGTTAATGCTCCGCCTGTGGCTCCAGCACCAGCTGAAGGACCACCGAAGACTGCTCCGGTGCCACCTGCGATGTTGGCTTCTTCAACGCACCAGTTCTCTTGGTTTTCCAAAAGAATGGCTGTATTGAGACGTGTGTGATCGTCTTCGATTTGCTTCACATTGCTGGAAGAATAATCGAGAACTGGACTCCATTTTTCAAGAAGCGCGGATGCGCGTGTCTCGTCAATGTAACTTTGTGAATTTTTTATTTTTGACATAGCTTGTTTCTCCATACTCAGATCAATAAGATCTCTACTGTTATAAAATATTAGAACTTGTTCAACTCACTCATGTATAATGTATTTACATGAGTGTCTGAATCAGGTTTTGAATTGTTGGTGGGGTTGACTTGTTCGAGAATTGGACGGTCAACAGACTCAGCTTTTGTCTTTGTCTGTTTCTTGTATGTCTCGAGCTTTTCTTCCTCGGTGCGATCGAACAACTTCAATGTGTAGTCGAAGTTTTCGTTGATAAACTGTGTTGATTTGTCACTGAGCATGCGATACACATATCGAGCCTTTTCCTGTGGTAATTCTGATGTCTTCTCAGATAGCAGTATGTGTGTCTCGAGCTTCTGCACCTTCTCGTTTAGCACTCGATTCTGTTCAGTTATTGTGTTGGTCTGGTCTGTAGCTTCTTGTAATTGCTGTTTACCGTCAGTGATTGCATCTTTGATGTAATCTTTACTCAGCGCGAAATTAACTGCGAGCTCTTTGCGTAAACTCTCGAGCACGGTTACTGCTTTCTTGTTCTTCACAGCCTCGTTGATCGATTCTGTTGGTATCGCTTCTTCTAAAAATTGATCTAAATAACGGCTGATAGATTCGACAAGTGTCGATTTAAATTCACCGGCATCTTCCCCGACAGCTGCTTCATACTTCTTGACGACAGACGCTAGCTTGCGTGAATGGTTTTGATCTATCGCTTCAACGATCTTCTCGAGCTTGTTGGTGTGGTCACCATCAATCGCTTCAAGCAGCTTTTCAAGTTTAGACGCATGTGTTTCGTCTTGCTCGATCAGAGCCTTCTCGACTTGTATGGCGACACGTTGTTCGACAGATTCGTTAAAAACAGTTTCAATCTGCTTCAAAACATCCTCTGTAAGGATGTCTCCTGCAGCTTCTTTGAGTACATCGGTAATGTTGTTCATGTTAAAATAATGGTTTGTGCTTGAAAGTATTTATTTTCTTCAGCAATTTATTCTCGATAATTGACTTTAAATATTTGTTTGCAGTAGAGAAATCACTGTTTGCTAGGCTACTAACGAACTGATTTATACGCTTGTGATCGGAATTTTTGTTCTGTTGGCTCATAATTTGTTGATAAATTGTGTGATCTGCTGAGTGATGTATTGTTTCAGGTCATCAGATTTACGAGGCAATTTGGATAGATTTTGTTCGAATGTTTCATAGAATGGTACAAATGTACCACTGTTGTCACAAATCCATTGCTTGTTCTCCAGAATGCCGTTCACAAACGCGTCCGAGCAGCTTGGATCCGCAACACAGTCGATTGCCACGAGTCTCATGTCCGCCACTTTGTTGACTCCGTCACCACCTTCTTCGACAAGCTTGCCTAAAGATCTGGTTGACATTCCCACCTTCACACCATCGCTGATGAGCGACTCAACTATCTGACCACATGGAGTGGATAACACTTTAGATTTGCCGATGAATTGCTTGCCTTCTTGTTTGAGTTCTGTCACCATGTGACATGCTCGACCCAGATCCACATCAGGATTGGTTGGATGATTGAGTTCTCCCATGGCGCGTCCGGAGCCTACCATCTCTTTGATGTAGCGGTCCACCTCTCGAGTCATCTCTTCAATTGGATACACTCTGTTGTTCTTGTTGACCTTCTCTGCCTCCATGAACACACCCTTGATGTACAGGTTTCTCTTTTTGCTATCTGTATTTTCTTCTACAATATAGTCAAAGTCTTGTTCAGTTGATGTTTCGATTAATAAGTTGAGTGACATGTTACTAATTATTTATTAGTGAAAGTTGAAAATCTATCATTTTCATGTGAATAAATGCTCTTCAGTTAATATTTGGAACTTGTAACCGCGTTTGACACACCATTGCTGCGCGGCTTCCCACTTGGCTTTATTCACAGCATAAGTTGCGTTCTCATAAAAAATGGTGGACTGTTTCTTGTTGCCATGAGCGACAGGTGGTGCGGTTTGTTTTTTAGGTTTGATCTCGATCAAATATTTTGTGACTGTGTCTCCTTCGCGAATCTTCACCACATTGTCCACCATGTAGCGATGAGGTCGTTTGTCCACTGGAGAGATGTATGGTATCACCACGCTCTCACTAGACCATTGTATCACATTAGGATTGTCGTCACACCAATGAAAGAACTTGAGTTCCCAGCTGCTGAGATATCGTGGGTTGCCTCCACCGATGTATTTGTGAGTGTTACGTGGTTTGAACACACCTTGCTTGTATTTGCTGTACGAGCGTTTGCGTTTCACGATGGTGTATCAACCGACGAAGAATCTGGGAGGCTCAGCATCTCCTAGACCAGGAGCTGTGTTGTTGTAAAGTGAATCTTCTAATTTTTCTTTCTCTTGCAATCCTTCGTTCAACAATTCAGAATAATTTGGTGTGCCACCGCCGAACAGATCGGTTCCTTGGTATTTGCCTCGGATTCTTGCGATGGTTATTTTGGTCAATGCTAATGCGTATTGATACACCCACACTTCTTGCATGATATGCTCCAGTGGTTTCTCGAGATAGCAGCCAATGGCCGCGAAGAAAGTGGCGCGGTTCCGTTCTCGGACCGGTTCTGGTGTGATGAACAGTCGTTGTTCCCGGTCATTGAACCTGTAATAATATTTTTGGCTCAACATTTTCTCTCGCATGCCGAGCCACTCTTTGAGCACGTACCAGCTCACCAGGTCAAATCCATAATTTCCCATGGAGTAGCTAAAGTATGTTTGCTGTGCCAGTGTCTGCTCGATGGTGAACAGCGTGTTGACGCCACTGGTGCTTCCAGGTTCAAATGTGAACACATCAACAACTTTACGATGTGTACCAAGCAATGAATCCATGCCTCGTTGATATGTGGTGAGTTTCTTATCATCTGCACGAGGCGTGTAATCACCTAGCGTCACGGTGGCTGTTCCCGGGATTTGAGAGTTGCACACAATTTCTACTTGATCACCACCGGTGCGGATGTTAAATGATGCGCGTGGGTGTTCAGTTGTGTATGTGGTGCCATACTCCGCCACACTTGCATCCACTTCATCTGTGATGTCGTTATAGATGGCGGTCACTAAATATTTTGTGGCGTGATGATAATAATCACCTTTGAACTGAATCAGATACTCCGCCGGGCCTGTGGTTTCACTATCAACCAACCAGCTGTGAATAGTCTGGTCAGTGTTCAAGATTTTGATGCTGGTGGTGACTAGCGGTTGGTTGCGTGAAGTGGTGGTGGTGGTCACCGTGTTGTTTAGCTCTGGTGTGTGGTTGATCAGGTCTGGCATGTGTATACCGCCATGTAGCTGATATAACGAGCTGTGAAACACTAGATACTCTTCTGTGTAACCGGCGAACTTTGTGAACAGCTCACAAGCCTGTGCTATGTTGTCATACACCTGAGATTGATGAGCCTCCACGTTCACTTGTGGGTAGCCTAATGCCATGGCGATCCGTTCGCTCAGCTTGCTGATGCTGGTTATTCTGTTGTTCAGATGTGTGCTGAGAAAAGCATCTGCCGGTGGTTCTGTACATTCGATCGCCATGTTTAATTATTTATGTAAACACACACAAAAAGAGAGGCTCCGAAGAGCCTCTCTAGGGTTAAGGGTTGTTGTTTGTGTGTTACTTGATCAGATCAACAGATCCTGTAGCAGTTCCTCCGGCTGCAGAATTAACTGTTACAGAATTACCGGATACAAGCACAGTCATAGCAACTTCATTTCCAGAAGTGACAGTAGCATATTCAACGAATGAACCGTTGACAGCCAATATCTCTTTGGTTGTGATGTCGTCGCCTTTTTTGACTTTGAGCACGATTTTACCCGACTCAAAACCGGTGAGGGAAACAACTTCAACTGCACTTCCAGTCATCGCAACAGAGAAATCCTTCTTTGAGGAGTTCGTCATTGCCAATCCGGCTGAGTGTACTGATTCTACATCGAACGTAGCAGTAGCATCAAAGCTAGCTGCTTCAGCAACGTTCATTGTTCCGCGGACAGAGGTGAGAACACCGGCTGCTGCAAGGCTTGTGACACCTGCAACGTCCAATGAGCTGTCCATGTCAACGGCGTCAGCTGTGAAGATTCCTCCGCTAGCATTCAAGCTCAATGAATTAGTAGCACCATTAGAAGCAGAAGTCTCATCTCCGTCAGCACTGATGATCATCTCATCAGCAGTTCCTTCGATGGAATTTGCACCCATGCTCAACGTTCCGTTGCAGTCAATACCACCAGAATGAACTGACTCAGCTGTGAATGTAGCCACTCCGGTCACCCCTAATGTGCCGCCGATGCTTGTGGTACCAGTTACAGTGACATTTTCAGGAAGACCAATTTTGATTTTGTTACTCGCGCTAACGCTAGTTTCAATCTCGCCGGTTGTTCCAAGGATGCTCAATGTTTCTGATGCAAGCACGATCTCTGTATCGAACTCACCATCCGAATCAGTCGTGAAATTGAGCTGATTTGATGCACCAAGTTGTGTGTCGATATATTTTGCAACACTGTACTCAGATGGAATGACCTTTTTCTTAGCGTCTTCCGCAAAGGAGAGAGTATCTCCAGTGAGGATGCTGCTAAGTGTATTGGCACCTATCTCTAATTCTTGTCCCTGAGGTATACTCAGGCCGCCTGTTACTACGAATTTTTCACTCATATATGTAATTATTTATACAAACCTGACGACTTTTCTCAAGTTGCGCACCATGAAAAATAACAAAACCATCAAACGACTGTCACTCAAATACAAGTACTTAACTCTTGAGCTTCAAGAGGTTCAAGAAGAATTTAGCATGTTTCAACGACAATTCAACGAGTATATCACGACGTTGGAGCAAACACATCAAATACAGATTTTTGCCCGGCAAACAACAGATCCGGAAAAAAGTTGTAAAAAAATGAAAAAAGTTGAAAAACCTGTCAAACCTGACGACAATACAACTTTAAAGGGCATGTACAAGCAAGTTGCACAGAAGACACATCCGGACAAGACTGGTGACGATATAGAAAAATCCGCCATGTTCAGACAAGCCAAACGCGCCATGGACAGCAACGATCTGATGGGCATGCTGAATTTATGTGATGATTTGAACCTTGAAACTCCCAAGCTTACCAAAGAGCATCAAAACACAATCGAGAGTAACATCAAGCGGATTGAAGATCAGATTCGATCGATCAAGGTTCAAGACGCATATGTTTGGGGGGTGGCTGATGCACCGGTGAGAGAGAAGATGGAGCAAGCGGTGCTCAGCAAATTCAACTTAACATGAATTTGTAAACAGATAAATTCACAGGCTCTGATGTGGTTGCAATTATGCTCACCTGTGTGTTGTTGATTGTGGCGTTCAATGTGACCATGTCGGTCTTTCCAAGGGTACCGTATTGAGACATGTACATGTCGTCGCCACGCGCCGTCACAAGTGCTTCGGTGCAAAAAACATCTGTCGAAGTCACACCATTTATTATGTATTTTGATGATGTGTGATTGGATGTGTTGAACGTGTCGAACGTTTGTGAACCACTCAGGGATGTCACTTGTATGGTGGTTATCTTGGAGTTGTCGGCGAATATTATCGCATCAGTTTGCACTCCGTCACCACTGGATGCTACTGCTTCTCTCCAGTCGGTGTTACCACTACCAAATTTTTCGTATCGCTTGAAGTTGTCATTTGTGTCTAGATAGTATGTACCGATGGCCGCTATCACACCATCACCAGTGGTTGGGTCTCCTGACGCTTTGACGACCACTTGCCTCAACGGCAACTCATCTCTTATAAAATCTTCAAATTGTGACATGTTGTTATACTTCCTGTACGGTTATTTGTGATGTACCAGACGCGTTGTTGTTGACTGCCACGCGATCAAGATAGAAAAATGTATCACCGGCGTGGTTGACCAAGCTGAGATTAGATGAATCAACAATGGTGTATTTACCGGTTACATCCACCCCGGTGCTGATGTCTGTATCCAGTGTGGCTCCGTTAGCGATCGAGTTGTCGAATGTGATGTTACCTCTGAACGTTTCGGATATTGTGAGGTCTTGTGGATCACCGACGGTGGTGCCCAGGTGTCTAGTACGTGACAATGCTGACATGGTCAACACACGCGACACAAACCCTGATAATGTGTATTTGTCTCCAGAGGAGATATCACTCTGCGTCATGTTGGATAAATTGATCGCGGATAGATTCAACCAATCGAATTGACCTTTGTTATCGAGGTCAGAAACCTGTAGATTTCTCCTCCATGTTCTGTTGTTGTTTGAACCGATCCAGTCACCGGTCAATGTGCCTGCTCCCGCGGGGGTTGTGAGATCAAAACTGCTCAACTGTTGATTTGATGTGACGGTGATTTGGTAAATTTGTACTGATGTGTTTTCCTGCCCACCAGACTTCATGGAGCCTGGACTAGACACACTGATACTAGGCAACACATCTACTACGCGGATCAACCGGGTGTGAGATGTTGTCTTGTTGTTCTCTGCTCGGTTAACTTGCACACTGTAGTTGTTTGATGACACATTGTACACGCCTGGGTTGGTACATGTCACCGTCTTGATTTGATCGTACGTGGTGGTGTCTGGAATTGTGACTTGTGAACCTGGAGTCGAGTATGTGTATGTCGGGTTACCACCAACATTTGACACAGTCAAGCTCACTGATGCGGTCTCGGATTGTTTCAATGCTGTTTGACCTGCAGGGTATGTCACATTGAAGCCACTGTATGTAGGACCCACATTGTTCACTACAACCGTGTTTGATGACACGGTATAATTGCCGTAATTGTTGTTACCACCAACAGCACGTATGCGGATAGGTTGGTTATTAGGTGATGTCACGCTAGTATCAATTGTTATGGGTGTTGTGCCTTGTAGTGTGCTCACGTTCACTCCGCGAGTTTCATTTGAACTGGCGTAATTACCTCCACTCTGCAGCTGGACACTGTGCACATTGTTTGTATCAAAAGTAACAGTTATGTTTATGTTGTCATTGTCTTTGAGCTCGGTCTGTGTACCTGGATAGGATCCGAACACTATATCCGTTATCTCAGGACCTTGTCTCACAGGAACAGTTTGTGTGGATGTGTGTGACACGCCTTGTGTACCAAAGCTGTTCTTGGCGGTTATTTTCACAGGCACCTGCGTGATTGTGGATAATGATGTGTCCACCGCGGTGTTGATGACCACGGTGCTTGTGCCGTCACCATTGTCTGTCGCGGTTACTGATTGATTGTTTATTGTGCGAGTCGCGGTGTCGTTGCCACCGTCAAGCGAAATGGATGTCACATCAGTTGTGTCGAAGGTTATAGTTATTTTGATTGGATCACCATCCAGGTACATGGCTTGCTGAGTGCCTTGATACGTTGGTAATGGACCAAACTGCACGTCAGTGACACCAGGACCGCCGCCTAGCAGAGTCACATCAGCTGTGTGTGTGCTACCATTGGCGATAACTTGTATCTGTTCTTCACCTGCTAGATCGACATTCATAGTAGCGGCGAATCGTCTCGTGTCGTTCAAGGAGGTTATACTTGCGACTGGTATCGCCACACCATTGATACTAGCCTCTCCCATCCATTCATCTTCCGGGCCATCCCACTCAACAGTCACATCCAGATTAGAATCATCATCAACAGTAACACTGCTGATCACCTTGTTTGCTGGTACTGTTCCTGTGTTGTACACCTTCTGTATCAAACCGTTGTTGTTGGTTATATCGGTTATGAACACCGGTGTGAGTTGATCAGATTGCAACGTCGCGAGATCTATACTGTTACCATCTGATATAGATAACACGTTACCAGACAACGTGATCTGTTGACTGAACCGGTTCAAGTTGATTTCATTGCCACTAGATATGGTGAGTGTGTCACCAGTTAATGACAATGTCTGACTGAGGCTGCTCAGATCAACAGCATTGCCACTAGATATGGTGAGTGTGTCACCAGTTAATGACAATGTCTGACTGAG
>ERZ887851.3993-NODE-3993-length-10244-cov-7.183139_pt1 | contig 10244 bp, 9 predicted proteins | sample MGYA00521100_ERZ887851 | MGnify/ENA primary metagenome ERZ887851 (study PRJEB32303, sample SAMEA104408602) | aquatic metagenome | biome: Brackish water; feature: Pelagic; material: water | place: Baltic Sea | collected 2014-06-06T16:11:00 | depth 11,444 m ...
ATGGTATTATTTTTAATTTTTTTATCCAAGTAGTCCTTAGATTTATTAATATTTAGAATGGCTTCTTCTGATAATTCTAAAAATTTATATTCATCTAAAATTAACTTTATCGTTGGTAAATCAAGTAATTCAGAACTTATATAATGAGTATTCGACATAGTTTGCTAGTGATTTAAAAAAACAAAAATACTAATTCCTTGTTAAGTTTGATCGTATTTTTTAAACAGTATAATTATTATAGTATTTTAGCTGAAAAATTAATAAAAAAACAATGAAAAACCTACTACTATCATTATTAGTAAGCATGAGTATTTTATCTTGCCAAAAAAAAATAAAACCTACACATGTAATTTTTACTGGATCTGTTGAAAACAATAATGCCAACTCCGCTAAAATTTCCGGTAATGGATTTGAGAAAGTAATTAAAATTACTGAAAACGGAAGTTTTTCTGACACCCTTAAAATTGATAAAGAAGGTTATTATTCTTTGCGAATTGGTAGAGAAAGCACTCCTATATATTTAATACAAGGAGCAAATTTCGGACTTACACTTAATACAAAAGAATTTGATGAGAGTATTGTTTATACTGGTGATATAGCTGCCGAAAATAATTATTTGGCAGCAAAATATTTGCTATCAGAAAAAGAAATGGCTTTTGATAAAGTTTATTCATTACCTGAAGATGAATTTATTATAGAACTAAATAAAATTAATTCTAGTTACTCAGACTTATTAAATTCTTCAAGAGGAGCATCTAAAGACTTTATTAAAAATGAAACAAAAGAATTAGAATATGCTCATATTAACAATATAGAAAATTATGAGGAATATTATCAATATTTAACAAAGGACAGTTCTTTTAAAGCTTCTGAATCTTTATATAATTCATATAAAGAATTCAATTTTGCAGACAATTATGCTTTTGAAAATTCAAGTGCTTATAAGACTTTATTAGCATCACATTATCTTAGAATAGCAAAAAATGCTTCTAGCAATAGTAATAAGGATATCGCATTGGCCTATTTAGAAACAGTAAATAATAAATTTCCAAACGGAGCGGTAAAGGATGAGTTAATGTTTAATTATTTGCAATACGGTATGAAAGCAAATAATAATTTAGAAGCTGTCTATAATTTATATAAGGTTTCTAATCAAAATACTGAAAACCTTTTAAAAATTACTAGTTCATTTAAGGTATTAACTAATCTTACACCAGGAAAAGCATCTCCTTTTTTTGACTATGAAAATTTTAAAGGTGGTAAAACTAGTCTTGAAGATTTAAAAGGAAAAGTAGTTTATGTTGATGTATGGGCTACTTGGTGTGGTCCTTGTTTAAGAGAAATCCCTGCATTAAAAATATTAGAAGCGGATTATCATGATAAAAACATTGCTTTTGTTAGTTTATCCATAGATGAGAAAAAAGATTATAATAAATGGAGAACTATGGTTACTGAAAAAAATCTAGAGGGAATTCAATTAATGGCAGATAATGATTGGAAATCTAAATTTGTAACCGATTATGGTATTAAAGGTATTCCACGTTTTATTATTATTGACACTGAAGGTAATATTGTAAATTCTGATGCTCCTAGGCCATCAAATTCAGATATTAGAAAAGCATTTGATAAATTATTATAAGTTAATCAAAAGCATATAAAAAAAGAAGTTATTATAGCAATCTCCTTTTTTTTCGGTAGATCCGCTACAGCAAATAAATTCCAAGTAATTTTATAGTTATTCATAACGTAAAAACAACAAAAATTGAATAAAGGAATTAACATCATACAATAATATTCTTTCGGATTTAATCACGAGTTACTCCCAATTTTTAAAACTGACAAACCCATTTTTACCCCTTCTATAATAGCAATAACAAAACAAAATAATATATTTGTAATTCTTAATTTTTGAGAATAATTTTAAAAGAATAACTGTTTTAACAGAATATGCATTATGGTAAAAAACATCTCACTAGCTAACGTACACAATGCTTTAGGAGCAAAAATGGTTCCATTTGCAGGTTATAACATGCCTGTTTCTTATGAGGGCGTAAATGCAGAACATGAAACAGTTCGGAATGCGGTTGGTGTTTTCGATGTATCCCATATGGGTGAATTTTTAGTAATGGGTCCTAATGCTTTAAATTTAATACAAAAAGTTACCAGTAACGATGCATCCAAAATAGTAGATGATCAAGCACAATACAGTTGTTTTCCAAATGCAACTGGTGGTATTGTAGATGATTTAATTGTATATCGTTTTAATGCTGAAAAATGGTTATTGGTCGTTAATGCTTCCAATATTGATAAAGATTGGGATTGGATTAATAGCAAAAATACAATGAATGCGGAACTTAAAAATATTTCTGAAGATTATTCATTACTAGCAATTCAAGGCCCAAAAGCAGTTGAAGCAATGCAATCTTTAACTTCTGTGGATTTAAGTGCTATTAAATTTTATCATTTTAAAGTAGCAGACTTTGCAGGTTTAGAACACATAATTATTAGTGCTACTGGATATACAGGTAGTGGTGGTTTTGAAATTTATTGTAAAAACAGTGAAGTAGAACAAGTTTGGGCAGAAGTTTTTAAAGCGGGAGTAGATTTTGGAATTAAACCTATAGGTTTAGCCGCAAGAGATACCTTGCGTTTAGAAATGGGATATTGTCTTTACGGAAATGATATAAACGACACCACTTCTCCATTAGAAGCTGGTTTGGGTTGGATTACAAAATTTACAAAAGAATTTATCAATTCAGATAATTTATTAAAACAAAAAGAACAAGGTCCAGAACGTAGATTGATTGCTTTTGAATTGGATGAACGAGGAATACCTCGTCAAGGTTATGATATTGTAGATGGTCAAGGTAATAAAATTGGTGAAGTTACCAGTGGTACTATGTCTCCATCAATTAGTAAAGGTATTGGGATGGGCTATGTCCCTTCAAATATGAAATCTATAGGAACTAAAATTCATATACAAATACGTAAAAATGCAATTCCTGCTACCATCGTAAAATTACCTTTTTATAAAGTGTAGCATTTTTTAAACTCGATTTTGGTGAATAAAATACTTATACTTGGTGCAGACGGGTTTATTGGTAACATGCTCTATAAAGAGCTATTACCCTATTTTGATGTCTATGGTACTTATCGTTGCTCAAACCCAGAATTTGATACTAATAAAATCATGTTTGAGTTCGATGTGGAATCAGGAAATATTAATTCTATTCTAAATGAGCTAAAACCCAATTATATCATTTTAAATCTTAAAGGAGACTACAATAAGCAATTAAAAGTACATCAAAAACTTTTAAATCATACACTATCTAGTGTAGATTGTAAAATTATTTATATTTCATCTGTTAATGTATTTGATGCAAAAGGAAAGTTTCCTTCTTATGAAAACGATTCTTTATTGGCAAATAGTGACTATGGAAAAAATAAAGTAAATCAAGAAAAGGCAATTAGTAAATTACCTTCATCAAAGTATGTGATCGTAAGGTTACCGCTAGTACTTGGTGTAAATTCTCCAATAATTATTCAATTAAAAGAAGCCTCAAAATATAAAGCTGAATTCGAAGTATATCCAAATATGATTATTAGCATTTCTACAGCTAATAAAATTGCACAGCAAATTCATTATATTATCAATAAAGATTTAAGTGGAATTTATCACCTGTCCAGTAATGACATGATTCATCATTCAGAGTTATTTGAAGAAATCACAAATAAGCTCGAACTTAAAAATATTGTTTTTAAAAACATTTTTAAGTCCAACAAAGATCAATATCTGGCAATATTACCTAAATACAACAAACTTCCAGAAAATTATCAAATTACCACATCACAAGTTATTGAAGATTGTTTACTAAAAGATGAAATAAGCTCATTAAAATAATTTTTATTAAAAGAACAATCTTACTTCTCTTTGTGGTTTCCTGCATTTTTCTATTTTTGTAAAACTTAAACAAAAATATTATGGGAAGAGCTTTTGAATTTAGAAAGGCAAGAAAAATGAAACGTTGGTCTGCAATGTCTAAAGCGTTTACGCGTATTGGAAAAGATATTGTAATGGCTGTAAAGGAAGGTGGTGCAAATCCAGATTCTAATTCACGTTTGCGAGCAGTCATGCAAAATGCGAAGGCTGTAAATATGCCGAAGGACACTGTAGAAAGAGCTATTAAAAAAGCAACAGAGAAAGGGCAAGGAGATTTTAAAGAAGTAATATTTGAAGGATATGCTCCTCACGGAATTGCAATTTTAGTAGAAACTGCTACTGATAATAATACTCGAACTGTGGCTAATGTTAGAGCATGTTTTAGCAAATGCGATGGAAATATGGGTACTTCTGGATCTGTAATTTTTATGTTTGATCATACTTGTAATTTTAGAATTAATCCAAAAGAAGTTGATTTAGAAGAATTAGAGTTAGAATTGATTGATTATGGCGTTGATGAAGTTTTTGAAGATGAAGACGGAATATTAATTTATGCTCCTTTCGAACGTTTTGGAAACATTCAAAAAGCGTTAGAAGAAAAAGAATTTGAAATATTATCCTCAGGTTTTGAACGCATATCACAAGTAACTAAAAAACTTACGAAAGAACAAGCTGTTGATGTTTATAAATTATTAGAAAAACTAGATGACGATGATGATGTGCAGAACGTTTACCACACAATGGATGAATCTGAATAATTGATATGTTAAATAAAAAAAAGCTTTAGAAGCGTTTTTTTTTATTAGGTATATTTTGCAATTTTACCAACAGTTCCCTTATAGAATTCTTTTAATTTCATTATGTCTGACTCTATCGCTCCAGTTGGATAGAATGGATTTTCAATAGTTACTATTTTAGTTTTATAATCCATTGAAACTGCTATAATGGGTACTTTAGCTGCCAAAGAAATATAATAAAAACCTGTTCTCCAAACCTCTACTTTTTTTCGAGTACCCTCCGGTGACATTCCCAGTCTAAATTCCTCTTTAGAATCAAAAATAGATGCTATTGCTTCCACTTTGTTCTGATTAGTGCTTCGATCTAAGGGGGCACCTCCTACCCATCTAAAATAATAACCAAATGGCCACACAAAAAGTTCTTTTTTACCTACAAAATTAACCATAACTCCTAAAACTTTTCTACAGAGTATGGCTATATAAAAATCACTCCAACTAGTATGAGGAGCAACAATAATAATTACTTTTTTTAATTCTTTTTCTTTAAAATCACCAACAATTTTCCAACCAAGAATTTTATATAAAATAAATTTATAAATATTCATCTACTTATTTATCAAACAAAATGCCTAAAGTGATACTATAAACTTTGGGCATTTATTAAATTTAAATACTTTCCGTTTGAAAGCAATTACATTTTTAAATACATAGATCGTAATTTCTCACGACTCATAATTGATTTCCATTCTTTACCTAGTGCATTTTCCCATAAAGGTTCTAAACTTAGAGCTACATTAATCATCGTTTCCATCTGTTCTTCACTTAAGTCATTACAAATTCCAATGGGAATATCTACTTGATGTTTCTTTACCATTTTTTTAAAAATAGCTACACCTTCCGGATAATAATCTTCTAAGTAATTAAAAACTATACAATTTCCAATTCCGTGTTTAGTTCCCAATACAAATCCTAAACCATAACTCATAGCATGAGCAACCCCTACTTGAGAATAAGCAATACTCATTCCTCCATGCCATGATGCCATCATTAGCTTACCTCTTTTTTCTTCTTCAGTAAGATCATTATCTTCCAAAAATACTTCTAAACATAAGTCGTATGCTTTTTCACCATAACTTTGGCTAAAATCATTTAAAAAGGTTCCTTCTAAAGATTCTACACAATGTATAAAGCAATCCATACCGGTATAAAACCATTGATTTTTAGGAACACCATCTAATAATAATGGATCTAACACTACTTGATCGAAAGTTGTATAATCACTGTTAATTCCTAGTTTTCGTATCGGTCCAGATAATACACAAGTTCTAGAAACTTCGGCTCCTGTACCTGAAATAGTAGGAATGCCTACGTGATAAATAGAGTTTGTTTTAATTAAATCCCAACCTTGGTAATCTGCTGCACTTCCTTCATTAGTTAACATTAATGAAACGGCTTTTGCTAAATCCATTACAGATCCTCCTCCAATTCCTATAATTCCGGAAGGCAGCTTATCATACGCTTTCAATATGTCTTTTACAAGTACATCAACTTGAGCGGTTTTTGGTTCCTCTTCAGCAGATACAAATACTAATTTATCATTGTATTTAAGTTCAATTCTTTTAACTAAAGAACTCTCTTTATCAAAAGCATCATCTACTAAAAAAATAAATGGTGCATATGCTTCCCTTTTTAGATCCAAAATTGAAGATAATTGATTAAAACTTCCTTTACCAAATACTACTCTCGGTACCATAGGAAAATTACGGTATTCGTTGTTTATAGACATAAATATAGATTGCTAATTATTTTTATTTATAAATTTATTTGCTCGTATCAAATCTTCTGGAGTATCAATTTCTACTGCATTCTTTGTAGTAGATATAGCTAATTTAATTTTTTTTCCGTATTCCAAATAGCGAAGACACTCAATTTTTTCTGAAGCTTCTAAATTACGCATCGGTAATCTATAAAAATCCATTAATGCTTCTTTTCTAAAAGCATAAATTCCTTTATGTTCATAATATTCCATTGGAATAGATCTATCTCGAGGATAAGGAATTGGAGAACGAGAAAAATACAATGCGTAATTATTTTCATCAACTATTACCTTCACAAAATTTGGATTATTTACTTCATTCCAATTGGTCATTCTTGTCATTAAAGAGGCTAAATCTATAGTATCTGCATCAGCTCCATTAAATAATTCAATTACTTTTTCTAAATCATCTTTTGTTGTAAACGGTTCATCTCCTTGAACATTTACAACAATGTCTACATCCATATCTTCAATAGCTTCAGCGATTCGATCGCTACCACATTCATGATTTTTCTTACTCATTATGGCATTACCACCATGAGAAATTATTTCATTAAAAATAATTTCACTATCGGTAACTACATAAACTTCATCAAATAATTGTGTAGCTATTGTTGATTCATAGGTGCGCAAGATAACAGATTTACCCCCTAAATCTTGCATTAACTTACCAGGAAATCTGGTTGCAGCATATCGTGCAGGAATCATTGCTATTTTTTTCATCCATTCGTTTTAAAGATCAAAAATAAGGAAGATTATACAATTAATAAGTATCTTTAAAAAATTCATCTTTAAATCCTACTAGGTATAATTTTTCTTTTGCTCTAGTAATTGCGGTGTATAACCAACGTAAGTAATCTTTATCTATACCATTTGGCAAATAAGGTTGTTCTACAAAAACTGTATTCCATTGCCCTCCTTGTGATTTATGACAAGTAATAGCATAAGAAAACTTAACCTGTAATGCATTAAAGTATATGTTTTTTTTAACAGCCATAAACTTTTTATATTTAGAAGTTTCATGCTCGTAATCTTCCATTACTTCTTGGTATAATTTATTGGAATCTTCATAAGTTAAAGAAGGTGTTTCAGAAGATAAAGTATCTAATATTAAAACCGTTTCAAAAGGTTTTATGTTAGGGTAATCTATCATCCTAATCGTTACTGTTGCGAATCTGAATCCATACAATTCTTTAATACTAAATAATTCCAATATTTCAATGATATCACCATTTGCAATAAATCCAGCATCACTATTTGTTTCTAACCAAAAATAATTATTTTTAACAACCATTAAATAATCTCCAACAGCCAATTCTTGTTCTTGGTAAAGAATTCTAGTCCTAATGTTTTGATTATATAAATATGCACGTTTATTAGATCGCACTATAAAAACAGTCTCTTCATTTCCTAAATTTGAATAACAGTCTTCCAAAGCATCCATCAACTCTTGCCCATCTATGGGACGAATAACATCTGAAAAATTTTCTTCTTGTAGTTTAAATGTTTCATAAAATTCTTCTTCTAGTAGGTCTCTAATTTTAGAGGCATTAAAAAGAATACCACTTTCTTTCTCTTGCCTAACAACCTCATTCAACTCTATTGAAACCAACTCTTTATCATAATAATTTTCTAAAGTTCTTTTATCTAAAGCTGGACTTATATCCAATTTAATCGGTGGAAGCTGTGCAGTATCTCCTATTAACATTAACTTACATTGGTGGCCACTATAGACATATTGTATTAAATCACCTAGCAGCGAACCATGATCAAAAAGTTTAGCATCTGGATTACTATCTGGTATCATTGAAGCTTCATCTACAATAAAAATAGTGTCCCGATGTTTGTTTTTTTGAAGTGTAAAAGTAACTCCTCCTCCATTTTTAGATGTTGGATAATATATTTTTTTATGAATAGTGAAAGCTTCTTTATTAGAATAATTACTAATTACTTTAGCCGCTCTACCAGTTGGAGCCATTAAGACAATAGATTTATTTACTTTCCAGCTATTTTTAACTAAGGTGCCAACTATAGTAGTTTTACCAGTTCCAGCATATCCTTTTAATAAAAACAATTCGTTGTAATTATTTTTTTGAGTGAAATCTGCTATTAATCGCAAGGCACTATCTTGCTTAATAGTAGGATTATGAGAGAAATCTTTTAATAAATCTAAGTAGAATTTGGGTGTGTTCATTGTTTATTTATACTTCCAGGCACTAAAGATAGTTATGTTTTTTTCGTAAATTAGTTTTACGATTAAAAAAAAATTGTAGATTTGCGTGAAGCATATTATTAGAAAAAAATAATCCTCATTTATAAATTATGATTTTAAATATAGTACTTGGTACATTAATTTGCGTTGGACTGGCTTTTTTAATGGATAAATTTGTGCCCTTAAAATTAAATCCTATCATTTCAGTTATACTTTGGTTTGTCATCTTAATTTTGGGATACAGTCTGTATAAATCGATTATGGGGCCTGTTGAATTTAACAAAGTAAAACAAGTACGTTATGCTAAAGTTATTGAAAACCTAAAAGACATTAGAGTTTCAGAATTAGCATATCAAGAAATAGAAGGTAAATTTACTGGTAATTTTGATAGTTTAGTTCAGTTTTTAGATACTGCTCAATTTGCTATTATTCAAAGACGTGACACGAGTTTTGCAGATGTGGAAAGAAATAAAGCGTTCGGTTTAGATGCACAAAAGGGAGGTTATTATAAGGAAGAAATTATAATTGACACATTGCGTTTTGCTTCTGTAAAAGATTCAATATTTGGTGAGTCAGATCGTTATAAAACAATGATGAACATTCCATTAGAAATAGCTGACGGAGCTGTTTTTGAACTTAAAGCAGGGAAATATGAGAAAAACGAAACCTTTTATTCTGTTTTTGAAGCGAGTGTTGCAAAAAGTTTACTCTTAAGTGATCAGAACCCAGATTTAATCAATCAAGAAGAACAATTAATTTCTGTAGATGGTATCAACGGTCCAACTGTAAGGGTAGGTTCTATGAATGATATTGACACAAGTGGAAACTGGCCTAAAACTTATGACACTCCAAAACAATAATACAGTACAAAATTCAAACAAAAGACTGTCCGTTCAATTATCATTGTCCGGACTTTCTTTTTTAGTGACCAGTTCTGAAACTAAAGAAGTTGATTTTTTTTTAGAAAAAAAACACAAAAAGTCAATAAATCCTGACCAATTACTTTTAGATTTAAAATCTAGTTTTAACCAAAATAAGGCACTTAACGATACTTTTAATGAAGTAGCTATAATTTACGCTACCAGCTTATATAGTTTAGTTCCTTCTAAATTATTCGATTCTTCAAAAGCCAGTGAGTATTTAAAATTTAATTCAAAAATATTAGCAAATGATTTTATTGCTTTTGATACTCTAAAAAATCATAACATTACAACTGTTTATATTCCCTTTATTAATATTAACAATTATCTTTTTGATCGATTTGGTGACTTTAGTTATTATCATGCTTCTACTTTATTAATTGAACGGCTATTAAATAAAGAAAAAACGTGTGCAATACCAAAAGTATATATAAATGTCACTAATAATATATTTGATTTTATTGCTGTAAAAAATGGAAAATTAATAATTTGCAATAGTTATGATTTTACCACTCCAGAAGACTTTATTTATTATATTTTATTTTGTTTAGAACAGTTAAAAATGAATCCTGATACGGTAGACCTCTATATTTCTGGTAGTATTGAAAAAGAGGAAGAT
>ERZ887851.3994-NODE-3994-length-10243-cov-7.977032_pt1 | contig 10243 bp, 10 predicted proteins | sample MGYA00521100_ERZ887851 | MGnify/ENA primary metagenome ERZ887851 (study PRJEB32303, sample SAMEA104408602) | aquatic metagenome | biome: Brackish water; feature: Pelagic; material: water | place: Baltic Sea | collected 2014-06-06T16:11:00 | depth 11,444 m ...
CAACTTCTGGCCCTGGATTGCCGAACAACTTGGCCAGCTGGGCAATCACAGCGGCACGATCACCATCGGTGAACGGAAACGGCGCCCGAACCACAGCAAAGCTGTAGAAAGCACTCACAGCTCCGCAAAGGCCTGCAGATAGGCCACATCCAGCGGTGCCACGGCCCGCACCCGCACCGAGCCATCCTCCAGCTCCGAGCTGAGCAGATCACCCTGCCGCGACCCAGGGCGTCTCGCACAGCCTTGGGCACGGTGATCTGCCCCTTGGCGGTGTGTGTGGCGACCTCCATTGCAGGCCCCACGCCAAACCATTCATTCTATTGCACTTCCCCTAGCCACCAGAGCCCCCAGCCCGAATAAACAGGCTCTCCAAAGGCGGCGGGCCTGATTCCAGCATCCCCCGCGAAGCCACCAAGATGACTTTTCGCCTCCTCAACCGCCGCTACGGTCCCCTCACAGACGCGACCACCGCCCAGATCAAGGTCCTACCAGTGGAGAAGTTGGAAGCCCTGGCCGATGCCCTGCTCGACTTCCAGGGCCCGGCCGACCTGACGGCCTGGCTGGCGGGAAACGCCTAATTTGCGACGGACAACTCGCCAAGCCCGATTTGCAGCTGCGCAAGGACCGGTACGACCTGTGGCCGAGGTTGCCAAGGCTGATCGGGTGCGGGTGGTTGAGGCGATCGACCTGCTCTGCGACACCCCTGCCGCCGGCATTAGCGCTTTGAAGCCCTGGCCGCGATACAGCTGATTTCAGCTGGGCTGGCGCTCACAAACCGGTTGATGGCAGCAGCCGTTCTCGCTCGTGGGGCTATGGGCCGAAGGGGCATGGCCAGCCGAAGCAAAAACTCTGCACTGCTTGCTGCACCTATGGCGGGCTGCGGCGGCGCAGGGGGTTTCGGCCACGCTCCTTGATTCAATACAGCCGTACAGAATCAGGGAGCGCTCCATTGTGGGAGCCGACAACCCACACAAGCAGATCGACACACCTGGTCAGCTAGTGGCCGGCTAGGCATGAGATGATCGGTGGAATGGGAGCCCTATACAAGCAGCTTGAAACCGAGGCATCGTTTGGACCACTGGATGGAGGAAGACATGCAGATCGAATCTGGCATGCTCACCCGCTCGCTGGTAGGAGCCCAGAAGAAGGTAGGTACCTATTACTACGACATCCACAAGCAGGTGTTCGAATACGATGAGCTAATGAACAACCAGCGCAAAGCCGTTTACACAGAAGTGCGCCAAGTGCTGGAAGACCATGAGCTCAACACCCAGATGATTGGCTACGGGGTGCGCACCCTCGAAGGCATCGTGGAGGCCTACGTCAACCCGGAGCTACCACCTAAGGAGTGGGATCTCAGCCGCTTGATGGTCAAAACCAAGAAAGTTGTTTATTGGCTAGAAAATCTCAAGGCCTTCCTGCAGGAGCAGCTGCGTAATGCCTACGACATCAAGGAGGGCCAAGTTGAGCAGCAACGCCCGGGGTTGATGCTCGATGCGGAGTGCTATTTCATCCGTCAACAGATCGATACGCTCTGGAGCGAACACCTGCAAGCAATGGACGCCCTGCGCGAATCGGTGGGCCTGCGCGATTATGGCCAGAAAGACCCGCTGTTTGAACACAAGAATGCGGGCTACGACATGTTCCTGGAGATGATGACCCAGATGCGCCGCAACGTAATCTATTCAACGTTTATGTTCCAGCCGACTCCTTCGACTCAGGGAGCTACCGCCTGAATGGATCCATACGACAGATGAAGTTGCTATTCCCGATAGCCCTTTGGAAGCACCGCGAGTTATGGTGGCGACTCACAGAAAGAGAGGTGCTGGGCCGCTATCGCGGCTCAGCGCTAGGCATCGGGTGGAGTTTAATCACACCGCTTGCCATGCTAGCTGTCTACACCTTTGTATTTTCACAAGTATTTAAGGCACGCTGGGGCGGGCTCGAACAAGCAGGACCTTTGGGATTTGCGATTAATCTCTTTGCCGGGTTGATCGTCTTCAACTTTTTCTCGGAATGCGCAATCAAAGCCACTAGCCTCGTAGTCAGCAATCCGAACTACGTCAAGAAAGTGATTTTTCCATTAGATATTTTAGCACCCGTATCGATCGGAAGTGCAGGCTTTCATGCAATTTCCAGCCTCGCAATCTTGGCGATTTTCGAGTTTATCGCTTTTCGTGGCATCCCGACATCTGTAATCTGGCTTCCGTTGGTTTGGATACCACTGGTGTTGGCCTGCCTAGCACTGAGCTGGCTCTTGGCCTCTCTTGGCGTCTTTTTACGTGACATAGGTCAGTTGATCAGCGTTTTTGTCAACATGTTGATGTTTCTGAGCCCAATATTCTTCCCTCTGTCAGCTCTCCCAACTGCCTGGCAGCCATGGCTAGGGCTGAACCCACTCGCTGCAGTGATCGAACAGACTCGCAACGTACTAATAGAAGGTGAGGCACCTTCTATCCATTACTTACTGATTGGATGCGGTTCCGGAATTCTTATCTGCGAGTTTGCCCACCGGTTTTTCGAGCGCTCCAAAAAGGCATTCGCAGACGTCCTATGAAGACCCAACGTATAGGACAACTACAGCTTGAAAACGGGCTTACCATCGAAACCAAGGGTCTTGGAAAATGTTTCAGGATATACGATAAGCCCAAAGAAAGACTTAAGCAAGCACTGTTTAGAAACAGGCGCCAATATTATAAGGAGTTTTGGGCGTTAAGGAATGTCAGCTTCAAATTAGAGAAGGGTGAAAGCCTCGGAATCATTGGTCGTAATGGAAGCGGAAAGAGTACCCTGTTGCAGATGATATGCGGCACGTTGTCTCCTACCGAAGGAAGCGTACAGACTAACGGCCGTATCGCCGCCCTGCTCGAACTAGGCAGTGGATTCAATCCAGAATTCACCGGAATTGAAAATGTTTTCCTCAACGCTTCCCTAATCGGCTTGTCTAAGCGACAAACTGAAGAGCGCTTAGATGCAATTCTTTCATTTGCAGATATCGGCGATTTCATCAATCAACCCGTAAAGACTTACTCCAGCGGAATGGTAGTACGGCTGGCCTTTGGTGTGATAGCGAATGCAGATCCTGAAATTCTTGTGGTGGATGAAGCTCTCGCAGTTGGTGACGCGCTATTCACGCAGAAATGCATGCGGTTCATCCATCAAATCCGTGAACGTCAGTCCCTACTGTTTGTAAGCCATGACCCAACTAGCGTAGCAGCACTATGCGACAAGTGTCTATGGATAGAGAAGGGGCAAGTGCGGCTTCTAACAGAAACAAGAAAAGCGCTGAATGGATATCTTCAGTCATGCTATTCAGAAGTTCAAGACACAGCACTGCTACCGTCAAGCGGATATGAGACATTTGTCGAGATAAAAACTCCGATTTCGGAATCTGCATCAATGACCAATGATCAGAAAGACTCTGAACTCTCTCCAACCCATCCAGCCATCCGCAATCAGCACCATTCCTTCAGCCAGTCTCGAAATGCCTCATCGAACACTCGGGGATCGTCAATTCCAGAAAGCTTCTCAGGTAGCTATGGCGACGGAGGAATCCTTATAGAAACTGTGGAATTGATGCAGGTTGGTCAACCAGAGATTCCAACAAACCCTCTAAACGGCGGGGAAGTACTTCTTCTTACGGTAAAAGCAAGGTGTCAGCGAAGGATAGAGCGCCCTTCAATCTGCGGCTTCAACCTTGTCAATGACAAAGGCCTCATCCTGTTTGGGGAAAATACATTTATTCCTGATGCACCATCGGCGGCACCCATGGGATGCGAAGGCGATGAACTGGAAGCACGCTTCATGTTCACGATGCCTCCACTCAAGCCAGGGACTTACTTCATTAACATCGCCTGGGCTAGCGGCACCCAGAACGTCCATACACAACATCACTACATCAACGCAGCCATTCAATTGGACTCAACGGCACACTTGTGTCGCCCAGTGATGGGATTATTTGCGTGCGATGTCCACGACATTACTATCGTCAACACTTGCCAACTGCTCGCAGAACAAGAAAATAAAAGAGCTGAGTCAACCAAAAATGGTCAAGAGAAAGACACTCACGCAGATTAATGGTAGATTATGCCGTACGGAGTGCTTCGGACAAGTTGTAACACACACCGTATCTGAACACCTCCATACAACCACAATTCTTCGCGATGTCAGTTCGAGCCCACAACTACGACTACCCAGTCGATACAAGTTCCGAGACCGCGGCTGCAAAAGTCATCCGATTCGTAGGTTTCAACAAACGTGTCCTTGAAATTGGCTGCGGCCCTGGCTCAATCACGAAAATCCTGCATGGGCAGAAACAGTGTTTGGTGACGGGTGTTGAACTAGATCCCGATGCAATCCAATTAGTAACTCCTTACTGTGATCGCGTGGTACGCGCTGATCTCAATAATGCAGACTGGAGTGCACTTTCCGCCAATCTTGGACAATATGAAACAATAGTCGTCGCGGATGTTCTAGAACATCTATATGATCCGTGGAAGATTCTGTCTAGTCTCAAGACTTTGCTCCTAGAAGGGGGGGAGGTAGTCATTTCCCTTCCGCACGTGGGGCATGCAGCAATTGCAGCTTGCCTGCTTTCCGGAGATTTTGATTATCGTGATTGGGGGCTACTTGATCGCACCCATATCCGATTTTTTGGCCTAAAGAATATTGATTACCTCTTTACTCAGGCAGGCTTTAAAGTAATTAAGGTCGATTTTGTCATCACACCTCCAGAAGAAACAGAGTTTGCTCTCATTTGGGCATCCCTAAATCCGGACGTCCAAAAGGTGCTAAGAGGACCAGCTCATTCTGATATCTACCAAGTAGTGATTAAAGCGATACCTGTGGAAGCTCAAGGAACAGCGATCTCCATCAGTGAATCAATTAGCCAGAATTCGGGCTCACTGAAGCGTCCCGTTACCCTTAGAGCCAGGATAACGGCTCTTCTTTCAAGCAGGCAAAAAACATTCATTAGAAGTTGTATGAAGACCCCTATGTAGATCGTACAAAGATTGGCTAATTTCCAAGAATAGTAAAACCCTTCAGTCACTGTCTGCAATGGATTCAGTCGAAAAAAACTCTAAAATCGACAACACTCCAAGGCTTATTGCATTCTACCTCACTCAATTCCATCCTATTCCTGAGAATGATTCATGGTGGGGTAAGGGATTTACCGAATGGACCAACGTAACCAAAGCTACTCCCCTCTTTGAAGGCCATTACCAGCCTCATCTGCCTAGCGATTTCGGTTTCTATGATCTACGGGTCAAGGAAACGCGTCATGAACAGATCAAATATGCCAAAGATTATGGAGTTGATGGTTTCTGCTATTATTATTATTGGTTTTCAGGCAAGCGAATTCTTCACCGCCCCCTTGATGAAATGCTTGCCGATTCTGAAAGCGATATGCCATTTTGCCTATGCTGGGCAAATGAGAATTGGTCGCGTCGATGGGATGCAGCAGAACATGATGTTCTACTGGCACAGCGCTATTTGCCAGATGATGATCTAAATTTCATCAAATCTTTGGTGCCCTTCCTGAAGGATCCCAGATACATACGAGTGGAAGGCAAACCCTTGCTGATCGTTTACAGACCACAGCACCTCCCGAATGCCCGCAAAACAGCCAACATCTGGCGTCAGTATTGCAGAGAGATTGGGATTGGAAATATTCAGATTGTTGCGGCCCTGACGCATGGTAACTATGATTATTTACAATTTGGATTCGATGGTGGCGTCGAGTTCCCACCACACAATATATCTCCGCCCTGGATAAACGATTCCATTGCATTTAAGGATCCCTTCAAAGGTGGCATCTGCGAATACAGGGAAATCGCTAGCTCATACCTTCAAAGATCACGAGACGGCCTTATCTATAAGACTGTTTTTCCATCTTGGGATAATACTGCTCGCCGCAGACATCGGTCCTTGATCGTATTAAACGGTACGCCAGAAAACTATGAGTATTGGTTGGCTTCGACGATCGACCTTGCCAAACAAAGCAAACAAACTGATCCATTGGTCTTTATCAATGCTTGGAACGAATGGGCTGAAGGATGCCACTTGGAACCCGACATTCAACACGGCAGTGCTTTTCTTGAAGCTACCCTAAACGCCAAGAAAGGCAGCAGACGTTATAAGAACTTCACAAACTGGAGCACTTCATCGACCGTTGTAGAAGAAACACCATCCTCACTGGCAACGGATATCATCCTCTTGTTGCAAAGACATACCTGGAGGAAGCTCCAGCAAGCGAGGAAGATCATCAAACAGCGACCCGCTTTAGCACTAAGGCTGAAAGGCCTGGCTGGTCAATGGCGTCGTTTTCGACACGCTTCAGCCGACTTGCTACGGTCAAAAAACTGAGCAGACACGCCGGCGCACGAGATGCTAATATATAAATTGAGTTCAAAATAAAGCTCATTGGAAAAATTAGATTCAGAGCCTTGCACGGCCGTCGTTGAAACCACTGATAGCTATACAAGCTATGTCATTGAACTCAGAGAAAGATATCTACAGCTTGTTCAAGCGACTCTAACTGGAGTCATCTATGAAGACATACCGCTAAAAGCAAGTGCGGCTGGAGAGGCCAAGTATGATTCAGCCACAAGAGAATATGGCTGGGATTGGCCGTCTAAAGCATACACGATGGTTGGTAGCAAGCGGCTTCTCAATTTTCGCAATCTGATTGAGAATGCAGTCGCACATAATATTCCCGGTGATATTGTTGAGACAGGAGTTTGGCGCGGTGGAGCGTGTATCTTGGCGCGTGCAGTATTGCAGGTATATGACCAAAAGGCGCGAAAGGTGATACTGTGCGATTCTTTCGAGGGGCTACCAAAGCCAGACTCAATTACTTATCCTGCTGACTCAGAGTCGACTTACCACGAATACCCAGAACTAGCTGTCTCCCTTGAGCAGGTCAAAGATAATTTTAGACGCTTTAATCTCCTTGACGAGCAAGTTGTTTTTATCAAGGGTTGGTTCAGGAATACTCTCAAAGATCTGCCCACCGACACAATTGCAGTACTACGGTTAGACGGTGATATGTACGAATCCACTATTGAGACACTTCAGAGTTTGTATGATAAAGTTTCCCTTGGAGGATGGATTATAATCGACGATTACGATATTGTTCCAGCCTGCAAGAAAGCAGTGCTTCACTTCTTTAATGAGCGCAACATCAACCCAACGTTAAACATAATTGATGGAGTTGGCAGATTCTTCCAGAAAGAACATTAAAGGATTCAGCAAACAATTTTATTTCTATGTCACGCTCCACTGTATTGTAAGACATGAACGACTCCAGACCCGAAATGTCCCACACTCCAATTGCCCAACCATCATCCCCCTGGGACGAATGGCCTAAGTGGGACAGTAATCAGGAATTCTGCACCAAACGCTTTCAGTTTATTGGCTCAGTCAACCAGTTTGACAAAAAGACGCAAGGAGATAAGATCGCGATTCTCAAGCATCGGCAGTTCATTGAGATCTATAAGAAGCTGCTGTCAGAACAGCCCCTCAATATTCTCGAGCTGGGCTATTTTCAGGGGGGTATGCCGCTATTCATCTCTGACATGCACCTACCAGACTTGGCTAACAATAGCAAGCCGCTTCACATTGTAGGCATTGACTACTATGAACCCACCCAAGAGCTGAAAGCTACGATCGAATCGAACAAGCTCGCCGACACGATCAAGTTATATGGCGGGATTCTGCAAGATGATGTCAAGGCAATTAAAACGGTTGTTGAGTCTGAGTTTGGGCAGCAGTCACTTGATCTAGTCATTGATGATTGCTCACATCAGTATCAAGAGACGAAACTTTGCTTTGAGTCCTTTTTTAGTCATCTAAAGCCAGATGGCAAGTACGTCATTGAAGATTGGGGATGGCAACACTGGCCAGGTGAGCCTTGGCAAACTAGCAACTCTCCTTTTCATGGCAAACCCAGCATGTCGAATCTAATTCTCGAACTTGTCATGGCAATGGGGAGCCGGCCTGACATTATTGCTCGCATCGATGTTGTCTCAGAGTTTTGCACTGTAATCACTCGTGGACCGAGCCTTGCTCATGGAGAAAGAGTCATACTCTCAGAAATTACCAAGATGGCTGGCCGCACTTACGTACCGATGTAATTTATACGGACCGGATTAACGGAAAGATGGCGCAGCCCACTTCTGCCACAGAAACAAATAATGGCCCACATCTGGGTGTTTCCACTAGATTCATTACTAGCCAAGCTGGGAAAGAGAATCTGGCTTTCATTGATGCCCTAAGAGGATTAGCGGCGTTGTATGTGGTGATTTGCCATGTTGGTTTCATACCCACGCCCCCCCTCACTCTCCCAGAACTTGAAACACACTTCGTTTATGGTGGGCACACTGGAGTCATCCTATTTTTTCTTGTCAGCTCCTTCACGCTAAGCCTATCATCTGAACGGCGCCAACACGAGAGTAACCATCTGGTTCGTTTTTACTTTCGAAGACTGTTCAGAATATTACCTCTATTTTATGCATCTGTTCTTCTTGCATGTCTTAGAGACTATATATTACATGGGTTTATTCACGAGCCATCCGCTATATTTTCAAGCCTTATTGGCGTCTTCCAGCCAGGAAAGATTGACGGCATGGTTTGGGCAAGCTGGACATTAGGAATTGAGCTGACTTTCTATCTAGTATTTCCATTTATATTTGCATTGGCTCACAATCTAAAACGTGCGCTTGTCATCCTTGGTGCAACAATTGCCATTGATTTAGTTATTTCTAACTTTATCTTGGCTAGTCTGTCTGCTGACGTACATGACAGTTCCATTCGATTTAGTTTTCTACACAACTTGCCCTTTTTCCTTTTCGGAATCGTATTTTACTTTCTTTACCGGAAGACGATAGCCTCCAACGGAGGCGGTCGCCCCATTGGCTACTTATTGACCTACACTGCTCTTATACTATTTGCTGTACTAATCGTCTGGAAGCCGGAAAGCTATACTTCCCTAGCACGAGGTGGGCATTACCTCGTGACTGCCACAATGGTGCTATTCATGCTGGGTCTCGTATATCACCCGACAAGCTTTATTGTAAATCCAGCGACTCGGTTTTTAGGAAAAATTAGCTACTCTCTCTATCTGCTCCATCCACCACTGGTCTTTTTTCTTATTCCTACGTTCCGCACTATCTATGCTAAAGATATGTCAACCAATCTCGCATTTTTTCTAAGTCTATCTTTAACTCTGGCAATCCTCGTTCCAATATCGACGCTGAGCTATTCAATCATTGAAGTACCCGGACTTAAGCTAGGAAGTCGTCTAATCAAGAGATATCTTTAATGGCAATGAATCAGCTCGCGACTTGTCCATCTAGAACAACCTACAGCTATCCTCACGATCAGAACCTATAGTGTTAAACTTCAACCATGCTAGGCAGCAGAGTAGGCTTATAGCAAAATCAATTTACTACAAGCTACCCCTTCCAATCAAAATCAAGCGTTTACTTTTACGCAAGAATTTAGAGCTACGTTCCAATTTCAATCGCGCACGGCGTACTCAGATCCCTCAGCCGCCCATCGGTGCAAAAGATCAATTGGAGATCCTGGAGCGGCTTTTTTTTCAAACATCGGAACAACCCCTCGTCTCCATTCTGATCCCCTGCTTTGAACAGTTTTCTCATACCCTGCACTGTCTAAACTCACTTCAAGTATCTCCACCCTCTTATCCCTATGAAGTAATTGTGGTTGACGATGCTTCAGCAAGCAATGACTATGCTGCTCTTGAGTCAGTTACTGGACTACGTCTTGTACGTAACACATCTAACAGGGGCTTTATCAAGAGCTGCAACTATGCATCCGCACTTGCCAAGGGTAAATATATCTATTTTCTTAATAACGATACATTACTTCTTCCTGGTACAGTCGATGAACTTGTTAAGACATTTGATTTTTTTCCTCAGACAGGCCTGGTAGGCTCTCGTCTAATCTATCCAAATGGCCAACTCCAGGAAGCAGGCGGCATTGTATGGAATGACGGTTCGGCAGGTAATGTTGGGCGCTTTGATTCTGCCTATAAACCTACATATAGCCACTTACGTATAGTTGACTACTGCTCCGGAGCCTCCCTGATGGTACCGAGAAAGCTATTTCTTGATGAAGGTGGGTTCAACACAGCCTACGCCCCTGCGTACTATGAAGATACCGATTTTGCCATGCGCCTAAAGGCAAAGGGCTACGCGATTCATTATCAGCCTCTCTCAAC
>ERZ887851.4000-NODE-4000-length-10238-cov-13.208288_pt1 | contig 10238 bp, 9 predicted proteins | sample MGYA00521100_ERZ887851 | MGnify/ENA primary metagenome ERZ887851 (study PRJEB32303, sample SAMEA104408602) | aquatic metagenome | biome: Brackish water; feature: Pelagic; material: water | place: Baltic Sea | collected 2014-06-06T16:11:00 | depth 11,444 m ...
AACCCTCCGTTCCGCAATATGCCTAAACTGTCCCATGGGCGCTGACGTCAGACACGCGGTTCCAGCCAGTCATTCAGTGCCGCGAGATCAGGAAAGCTCGGCATGAGTTGCCACAGACGATGCCTGGCATCCCGCACGTTCTTCTCGACCTGTCCCTTCTCCCAGCCGGCGGCAGGATTTCAGAACGTCGGCTCGAATACGTAGTGGTTTGTCATCGCAAGGAACCGCATGTTGACCTGCCGGTCCTTCCCGCGACCGACGCGATCAACTGCGGTGCGCGCTCGACCATTGTTCTTGAACCAATGGAGAACATGGTCTCGCTGTCATAGACGCCGCGCTCCGGGATGCCGCCGAAGACCCGGAACCCGTGCCAATGGGCATCGAACAGCATCTCGTGCGTTTGCAGCAGATGAGCCCGGACCAGGAAGGCCCGGCTGTGCGACAGCTTGATGTGGGTGACTTGGAGCTTCGTGCGCTCGCCACCCAGAATGGCAAAATCTTCGCTCCAGTCGAACTGGAATGCTTCGCCCGGGCGAAAAGACAGCGGCACGAAGGTGCCGCGGCCTGTCGTCTGCTGATCGCGCTGCCGATCGGCCTGCGAGTCGCGCGCAAAAGCCGCGAACCACCAGATCGGCATGCATCTGCTTCAGCGTGCGCCGCTGCTTGCGAGACTTCCCCGCCTCCGTCTTCAGCCAGCCGGCCAGCTTCTCGGCAAATGGATCGAGCTTGCTCTGCCGCTCCGGCGTCGCGAACTGAGGCTCGATCGTGCCTGCCTTCAGATACTTCTTGATCGTTCGCGGCTCTCTTGAACCGATGGCGTTCGCCGCTCACTGCGTGACATCCCGGTCCGCCGCGCAATCTCGCGCAGGGGCAACTTCTCTCTCAAAGCCATACGTCGAATGATGTTCAAAAGTCCCATGTGTATCACTCCAGAGTCCCCCGCTGCGCATGGCGCTGGGAGAAGGGTCACATGGGTCATTTATGGATACCCCCGTTCGCGCAAGTTGGCTTTTGAACAGCATTGACGTGTGATCGGGGGCGGTCATGTATCAGGCCTGTTGTGCGGCAAACACGTGACCGCTGGCCGGTATGGAGCTGCGCGGCTCTGGTGCAAAATCAATTCTGCGGGCTCATGGCCCATTGACCCGGATACGTTTCCAGAACCATCGTCACCGATCTTTTGTCCTTACTGCCTATGACCTCCCCACACGCCGACGTCCCACTCTTGGCGACCTGACACTGTCAGGCTGCTGCCAGTCGTGGATCTCTGTAATTCTCTTTCCGCGTTTCCATCGCCCAGAGCGCCCGGGCCATCTTGTTAGCCAGCGCGATTGCGACCACCTTGCGTGGCTTGCGCTGCAGCATGGTGTGGAGCCAGGTACCCCGGATTGTTCCTTTACAGGTTGCCCAGCGGATCACCGACATAGCACCGATGATTAACAGGCGTCGGATATCACGCTGCCCCATCTTCGAGGTTCGCCCCAGCACCTGTTTGCCTCCGGTAGAATGTTGCCGCGGCACCAGTCCCAGCCAGGCCGCAAAATCCCTGCTGCGCTTGAACACTGACAGGGTGGGCGCGAAGGCTTCAATTGCCATCGCGGTAATCGGCCCAATGCCGGGCATTGTAATCATCCGTGATGAGGCATCAGATTGTGCGGCCTCTTGCTGCAATGTCGCCTCCATCTTCACGATGCGACCGGTCAGATCATTGATCTGTTCAAGGTAGATACGTGCTGTCTCGGCCACCAAAGGTTCCAAGTCCGTCGCACTCTCTTCAACAAGCCGCTCGATACCTGCGAGGTTCGACAGACCCTGAGGTGCAATCAGGCCATGCTCTGCCAAGTGAGCCCGCAGCGCGTTGACCGTTTGTGTCCTCTGGAGGACAAACAGATCGCGCGTCCGAAAGATCATGGCACGAGCCTGCTGTCGGGGTGACTTTGGTTCAACAAATCGCATGGTCGGACGGCTGGCCGCTTCAGCTATGGCCTCCGCATCGGCAGCATCATTCTTTTGGCGCTTGACGAAAGGTTTGACATACGCAGGCGGCACCAACCTGATGTCGTGTCCCAGAGCGCCAAGCTCACGCGCCCAGTAATGCGCCGTGGCACATGCTTCCATCGCAACCACACAGGGGCGCAGGCTCGCGAAGAACGCCAATACCTGACCACGTGACAACTTCTTGCGGAATGCGACTTGGCCCTCCGCCGTAGCGCCGTGAGCTTGAAAAGCCCGCTTTGCCAAATCCAACCCTATGATGGTAACTTGTTCCATGGATACTTCCTCCTTCTCGTGATGTCACCCACATCACTTTGGCACATTGCGATGCCGTCGGGAGGGGGTATCCACCCCATCAATTCTCAATGGAAATTATGCCGCTACCCGGGTCACTTCTGGATGGAAATCAACAGGTGACGCCGCCATCGCGGTTAGGAAGATCAAAGAAACGCCATCTGCGTCACTGTCAAAGCCCAATGAGCGTCTCTCCTCGGTTTCTTATCCCATCGGGGTGGTCGGGGCAATTCTTGAAAGGGCCCCTGCGTAGGAGTCGTGTTGCCCATGCGAAACGACTGGCACGTCATACGCGTCATCGATTGTTCAAGAGTACACGGTGATATCTACTCAGGAAAATCAACCCGATGGTGAACGCCACCACCGAAATCATGTATACGTAAAGAGGGTTGATATATGCTCCATCATAAGTAGCATAGAAACCGCGCCGCATTTCTCCGGTTACATGGATCAGCGGGTTATACCAAAGGTAGTCGCGGTAGGGCAGCGGGATGCTCTCGAACAGAAAGAAAATAGCGGAAATAATGAATAGTGGTCGGCTTATGATCACCCAGACCTGCTCCCAGATCGGAAAGCGCATCAGCAGAAAGCAGTTCAGGGTACCGATCCCCAATCCGAGCGCCAGCGCCATTCCCAGAGCGTTTAGGATCGCCGGATAGTTAAGAATATTGCCAGTGTCGAAGGCCAACATGATACCACTCATGAGGATGTAGAACACCATAAGATGCGTCAGTGCATTGAGCAGGAGTCTGGCGATGATGGCATCGACAAAAGTAACCGCTGGATAGAACAGCAGCGGTTTTGAAAATCGAATCGACTGGCCGATCTTAGCCGCCAGATCTGAGTACATCATGAACGGCAGATAGCCGGTCGCGTAGAAGAGCGGGAAGTTGTCTCCTAAGGCGGGGGATCGAAACGCCAGCGAGAATGCAATCGTCATCACCGCCAATCCGCCGACCGGTTCGAGAACAGCCCAGAGATACCCCCCGGGTGAACGACCATAGGAGGTGCTCATCTCGCGCAGCATCAGCGCGAGCACCGTACGCGAGGTTTTGAAGCGGCGGGCATGCAGCCCTTGGGCGGAAAAACTCATAACAGGGTGATGCGCGAAAACCCGTTCCCGATGCAAGCCGAACCCGTCACTGGTTTACATAAACGGTATGCATTTGCGTCATTATTAATCGATGATATAGCCGTGGTATCCTCCAAGGAAATGCTAGGCCGTGACCAAGTTCCATCAGACCCCCCCAAAAAAATCAACTGCTCAGCCAGCCGCGCAGGACAAGCATGCCATAGCTGCTAAACCCGAAGAGAAGCCGGGCCAGCCAGCGGGACTGCAGAAAGTGCCAGGTGCTGCCGCGAAAGCCGGTCTTCAAGGACAAGGCACCCCGGCCTCACATTCCAAGCCCATGGCGGGCCCAGCCCAGCCACATCGCCGCCATCTGGCCATTCTTGCCAGCTTCCTTGCCTTTGTTTTGCTGCCGCTCGTGGTAGCGGCTTGGTATCTGTTCACCAAGGCCGAAGATCAGTTCACCTCGCAAACCGCCTTCGCCGTGCGCACCGAAGATATCAGCTCGGCCATCGACATTCTGGGCGGGCTTTCGGCGCTTGGCGGGGGCAGCACGTCGGATGCAGACATCCTGTATGAGTTCATCCAAAGTCAGGGACTTGTCCGACAACTCGATGTAGAGATGAATCTGCGCCGGATTTATTCCGAGCCCTATGACAGAGATCCATGGTTTGCCTATAACCCCGAGGGTACGATCGAGGATCTGACCGAATATTGGGGGCAGATGGTCAAGGTGTTTTATGACCGTGGTACCGGACTGATTGAGCTCAGGGTGCATGCCTTCACCCCAGAAGACGCGCAGGAAATCGCGCAAGCCATTTTCGCCAGCAGCTCCAAGATGATCAATGAGTTCAGCGATATCGCCCGCGAAGATGCCACCCGCTATGCCCGGGAGGAACTCGATCGGTCGCAGGAGCAGCTTCGGCAGGCAAGACAAGCGCTGACGGAATACCGCTCACGCTACCGTATCGTAGATCCGCAAGCCGAGATCGGATTGCAGACCGGCCTGCTGAGCGCTCTTGAGGCACAGCTTTCCGACGCGCTGATCGAATATGATGTATTGGCCGACAGTGCCGGGCGCAATGATCCGCGGCTCAATCAGGCGGATGATCGAGTTCAGATCATCCGCGACCGAATTGAAGAAGAGCGCGCGAAATATGCCTCAACTGGGGCAGGAAGCGAGAATTATGCGACGCTTGTCGGTGAATATGAACGGCTGGCCGTGGATCGCGAATTTGCCGAACAAAGCTATTTCGCCGCCCGGGCTGCCTATGAAAGCGCCCTGACCGAAGCACAGCGGCAGAGCCGCTACCTCGCGGCCTATATTTCCCCGACAATTGCCGAACGCGCAGCATATCCGCAACGCTGGATCTTGCTGGGCCTTCTGGGGCTGTTCATGTTTTTGTCCTGGACCATCGGCACACTGATTTTCTACGCGATCAAGGATCGGCGATGATCGAAGTCCGGGATCTTTGGAAAACCTATTATGTGAAAGGCTCGCCCAAGACTGTCGCGCATGGGCTGAACCTGACCTTTCCTTCGGGCAAATCCGTCGGGATCTTTGGGCGCAACGGTGCAGGTAAATCGACCCTGCTGCGGATGGTGGCCGGCGTTGAGGATCCTGACAGCGGCTCGATCACCTCGAACGGAACGATTTCCTGGCCGGTCGGCTTTGCCGGATCGTTCCACCCGGAACTAACCGGCGCGCAGAATATTCGCTTCGTGGGCCGCGTTTATGGGGTGGATAACGAAGAGTTAATCTCCTTTGTCGAGGATTTCGCGGAGCTGGGTCCGCATTTCCACGCCCCGTTTCGCACCTACAGTGCCGGCATGCGCGCCAAGCTCGCCTTCGGCCTTTCTATGGGGATCAAATTCGACACCTATCTGGTGGACGAGGTCGCTTCGGTCGGGGACGCCTCATTTCGGGCGCGCTCAGCAGAAGTCATGCGGGACCGGATCGGAGAAAGTGCGGCGCTCATCGTGTCCCACTCCATGCCCCTTATGCGACAGCTCTGCGATCTTGGCATCGTCATGATCAACGGCCATGCGCAATGGTATGAAGATGTTGAAGAGGCCATCGTAGTGCATGAAACCGCCATGGCTGGCACCCTGCCCGACTGGGTGCCGCATGGCTAAGGTCGCGATCCTCATGGCGCTCTATAACGGAGAGCGCTTCCTGCAGGCCCAGCTCGACAGCCTCCTCGCCCAGACCCATGAGGACTGGGCGCTGATCGCCTCGGATGACGGCTCGACCGATGCCAGCCCCCAAATGATCTGCGATTTCGCCGCCCTTAATCCCGAGCGCCACATTCGCCTCGTCGCGGGGCCGCAGCAGGGGGTTGCCCGGAATTTCCTGTCCCTGCTCAGCCATGTGGGCGACGCCGCCTATTTCGCCTTTGCCGATCAGGATGATGTCTGGCTACCCGGAAAGCTCTCCCGCGCGGTTGCTCAAATGCCAGAACCGGATCACCCGGCGATGGTCTGCGGACGGACCACTCTGGTGAACGAAGTCCTGAAGAAGACTGGTGCCACCCTCTCTTACACCCGCGGCGCGAGTTTTGGGAACGCGCTGGTGCAGAATATCGCGGGCGGCAACACCATGGTGCTGACCCGGGCCGCATTGCCGGGCCTGTTGGACGCACGCCCCTATGCGAATAATATCATATTCCATGACTGGTGGGCCTATCAGATCATGACAGGCACCGGGGCCGAAGTGATCTACGATCCCGAGCCGCAGGTCCTTTACCGGCAGCATGACGACAATCTCTTCGGGGCCAACCGCTCGGTCCGGGCCCGAGTCCTCCGCTTTCAAATGGTGATGGGTGGCCATTTTTCAACCTGGAACAGAAAAACCGTGGAAAGCCTGGTTCCGGTGATCGACCATCTTACCCCGGAAAACCGTCCCCTGCTCGAGGCGTTTCGCGATGGGCGCGGCCTGCCACTGTTCCAAAGGATCGCGCTGCTGCGTCAGGCTCGGATCCGGCGCCAGACCAGCCTGGGCACCATCGCGCTCTGGATCGCCGTCATTTTGGGCCGGGTCTGAGCCTCAGCCCAGAGTGACATTGTTGCACGACGATCCTCTGCATCGTAGCAGTTCATCCGATTTGACGATAGAATCGAGTGATTGCGTTCAAGCTCAATGCGTTATGGCGGAACAAAATCCTGGAAACGAAGCTCCGGGTCACGAACTGGCGCCAATAAAAGGAAGCTTGGCAACCTGACGGTATGGTTTGATCCGGACGCCTGGAGTAGCCCCCTGAAAGTGGTCCACTAACTGGGATAGAATGTCCCACAAATGGAGGATCAGCGATGGGTGGGAAACGAGAGGATCCCGAAGAGATTGTATTGAAGCTTCGGCAAGTTGACGTTCTGCAAGGACAAGGAATGACGGTCGCGGAGGCCGTGCGCCAGATCGGCGTGACACAGCGGACGTTCTACAGGTGGCGTAAGCTCGATGGCGGGATGGGCAGGTATCAACTCGCTCGACTGAAAGAGCTTGGGAAAGAGAACCAAAGGTTGCCGCTCGCTGTATCAGACTTGACGTTGAACACGTTCATTCTGACCGAGGCGGAACTGGGAAACTTCTGAGCCCTTTGCGCCGCCGGAAATGCATCGACCATGTGCGGCAGGAGCCTGGCGTGTCTGAACTTCGCGCCTGCCGCACGCGTGGGCAACACCGATCCACGCAGCGCAAGGTGCCGCAGGTCCGGGCCGATGAAAAGCGGCTGACCGACGACATCATTGAACTGGCCGAAAAGTATAGCCGTTATGGCTATCGTATGGTGGCGGGTTTGCTAAACAACGCTGGCTGGCACGTGGACCACAAGCGTGTCGCGAGTATCTGGCGACGCGAAGGGCTGAAGGTTCCGCAAAAGCAAAGAAATAAGGGGCGGCCTTGGCTGAAAGATGGGTCTTGCGTTCGGCTCAGGCCGGAGCGGTCCAACCATGTCTTATTCTATGACTTCGTTCAGGATCGCACCGCTGATGGCCAGGTCTATCGGACGCTCAACATTATCGGCGAATACACCAAGGAGGCGCTCATGATACGCGTCGATCGCAAGCTCAACTCGACCGATGTGCTGGACACTTTGACGGACCTGTTCATCCTGCGCTGGCCACCAGAATACATCAGGTGCGACAACGTCCTAGCTTTGGAACGAAACGCGGTTTAGGGCGTCAGATCACGGGGCAGCCGAGCGGCCGGATACCCTTGAGATGGTTGCCCAGGCGGGCTCCGCCGTCAAGAAGTGGTCTCTTCCATAGCAAATACAGGATAGTCCCGATTGCCCTGCTCACCGTCCTCAAGACGAGAACCTAAATCCCAAGCAGAAGGCCCGAACATTATCTACGAGGTCAGGAACCTGCCTCCATCGCTTTACAAAGAGGGGTCCTTCCGTCTGGGCTCACACCTTCGAAGAAGGGGCGATAGGGTTCGCCGGATTTGATCACGGCCTGAATGGTGGGCGCCATCTTTGCGGCGATGGCGGTGTAGGCCTTGCGCCGCAAATCCGGGTTGTGGCGATCTTGGGCGATGTAACGCTCGAATTTATCGCGGAAACTGTTGGTCTTCTTCAGGACCGCAGTCTGTCCTGCCAGCCATAAGGTGCACCGCAAGCGGGCATTACCATACTTGGAAATCTTGCTGCGGCCGCGGAACATGCTGGACTGAACGGTTGCCAGATTCATGCCGCAGAACTTCAGAAACTGCCGGTGACGGCGGAACCGGCGCAAATCGCCCGCCTCTGCCAAAATGGTGAGGGCATTGATCGGCCCGATGCCGGGAATGATGCGCAGTTGTTGGTAATCAGCGCTCGCACTTAGCAGTTCGACTGCCCTGTCTTCAATAGCGTTGCGCTGCCGGATCAGGCTTCGCCTTTCGGCTAGCATCATGCGGAACATTCGGATGGCGTCCGAATTAGGCGACACGGGCAACCCGGCTGACATCTTTGCCGTTTCGTAAATATCTGACAACATCAGAGACTTCTCGACCTTGCGTCCGACCACCTCCCAAGCCGCCTTAATAGACTCCTCCTTGGTCAGGGCCAAGATCATTTGCGGTGACGGGAACATCTCGAGGAAGGCTAGAAACCAATCTGTGCGCGAGCTGCGACGGAAACGATCGGCTTCCGGAAAGTAAAGCGGCAGGTAATGGATCAAGATGCGGTGCCAGAGCGCGGTCTTGGCCCGCGACACTGCATCTTGGGCCTTGGACAATTCTTGAATGTCGTTCCTACCAGCCACCATCGGGTCCTGAAAGATCTGCAGATCTCCGATTTGCAGCATGTGCAAAATGACCTTAGCATCTTCCGGATCATTCTTATCCCAGCTGTTGTGCAGCGCCTCTCGCGTGCGGGCTAAGGCAACCGACGACACCAGCTTCAGGTCAAAACTAGCGACGCCCAGATGATACATCAGCACGCGATGATAGTTGCCCGTGGCCTCAAATCCGATCCGGACCGGCAGGCCAGACTCCCGCAAGATCGCGATCAGCCGTAGGAAGTCGTCGGTACTGTTGGTGATGGTCAAACGCCGCCGCCAGCTCCTGCCAGGGACAGCAATAAGCACCTCATGTCGGTGTTTGGAAATTCCGCGACGAACTGCTGGACGGCGAAATCTTCTACAGTCTGCGTGAGGCCCAAATCCTGTTCGAGCAATGGCGCATTCACTACAACACCATCAGGCCACACAGCTCGTTGGGCCATCGTGTGCCTGCGCACGAAAGCATCGTTCTAATGGACCGGAGACCCACGATGCACTAATAATCAAACCGGACCACCCTATAGAGGCACGTCACTTGAGAGGTTAACATGACGACAGATTTCGAAAGCCCGATTGTTCCTGTGGTCCTTTGTGGCGGATCAGGCACGCGCCTGTGGCCCTTGTCGCGCAAGGCCTACCCCAAGCAGTTTACCCAGCTGATTGGCGAGGAAAGCCTGTTTCAGGTCTCTGCCCGCCGGCTGCGGGGGCCGGGCTATGCCCCGCCCATGGTCATCACCGGATCGGACTATCGTTTTATCGCAACCGAGCAGCTTGTCGCCACCGGCGAGACCGGCGGCACCGTGCTGATCGAACCCGAAGGGCGCAACACTGCCCCCGCCATCCTTGCCGCGGCTCTGGTCCTTGCGGCGCGCGATCCCGGGGCCCTGATGCTGGTGGCCCCGTCCGATCACGTCATCCCCGACACCGATGCCTTTCAGGCCGCCATCGCCGAGGGTGTGCCCGCCGCCCAGTCCGGCCAGCTTGTCACCTTTGGCATCCGGCCGACGGCCCCCGAGACGGGCTACGGCTATCTGGAACTGTCTGCCCCGACCGATGGCGCAGGCCCGGTGCCGCTGACCCGGTTTGTGGAAAAGCCTGATGCCACCGCTGCCGGTCAGATGGTGGCAGCCGGCAATTACCTTTGGAATGCCGGGATTTTCCTGTTCTCGGTCGAGGCGATCCTGGCCGCGTTTGAGGCCCATGCCCCTGACCTGATGGGCCCCGTGGGGGCCGCGGTCGCAGGTATCGTCCCAGATCTGACCTTCCAGAGACTGGCGGCAGAGCATTGGTCCGAGGCCCGCGATATCTCGATCGACTATGCGGTGATGGAAAAGGCGGCCAATATTTCGGTCGTGCCCTTTGACGGCCACTGGTCGGACCTGGGCGGCTGGGATGCGGTCTGGAAAGAGATGGGCCCCGATGACCGGGGCGTGTCCCTGGGGGGCGATGCTCAGGCGATTGACTGTGACGACACCCTGCTGCGCTCCGAGACCGAGGGGCTTGAGGTCGTGGGCCTTGGCCTGAAGGACATCATAGTCGTGGCCACCGGCGATGCGGTGCTGGTCGCTGACAAGAGCCGGGCACAGGACGTCAAACAGGCGATCACCGTGCTCAAGGCCAA
>ERZ887851.4002-NODE-4002-length-10236-cov-7.748846_pt1 | contig 10236 bp, 8 predicted proteins | sample MGYA00521100_ERZ887851 | MGnify/ENA primary metagenome ERZ887851 (study PRJEB32303, sample SAMEA104408602) | aquatic metagenome | biome: Brackish water; feature: Pelagic; material: water | place: Baltic Sea | collected 2014-06-06T16:11:00 | depth 11,444 m ...
ACGTGAAGCGTCGCATGATGGAGTTGCTCGACGACATTGGGGCTAAATATCCGGCAGAACATAATGTGGGACACCTCTACTGTGCGGAGCATGACCACGCCGCCTTTTATCGGGCCCTCGATCCGACTAACACCTTTAATGCGGGCGTGGGAAAGATGTCAAAGCGTCGGCATTACCACTAACGCACTACCGCTTTTCTACCGGGCATAAAAAAAGCCGGGTCTCCCCGGCCGGTAAGTCACAACGCTAAAACTAGATGCAGTATCGTTTTAGAATCTGAGCTGCACTCTGACGCCTACTTCGCGCTTGTCGTTGGGAGACACGTTCACCCCTTGCTCCACAAAGAAGTTGCCAAAATCAGTGGGGAAAGCGGTGTCAGAGAAGCGAGCGCCACTGGCCCAGGCGTCCTCGTCAGTCAGATTGCTCACGAATAATTCCAATCGGTAGGCTTCAGTTTCGATACCCCCGCGCAGATTGAAGATCGTATAAGACTTCATCCAATTAAGGTTGCGCTCTTCGGTATAGGTTTTGCCAAAGTAATTAGCATCGAGACGAATAAATGCCCCCATGTCCTCGCTAATACTCCAGTTGTAGGTTGTCGTACCGAAGGCGGTGTATTCGGGTACTCGTGGAACAGAGTTACCGCGCATGTCCGAATAGCCCAGTCGCGCCTCACCGAAGTTGTAGCGATAACGGGTGTATTCCGTATCGACGTAAGCCAAATTGAAATCTACCGACCAGTTGTCGGTAATCTGGCCTCCAATCTCAATCTCGTAGCCCCAGAGATCCGCATCACCATCGAGGAGCACGTTCCGCGCATTTTTGAGCGGGCCGGTGGGGTCTCCGTTAGCGTCTTCGAGCTGTTTAGTCGTTTGATCTCCGATCACACCGTTGTAGGAGCAACCGGGCGCCGAAGAGGCAACATCCGCGGAGGAGCAGGTTTCATTAACGGCGACGCTCGATCGGCCTTTGATACCCGTCCACTCTGAAAAATAGACCGCGGCATTAAAGTAGGCTGAGCCATCTGCGAAGGTTTGTTTCCACCCAAGTTCAATACTTTCAATTTCTTCTGGAGGGAGTGCCACACCCAAGCTAGGAAACGCTTCTATATATTGTGCGAGCTCTTGCGCATCGGCATTGACCAGTTCGATGTTGATGTCGCCCGGAACAATACCCTCGGCATAGCTCGCATACAGCATGGTGCCATCAAACGGCTGATATCGAATGATTGCCCTCGGCAGGAATTCTTTGAATTCCAGCTCAGTGGATCCGTTCAGCAAGCCTTCCTCTGAAATAACGCCTCCCTTGGTAAGCGAGTCATTTTGTTGACGTCCCTCAAGGGTGACGGTGAGTTGGTCGGTAATGTCGAAGTCCACCGACCCGAAGATGCCCAGTACTTCCGTTTCGTCTGATTGTGCCCAAGAGTTAGCGAATGGCCCGAGTCCAACGGTGAGACCGCCCACATTGAGACAGGGAGATTCAGTGTTGCCACCCTGAGCTCCGAAGCACCCGAAAAAGAAGTTTCCGCCAGCCAGCGAGGAAGTAAATTCCTGCTCGTAATGGTTGACGCCCACCGACCATCTGAATCTGCCATCTTGCGGCGAGGTGAGGCGGAGCTCAAAGCTGGTGTCATCCAGAGCCTGAGGGTCTGACGAATAACCATTGGAGAAACCGCTCAGATCAAAATCGCGGATAAAGTTCGCTTTTTGATCGTTATGGCCTGCGACGAAATCGATGGAGTAGTCATTGATTTCGTAGGTGATGTGGGCGCTCAATCGCAGTGTTTCGCGAAGCAGGCCCAACCGACCCATTGAGGGAACGCCAGAAGGTAGATCCTGATTAGCGTAAGCCTCTTGAATATTTAACGGTCCAAAACCAAAGAGGTTTAGTAAGTTAGTGGGTAGCGCAGTATTACCGTCGATAATTTTACTGCCGGTCACCGGAATGGCTCGACCCATGCCCGGGACTTCCCCGCAGATAAAGTTATAGGGATTTGCCGTGCCGCCGGCTTTCACCTGAATCGTTTTCCCCCCACAGGAGTCATTCGTTCTTCCCGCAATATAAGCTTGGGCGGGCGGCCCGTCGTCATCCTCGGTATAGGCGGCTCTCAGTTTGATGGTCAGCGCATCGGTGGGTTGCCACACCAGTTTTCCATTCAGCGCCCAGGTTTCCTCGTCGCCCAGAGTGCCGCCATCCGAGGCGGTGAACTGCCCCTTTTTGTCATACATGCGGAAACTCAAGCTACCCGCAAGGGTGTCCTGAATAAGGGGCCCTTCGACGATGCCTGAGACATCAAAGCGATTTCGGTCGGTGCCCGATAGCAAGATTTCTCCCGAAACCTCATCCATGCTGGGGTCGCGGGTAATAAAGTTGACCGCCCCGCCAAAGGTATTGCGACCAAAGTAGGCGGCCTGAGGGCCCTTGATGACCTCGACACGCTCAATGTCCATCAAGGAGAGCGAGGTACCGCCATTGAGAACGTACACGCCATCGACAAACAACGCGCCCGTTTCAAAACTGGGTGAGAACTGGGCTTGATTGAGGCCTCTGAACCTCAGCTGAGTGTTATAGCGCCCGGGTTGGCTTCCCCCTTGATTGAAAAAGTAGAAACCGGGTGCGAGGGCAGCGATATCCTCTAACCCTGTCACGTTCCCCTCCAGTATGTCGGCTGCAGACACTGCGGTGATAGCGATAGGGATCTCTTGCAGGTTCTCCTCGCGCTTTCGAGCCGTCACGATGACTTCCTCGAGTGCCGCGGATTCTTGTGCCAGGGTGGGAGTGCTAGGAAATGTGCCAGCGATGGCAAGCGCAACGGCTGAAAACAGAGTCAGTCTAGTATTTTGCGTCATGGGGTGTGCCTCAATATTATGTTTTTAGTGGCTTGGAGCGGCGGCGGTAGAACATGACTCACGCTTGCACACCACGCCAATGCTCTATTGATATACCAATAGACTCAAATACGCAAGTGTGCAGCGGTGATGCCCAATTAGGAACTTGGCGGATCAACAATCGGTATCGAGCCCTCGACACGCCAAAATGATCTATTGATATAACAAACGATCAAATTTACTCTGGGTCCAACAGAGTGAGAGGCAGCGTGATGAGACAAGTGGTGGTAGTAGAACCGGGTGGTCCAGAAGTGCTGACACTGCAGGAGGCTGAACAACCCGATCCTGGAGCGGGACAAGTGCGCGTTGAGGTCGCCTATGCCTCACTCAACCCCCTTGATAATCATGCGCGTGCCGATCGCATTAAATGGAATCACCCAGGCTTCCCGTTCACCCCAGGCTTTGAATTTGCCGGTCGTGTCGATGCAGTGGGGGAAGGGGTCGATTCGGCGCTGATGGGTCAACGGGTGGCCACCAATGGTCATTGGGGGGGTAACGCTGACTTCGCCGTTGTGCCGGCTCATGGGTTAGTCGCCGTGCCGGATGACTTTGATTGGCCACTGGCATGCTGCTTTTCAACCTGCGCCTACACCAGTTGGCTGTTGGTTCACAGTGCCGCGAAGGTGCAGCCCAACCAGTGGGTGGTGGTGCATTCGGCGGCGGGTGCGGTCGGCTCTTTAGTCATGCAGATCGCTAAATCGGCTGGCGCGCAGGTGATTGGATTAGTCGGAGGCGAACACAAATTCGAATTCGCTGAACAGTTTGAACCGGATGCGGTGATTGATTATTTACGAGATGACTGGCCCGAGGGGGTCAAGGCCTTAACCGACGGCCGAGGTGCCGATGTCATCTTTGATGGCAATGCCGGTGCCAGAGCGCCGATGAATCTCGATGCGGTGGCCCCACTGGGCAATATTATTTACCTGGGTGCCAGTGCGGGGCAGGCGCCACCGGTCTCGCCATCCCTATTGATCGGTAAGAGTTGCTCGGTGTCGGGTTTTGTGCAGTATTTTCATCAGGCTGCGAGCGGTGGCGCCGAAGTCTCTGCGACACATCAAGCCCTAGCAGATCACACTTGGCGTATCCCCATTGAGCAGACCTTTGATCTATCCGATATTGCTGAGGCGCATCGCGCTTGGGAGGCGCGGGCACTGCTTGGGCGCGCGGTGATTCGGGTCGGTGGTGATAGCGTGTGACGCACAATGAGCGTTGTTAGCGGCCTTTACGAATTTGTTTTTGCCACCCGCACGTCTGAGCGGGAACGACTATTGGCTTTTTGGCAGGCACTGGGTTTTGAGCCGATAAGCGAGGGCGCGCTGAGTGCCAGCGAGGCCAATACGCTGTATGGGCATCACGCTGCGCTGCAATCGATTCGGTTGCAGCACGCTGGCTGTGCCGCCCACCAGACAGGACTGGTGAGACTACAGTGTTGGTCTGAATTAGCCGGAGACGGCTTAGCTGCGCACCGACCATTGGTGTCCGGTAGCCGGTGGATGGGGATGTACACCGCCGATATTCTTGAGCTCCGTGACAGCTTGAACCACTACCACAGTGAGGTGTCGGATCGTTGGCTGTCTGAGTTAGTCTCTGCGCCCTTGGCGAATCCACCCCCGCCGGTGACGTTACAAACGCCCTTTGTTGGCCTGAGAGAAACGCTGTACTTCGACCCTGATGGTCGCGTCGCGTTTATTCAACGCGGCGGGTTCGACCGACCCGGTTTCGGCACGATTGACCTAACGCTGCCTTACAAAAACAGCGAGGGGAGTCATGCCAACGTGGTACAGCCGACCGGATCCTTTGATACGGCATTTTATAAAGCGGTTTTTGGCTTGGAGTCGGCGCCTTATGGTGAAGCGCATGATTCAGGTGACGAACCGCCCACCCAGCGCGCCTTGAGGCTTGAAGCAGGGCAGTTATTTCGGGTCGAACGGCTCAAAGCACCGGATTGTCCTACGGGCTTGCTGCAAGTTTATGCTCCTTACTTTGCGACGCCTGATCATCGCGTGTTGAGTCAGGCCGGTCAGCGAGGTCTGTCGGGATACAGTTATCGGGCGACATCAGTCGACGAAGCGGCCTTGCCGGGTGTCAGTGACTATCGCGCTGCGACCAATGAATTTGGCGAGCTTGCTTGCCACTTTACCGCGCCTGACGGATACCAATGGATGTGGATCAGTGTCTGAGACATTACCTGAGACATTACCTGAGACATTACCTGAGACAGTGCGGGGCTATCCGCTGCGCGCGTTCCTCATTTGTCTGGTGGCTTACACCACGGCACAGATGGATTTAGCCTTATTTGGCTATGCGGTCCCGGCGATTCGAGCAGAATTTGATCTGACACTGAGCGAAGTGATGGCCATTGTGTCGATCGCCTTTCTGATAGGCGGGGGCTTGCTCGTGGCGCTCGGCTGGTTGGGGGACCGGATAGGGCGGCTGCCGATGTTTCAGTTTTCGTTGCTGGGTTCCTCAATACTAGTGGCCTTGATTAGCGTGGCGCCAGGCGTCATGGCATTGACCGTATTAAGGGGGGCCAGCATTGCCGTTGGTGGGCTGAGTTACCCGATTACCGGTGCCATTGTTACCGAGGAGATGCCTGCTCGTTTACGTGGCTTATTCATGGGGCTGCTGCAGATTGGTTATCCCCTCGGTTGGGCACTCGCGTCGCTCTGGTCGATGTGGTTGCTAACCCGTTATGGCTGGAGGCCCTTGTTTTTGGTCGGCCTAATCAGTCTGCCCTTGGTGTGGGTGGTGCGGCATTATCTTCGCGAGCCTGCGCGCGCTCAGGCGGCTAAAGCTGAGCAGGCGCCGGCCGTTCTCTCCGATTTATGGGCTCCTGATATTCGCGCGCGAGCGGCCACGCTATTTTTAGCGCAGTTTTTATTTGTTTGGGCTTATGCGGCGTCGATTTTTTTGTTCCCCAGTTTTTTGCGCGACGTTCGAGGATTAGATGCCTTTAACTTCTCGCTGTTAATTGGTGCAGGCAACGGCATTGGTGTACTGGGCTACGTATTGGCGGCATGGATTGGTGAGCGAGTCTGGACGCGACGCAATACCGTAGTGCTGTGGACGTTACTCGGCTCAATCCTCTTTCAGGTATTGGTCTGGGTGCCTGAGCGCTTCGGCCATATTCTGCTGGTCTATGCCCTCATGAGCATGTTTTTTTATGGCTCAGCGGCAGTGAAGTTTGCTTACCTTGCTGAGGTATTTCCCACGCGAATCCGCGCCCTAGCGATGACCTGTTGTGGTTCCTTAGCGGTGGTGTTGGGCTCAGCAGCGGGGCCTTATAGCGTGTCATTGGCGATTGAAGCCTGGGGTTGGCATCTGGGTTATGCCGTCTTAGTCGGTGTGCCTCTGACGCTAGCGGGTCTGCTTTATCTCACCTTGGATTCGTTACCTTCTGGGCTTGAGGTGGAAGAAATTGAACGACGAATGAGTCAGGAGGCAACAGCTTAAGATGGCGAGTGGATATAGAGTCAATCGCTTTGGTGGGCCGGAGGTCATGGTCTGGGAAGCGCTATCGCTGGGTGATCTTACCCCTCAATCTGTGCGCGTTCGTGTTGAGGCCAGTGGCATCAATTTTGCAGAGGTGCGCATGCGCGCGGGTGACTACAGTGGTCAAGAATTGCCCTTCATTATGGGAATGGAAGTGGCCGGGACCATTGAACAAGTAGGTAGCGAGGTGGTCGATTGGCAGGTGGGCGACCGGGTCTTTGGGCGCGCGCGCGGTGCGCATGCTGAGGTGGTGGATTGCGACCCAAATCATCTCATGCCTTTGCCCGCCAATCTCAGTTTTGAGCAAGGGGCGGCGATCCCGGTCGGCTGGCTCACGGCGTGGCATGCGCTCTATACCGTGGGAGGCATGAAAGCGGGAGATCGCGTTTTGATCGAGGCAGTGGGAGGCAGCGTAGGGAGCGCTGCACTCGCCTTGGCAAAGCAGGCGGGGTGTTGGACGCTGGGTACCGCAAGCCGAGACGACAAATTGACCCGTGCCACCGCAAACGGCTGTGATGCAGTGGTCAATTACACCCAAGCATCCGTGTCGGAGTCCGTGGTTGATCTCACCAATGGCGAAGGAATGGATATTGGTCTCATGACCATCGGCGATGCGACCGCCGATCAACTCATTGACGCAATGGGTATGGATGGGCGTGTGGTCATGTTTGGCAGCACGGGGGGGCGCGACATCACCTTTAACTTGAGAATTGGCATACTCAATATTCAGCTGCTGTCGATGAGCATCTCAACTAGCCCCGCCTTTATGACGCAAACGATGCCCGATTTTCGCCAACACGCGTTGCCCTTGTTTGCCAGTGGAGAACTCACGCCGTGCGTGGATACCGTACTACCGATGTCTGAGCTGCGGCGCGCCCATGAAATGGTGGATGAGCGCAAACACTTTGGCAAAGTCATCTTGGTGAACGATTAGAGGCTGAGGTATCAGTGCAATAGCACCATAACCATCCATCGCAAGGCAAAAAGGTAGCCATCGACCATGACAAGACACGTTATTTTATTTCGACCTTTAGTCACTACCCTCATCGGCTGCGTGATCATTGCCATCACAGCGATCACACCAGCGATGGCGGTGGAGCCGATTACAGAGAAGCCTTGGCGCGAAGCGGTCGTGAGTGTGACCGATCTGGATGTCACAGCGCGATTTTTTACTGAGATTGGTGGCTATGAAACCCTTGATCGCGGTGCCTTATCGGCGTCGGCGATTGCCGCCTGGGGGTTACCTGCCGCGGCCAGCGGGCACTATCGGTTACTGCGCGCCCCCATGGGGGGTGACTTCGGGCAAATTCGGTTAGTGACTTTTGACGCGGCGGGACGGCGCGAGCCGATGCGCCCAGGGTCGCGCGCCTGGGACACGGGTTGCTACTTCAGCATGATGATCCGGGTGAAGAATATGCAGTCGATTTACGACGATGCCATTCGTCTGGGTTGGTGGACCGAGACGCCCATTACCGCACTGCAATTTGGCGAATCTGATCTGCGTGTGGTGATTTATCGGGGTCCTGATGGCGTGCAGGTTCAGACTTATGATCGTTTGAGTCCGCCCTTGCCTGAGACCATTCCCGACTTCGAGCGCATGACGGCTCCTTTTAATATGATGCAAATGGTGGCAGACCGCGATGTCGCCTATGACTTTTTCACGCAGGTGCTGGGGTTTGATACCTTCTATAAAGGCAAGCCGTATACCGCCAAGACACCGACGCCAACCCCTATTGGTATTCCCCTGAGTCTGACTACCTCCGTCCCGTATCGCGCAGGTATTGTCTATCCGGTTGCGGGGGAGTTTGGGCGTATGGAAATGATTGAGGTAATGGGGCTCGATGGTTTCGATTACGCTGATCAATGCGACGCGCCTAATTTGGGTATTCTGGCGGTGCGCTATCCGGTCGCGGATATTGAGCGAGCCAAAAGCCAAGTGCTGGCACGTGGCGGTGCTATCTCCCGCGACATCGCCACCGTGTCGCTGGGTGGGGTGGGTACCGTCGAGTTGTTCTCACTGAAAACACCCGATGGGGCGATTATGCAGTTCTTTAGCGATCCTGCTGCTCAGTGAGTCAAGCGCCGCCAGTGCCCGCAATCGGGACTGGCGCTAGAACCCTCGTTGCCGTTTTTTTGCTGGCAGGGCTTGTCTCTGGGCTCGTCATCGCGAACGAGACCGCGCGTATCAAGCGTATTTCATTCATGACACCTGATATCGACCGGTCGATTCAATTTTTTACCGAGGTCGTTGGCTTTAGTCTGGATTTTGAGGGGACGCTGCCCCCCAACGGCGAGCCCTTTTTGGGCGAGGTATTCAATATCGACGCCTCTGTGCCAATCAGACGCGCGTTACTGTCGACCTCGCGAGAGCCAAGAGGGCTATTCTTGATTGAGCATCCTAATGCTCCCCCTCCCAATGCCTCATTACCGACGGCAATAGTGACCGTGATACAGGTGGATGATTTATCGGCAACGGTGGCTCGTGCGGCGCGATTCGGCGCATCGACAAGTGATACGGTCAGCGATGTCACTCCTGAGGGGGCGACCTTTCGTGAGGCAATGATAACGAGCCCGGGTGGCCACGCGATTTTGGTTTATCAAATTGGTATTGCCGCGAAGTAGTCAGTAAGTTATTCCTGATAGTACTCGCGGTACCAAGTGACGAACTGCTCAAGCCCATCGGCAAGCGATGTTGAAGGCCTGAAGCCAACCAGTGATCTTGCCGACTCGATATCAGCGGCGGTGCGGTGAACATCCCCGGGCTGCATCTCCACAAAAAGCTTATTGGCTTCTCTTCCGAGCAATCGCTCGAGCGTGGCGATGAAATCACCGAGTGCGACGGGCTCATGATTGCCCAAATTCAAAAGACGAAAGGGGGTCTGCAACTCGGTTGGAGGGGTCTCCGCCACTGCGAGTACGCCCGCGACAATATCATCGATATAGGTGAAGTCACGCTCTAGATGGCCGTGATTAAAAACGCGAATAGGGCTGCCTGCCAGTATGGCTCGAGTAAAACTGAAATACGCCATATCCGGTCGACCCGCGGGGCCGTAGACGGTAAAAAACCGCAGCCCGGTGGTCGGCAATTGATGGAGATGAGCCATAGTGTGTGCCACCAATTCGTTTGATTTTTTTGTCGCGGCATAAAGGCTAACCGGTTGATCGGTGGCATCGGATTCAGAGAGCCACTCACGGTCGCTGTTGCCGTAGACCGAACTCGATGAGGCAAAGACCAAGTGCTCGGGCGGATGCGCGCAGCAACCGTCGAGCACATGCTGAAAACCAACTAGGTTGCTCTGAATGTAAGCACTCGGATTCTCCAGTGAGTAGCGGACGCCTGCTTGAGCGGCAAGGTGGATCACCACATGAAAGGGTCGGTCTGCAAACAGCGCTTGCGTGGCACGCGCATCAGCCAGATCCGTTTCGACAAAGGAAAAATGAGGCTCTGCCAGCAAAGGGACTAACCGATATCGCTTAAGCTGAGGATCGTAATAGTCATTGATATTGTCTGCGCCGACGACCTCATGACCCGCACGCAGGAGCGCTGTAGCAACGTTGGCGCCGATAAATCCGGCGACGCCCGTGACGAGGTAGCGTTTCATCGGTTTTCTTTCATCGTGTGGCGGGGTGTCCCATAACACTATTTAACCATGATCGCTTGTTAACCACGATCGCTTGTTAACCACGATCGGGCCGAGCAGCATGAGACTAAAGCCTAACCACGCTATTTTTATTGGCGAAAAATTGGGAAGCACCCCTATTGAGCTAGCGGCCTCTTTTACTTAACATGCGCCGGCCCACGCCGGTGTAGCTCAGTTGGTAGAGCAGCGCATTCGTAATGCGAAGGTCGGAGGTT
>ERZ887851.4004-NODE-4004-length-10232-cov-11.350103_pt1 | contig 10232 bp, 10 predicted proteins | sample MGYA00521100_ERZ887851 | MGnify/ENA primary metagenome ERZ887851 (study PRJEB32303, sample SAMEA104408602) | aquatic metagenome | biome: Brackish water; feature: Pelagic; material: water | place: Baltic Sea | collected 2014-06-06T16:11:00 | depth 11,444 m ...
GCGCTGCCCTCAAATCGATCAATCGCTTCCCGGTTTGCGAGATCGAGGATTTGTTGCCCAAGGAGCCGGCGGCGATTGCCAGGCCGGTCGAACCCGCATGAGGTTGGAGCAGCGGCGCCTCTGCCGTGTGCCGCTTGAACCTGCCCCGCTGGCGGACCAGCTGGAACTGTTCCTGGCCAAACCCTTGCGACCATTGCGCGGCCTGCTCGACCCCAATCGCCTCCAGTCCGATGGTGGTGATTTGTACGACTACAGATCAAGACCCTACGCAGTGGCGGGTTGGACCCTCCAGCCCCGGGTTTCGCTGCGGGCTCGGCTGATTGCAGGGGAGCTGCTGATCGAGCAGGTCGCCTGCAGGGTGGATGGTTTGGGCGAGTGGCAGGAGCGCCTGCGCTTTGGTTTGGAGGCCCGGCTGCGCCCGGCTGCAATTGCACCAACAGCCCTAGAGGCCGAGGCTTTGGTGTGGGCCGACCTGCCTGGGGTGGCCGTCTTGGCAGCCGCACCCGTGCTCAACCTGGCCCTGCAGCAACTGCTCGATCGGCTGGAGCGGCGCTGCCAGCAGGGGCTGCGCCGGCGGGCTGAAGCCTGGCTGGGTAGAGCCTCGTAGTCTGCAGCCCTTCAAGCATCGACATCGGTTGGCCGCAAGCACCTTGGTCATGCACGTGGGCATCCACAAGACCGCTTCGACTTACATCCAGCACCGTCTCAAGCGCAATCAGCGGTTCTTGCGCCAGCAAGGCCTGCTTTATCCAGGCCGGCGGCGTGACCATATGCGTCTGGTCAAGGCTCTCAGCCAGGGCAACCTGCAGCCCTGGGGCAAATTGCTGGATCGTGCAGCTCGCAAGGGCCGCACGCCGCTGGTGTCGGCCGAGATCCTTTCGCTGCTGCTGGCTAGCCCAAGTGCTGATGGGGACTGCTCCGTACTCGCGCAGTTGCTGGGTTTTCTCAAGGAGCGGGGGGTGGGTCTCCATCTAGTGGCCTTTGTGCGGGATCAGCCGGCTTACCTCAACTCGCGCTACACCCAGCTGCTGAAGCGCTTTTACTTTGCGCTGCCTTTTGAGCGTTACCTGAGCCAGACGATGCGCGCTGGCGGTGAGAGCGAGTGCGATTACGAGCGGTTGTTCGGCGAAGCCTTGGAGCTCGGCGAGGTGCGCTGTTCGCTACTGCCTTTTCGTAGTGGCGAAGCCGATCCCTGTGAGCGCTTGCTACAGGCCATCGGGGTAGCTAGCTGCGCCGATTTGGATCCTTTGGATCAGCGCGCCAACGCCCAACCTGGCTGGCAGGCCGTGTGGATCGCCCAGCGGATTGCTCGGCGGCTGCGGCGCCATCATTTGCAGGCCTGGCGTGCTGGAGCCTGTAAATCGAGGATTCGCGAAGGACTCGAGCGAATGGCCGAGAGCCAGGGCTGGCCTGCTGAACCGTTTCAGGGGCTGAGCGAGCCTTTGCTCGATCGGCTGGAACATCGCTATGGAGCAAGTAACGATCGTTTTGCCAGCCGGGTGTGGGGCTGTTCCTGGCGGGAGCTTTTCCCCCGCCCCATCCCCTCCCCTAGCCCGGAGGCACCTCGCAGCGATGAGGAGCGGCGGCAGCTGGTTGCCCTTGCCGATCAGCTGTTGGCCGATGGGCTGGCATCTTTAAAGCGGCCCGATCAGGCTGCGCGGATCAGTTCAAAGGGAATGCGCTGGAAGACGATGCCGCCGTGGCGCTGGTTGTCCCGAGCTTTGCGGTAGCTAGCTCCGGATTCCACCAGCAGGCCCACATCGCCGTTGGCGAAGCGGGCCAGGTCGCTGTAGCCAGTGAAGCTGCCGGCCCCCTGGCCGTAGCCGAAGCCCCGGCTCCAGCTCTGGCCATTGTTAGTGCTGAGGCGGAGGCGGCCGTTGGTGCGGTGCTGTAAATCCACCGGATTGGCAAACACCAATGTGGCCTGCTGGCCGGGACCGAAGCCGTAGGTGAGCAGGCTTGCCTGGCAGCCGTTGACCGGTTCGATCAACTGGGGATCGGGCCCGCTGCTGGCCATGGTGAGGCCACCATCGCGGCTGATACTCACCACCCGCCGGCCGCCGTTACTGCGGCTGTTCAGCATCAGGCTGCCGTCGCCGAGTTCGCTCACCGTGCATTCACTGGAGGGGCTGTAACTCGCCACTGCCCCCACTCGCCAGCTAGCACCGCCATCGTCTGAGAGGAGCAGGTGGGAGGCACTGCCGCGACCTTTGATGCTGTGCCGTGCTGGCACAACGATGCGCCCACTGGCGGGCTCCAACTGCTTGACAATGCCGTGGCCGGGACCGATTCCATACCAGGGCTTCCAGCCCGGCAGTCTTGCCTGGGCAGTGATGTCGCGGGAGGGGGCCCAGCTGCTGCCGTCGTCGTCGGAGAAAGTAACGCGTATGTCTCTAGAGCCCCGGTCAGACTCCCTTGCTACTGAGGCATTCCAGAGCCACAGCAGCAGGATGCGCCCGGTGGGAAGCACCACAGGCAGGGGGATTTTGCAGGGATTGGGCCCGTCGTTGGCCAGCACCTGCAGCTGCTCCCAGCTGCGGCCGCCATCAAGGGAGCGCCGCAGCAGCACATCAATATTGCCTTCGTCCTTGCAGTTGTCGACGCGCCCGCCACAGAAGGCCAGCACGCTGCCACTGGCACTTATCGCCAAGCCAGGGGTGCGGTAGCAGCTGTATCCCCCCTCCCCGGAGATGAAAGGATTACTGATCAGGCGATCTTGAGGCCCTCGCTGGGCAGGGGCGCTTTGACGCACACGAGCAACCCCAGCGCTGGCAAGCACAGTGGCAACTCCCGCGCTGGATAGGCCCAGCAGAATTTGGCGTCGACTCAGCCGGCTCATTAAGGGGGTATTCGTAGACCCAAGTTAAGATGGTTTTGAAGGAGCAAATCTTGATTGCGCCCATGCACACACGTTCGCTCATGCAGCAGCCCGAGGCTGTTCTGGAGATGCGTGGCGCATCTAAGTGGGTAGTGGAGGGGGTCAACCACTCCTACAGGGCCTTTTCCGACCTTTCTCTAGAAGTTTTTGCTGGCGAGCGAATTGGCATTTTTGCAGCTAATGGTTTTGAGGCCAAAGCCTTGTTGGCTTGCCTGAGTGGGGTTGAGCCCCTAGATGCAGGCACCGTTGAGCACAACGCGTCGGTGTCATGGCCTTTAGGAACAAACGACGCTTTTCTGGGTAAGTTGTCTGGCTATGTGAATGCACGTTTTGCGGCTGAAGTTTATAGTCAGCCAGGGCAAATAGATGAGGATATTCGGCTAATTCGGGAGTTGGCGGGAGTAGATGAAAGTATGTTTCATGAGCCCTTGGCTGATTGGCCTAGCGCGTTGCGTGATTCGCTCAAGTTGGCAGTGTCACTCGCTTTCGAATTTGATGTGGTCATGGTAGGGCGGATTGGGGGCTGGAACCATCGCGCAATACATCCCCATTCGGTACGTATTCGTCAATGCTTTGAGCAGCGTATTGAGGGCCGAACATTAATTGTGTGTGGCAATGGCCAGACTGATTTGGCAATCGATTATTGCGAAGAAGGCCTGGCTCTAGTTGACGGTAAAATTTTATACCGGGGCGACCCAGAAGTGTGCATGGAAATGGTTAAGGAGGAGTCAAAGCGTCAAAAGGAGAGGCGACGGGAGCGTGTTAGCAAGCGGGTCGCAAAATTGGTTGGTAGTGATGAGCTTGATGATTCTGAGTCTGACGACTCGCTTGAGAGTAGTGTAAGTGATGATACTTTGGTATTGCGTTAGCACTGTGTGCATCCTCTCCCGTGAATAGCACTGCCCAACGCTTGCTTGTGATACATGCCGGCACCCACAAGACAGCCAGTTCTTATATTCAAAGCCGCATCGCTGTAAATGCCAATCAGCTTGCCAAATCTGGCGTTTTGGTCCGCTATCCGGCCTCGGCGGCTCTTAAGCACAAGCCTTTGGCGTCAGCCTTGGCCAAGCGGCGCTGGCCGATTTGGAAGCGTTTTTTACGCAAGCAGCCCGCCGATACGTCGATGTTGTTGCTGAGTGCAGAGCAATTCACTCAGCCGCTCACAAAAAAACGGAGCCTGAAAGCGCTCGTTGAAATGTTGAGGTCTGAAGGCTGGCGCCTGCAGGTGTTGTTGTTCCTGCGCGATCAGCCCGATTATATTAATGCCCGTTATGTGCATTCCACCAGGCGCCTGTATCACCATCAAGACTTTGACTCTTATGTGACTGATCAGTTAGGGGAGAGGCGTCACATCTACGACTACAATTATATGTTCGCTAGCTTGCTGAGAAACCCTGCCATTGCATGTACATTTTTGCCTTATGGCAGCGTTTTTGGCGACCCATTTGAACGGATGATGGCCGCTTTGGGCGTTCAGGTCCCAGCCGAAGGTTGGCTACCTGCCGATCCGAGTAAAGGCAACGTGCAGCCCGGTTGCCAAGGGGTTTGGCTGGCTCAGGCGATCGGTGAGCGACTAGACCAACTAGGTATTAGGGGGAAATCTCTAGTCAACGCGGGAGCTGTGGTGCGTCGCATAGCGGAACAACAGGGTTGGCAGGATGATCGTTATTGCGGCTTTGATGCAGCAGGGGCTGGTGCGGTGGCAGCCCATTACGCCCAGGCCAATGACGAGTTTGCCCAACGGGTTTGGGGCTGTAATTGGCGGGAGAGGATGCCTGAGCTGCAAATGAAGCGCCGGCAGTTCAACTCTGCCGCAGAGGCAGGTGGGGCTGATTCGTTGGAAAAGCTGGTGCAGCAGGCCATGAAATTTTTAGCGCGTCACAATCAACCCCTTGATCTGGCCATGAGGAGCAGCGCCCTTACGATGGAATCGATTAATAGTTCGGTGAGTTGACCCATGCGTAGCCTTGCCCCCCGCTACGTGTTGTCCAAACTGCTTTTGCAGCTGCGTGTGGTTTCGGCGGTGGCTCGCCGCGAGCTTCAGCTGCGGGCTGCTAAGGGTGCTATGGGAGTGGTTGGTGTATTTGCTGAGCCGCTGGCTCTAATCGTCACTTTTCTTGCTCTTCGCATCTTTTTGCGTGGAGCAGGGGACGCAACCTACATGAATCCGGCGTTGTGGTTGGCTTTGGGTTTTGTTCCATTTTTTATGTTCGCTGAGATTGCTATTAAGGCGATTGGGGGAGTAGATAAAAATAGTGAGCTATATTTTTACAGGCGTCTTCGTCCCCTGGATTCCTTAATGGGTAATAGCCTGTTGCTTGGGCAGATCTACGGATCATTGTTGCTGGTATTTCTGCTGGGTTCGGCTGCTTGGGAGTGGCGGCCTGTAGTCCAAGATCCTGGAGCATTGATTTTTCTGTTTTTGGGTTTGGCTTTGCTTGGATTTGGGATTGGCTTGAGCACGTTGATTGTTGGCCGCCGATTGCCAGTTGTTGCTTGGTTCATGCAGATGTTTCTGCGCCGTATTTTGCTTTGGACTTCTTGTATATTTTTCTCAATCAGTTTCATTCCTGATGTTTTCCGCCCCTGGATTCTATGGAATCCAATTGCCCATGGCGTTGAGTTGATGCGGGCTGCGTGCAACCCTGCCTATCCCATTCCTGGTGTTAGCGCTTTCTACTTTTGGGGTTGGGTGGTGGGATCGATAGGTTTTGGTCTATTGGTTTATGGAAATAATGAAAGTTTATTGTTCGCAGTGGATAAGTCTGTGTCGGTTGATTCGGGTGTTGATGGCGATTGATCGCCTTCGCTGATAGATTTGGTAAACGCGCAGCATTTCACCTCTTGATCCAGTTCTCTCGCCCGAAATTTGCTCGCCCCTTGTTCCGCGGGGAGCAAGGTGTGAGGAAGCTAGCTGCTCCCTTACGAAGCTTGGTGAGCGGGCTGCTGCATCGCACAACCAGCCTTATCACCTCCTTGCGGCCCGACGAGCCTGACAGCGAAGGCCAAGCTCAGGCTCCTGGCCTTAGCAGTCGCTTGCGGGATCGGATGCAGCCAGTGCTGAGATTGCCAGTCCCTGTCTTGCTGGCCGGCGTGGTGGTGCTGGGCTCGGCGATTTACTTTTTTGGGGTGGGCCGCAACCGCTACCAGGTTCAATCAAGCTTCATTGTGCGGCTGCCTGAAGCTCCTGCAACTACAGGGTCTACCCTTTTAGGAACCACGCTGGCGGGTCCCACCATGCTTGGGTCGCTAGAAGATGGCCGCTTTCTGGCTGTTTATTTGACTTCACCAGAGGTGATGAAGCGTGTCTTTATGCGGCTCCAACCCGAAACTGCTTGGGCGCGGAATATTCGCGATCCTTTTGCGGGGCTGAGGCGTGGTGCCACTTTTGATGAAAAGCTCGCTTTCTTTCGCCGCCAAGTTTTCGTGATTCCCCAGGATCTCACTGGTGTAATCAATCTCACCACGGTTGGCCTATCGCCTACCCCTTCTTACCGACTCAACAGCTTGCTGCTGCAGGAGGCTGAGGTTTTCATGAACCGGGTTAATCAAAATATCAGTGCCACCCAGCAGGCTTTTGCTGAGACTGAAGTCCAGAGGGCTCGGGAGCGACTTGACAAAGCCTCTTTGGCTTTTAATACTTTTAAGAACGAAAACCGCGAGATTAATCCTTCTCAGTCTGCGGCTGGCGCTAGTGATTACATAACATCCTTGGAAAGCAAACTGGTCGATCTGAAGGTGGAAGAGGCCAGTCTTAAGCGTCAGTTTAAAGATCACTCCACGCCGGAAGTTGCCTACATAACTGATCAGGTTGATGAGCTGCAGCGCCAGATCAATGAGGAACGCTCCCAGCTTGTGAATCCAGAGGGCAAGGATCTGAACCGGATTGTGGCTGAAGGTTCCAAACTGGAAACGGAAATGATGCTTGCCACTGAAGCCCTTAAATCTTCGATCACTGCAGCAGACAACAGCCGCCAGCGCACCCAGCAGCAGGTCAAGTTTTTAGTGCGCTTGGCTGATCCTGAGGTGCCGCAGTTGCAGGCGATGGACTGGCGCTGGAAGGGGTTCCTAGGCACTCTGGGGGTGTTGATCGTGCTTTGGGGCATCGGCACCTTTGCCTTGGGGATTGTTGATCGCCGTTGACCATTGGTCCCTACGGTTGGTTAAATCGCCCGGTGCTCGCTGCCGCCGCCGCTGAGCAGGCGGCAGAGCTCAAGGCGGCTAATCCCCAGCCTGATTCGTTGCGTCGCAGCGAGCAGGAATTGTTGAACGACCTGCACTGGCCCAGTCGTCATCACGCCTTGCTGACGGCCTGCGACCCCGGACCGGAGGTGGCGCTGCTCACGGTGGCCAATGATCGTTTTTACCGCGGCTTGGAGGCGTTGCTGCTGAGCCTCAAGGCCGTTTATCCAGGCTTGAGCTCGCCGGTGGTGGTGGCCCATGACGGCAGCCTGGGCTCTTTTTTGCAAAACCGGCTCCTAGCTATTCATCCACTGCTGCAATTTGTGCAGCCACAACCCGCCTGGGCTGAAAGCCTGCCGCGGGATTCCAGCAACCGCCAGCGCATCGGCCTGTTGGGTTACCTCAATGGTCACGCCTTCAGCCTGAGGGGTTACCGGCGGGTGCTGGTGCTTGATTCCGATCTTTTGATCACCGGATCGCTTGATCCCCTCTGGGGCGAGGGCGATGCTTTCCGCGCCGTGCCGGACTGCGGCGATCGACCCTGGGCAGCCATCTCCCCCCATACGGGTAGGCCGGTGCTCAATTCAGGCGTGTTGTCGGTGCCGGGCTGGGCCCTCAATGGCGAGCTGGAAGTCCGTTTTGAGGCGCTGATTCGCCAGGCGGCGGAGCCGGTTTGTCCGCTGCTCGATCGCTTTGCAGATCAGAAGGTATGGAATCAGTTTCTATCTAATCAGCCTGTAGAGCTGCTGCCGCTCAATTTCAACTGCAACATCAAATATCTGGTGCAATACCTCGGCGGATGCGCTGAGGGGCTTTCGGTGCTGCACTTTGCTGGGCCCAAGCCCTGGCTCAGCTGGCCATGGCTGTCGCCCGAACCAGGGGAGCAGCGGCCTGGTGCGGTTACCGATCATCTGTTCTGGAATCGCCTTTACCGGTCTCAGCTGATGGCCTGGCGGCTTGCCTTGCACCGCCAGTACCTGGCCGCCGCCGCTCCCCTGCCGGCGGGTCCAGCCCAGTTGGCAACGGAGCCGGGCTGCCTAGCCCCAGGGGTTCGGCCGCCCGGTAGCAGCTCTCATCTGCTGCTTAGTGATCCCCAACTGTTTGGAGCGGCTTGGCCTGACAATCCCTGCTGGCCTCATGCCTGGTTCCCTGCCCTAGGGGCGGCGGCGCCATTACATATCTGGGCTCCCTTCGAGTGGGAGCCGGCGTTGCGGCAGCTGCCGCTGCCGCCCGGAGTGCACTGGCATTGGCTATTGATTGAGACGCCGTTCAGCCCTGAGCTGGCCCAAGGCGAGGATCTGATCGCCGGTCCTGGGCCTTGGCAGGAGGGCTTTGAGCCTTGGAGCAATCCGCCTCTGGCGGGTGTGGAGCGGGCGGTGCGGCGTCGCCTGCTTTCGGCAGGGGCCCAGCCCCTGCCTGGCCTTGGCGGCCGAGACTCGTAAGCTGCTTTCAATATTTAGACAGGGCATGCCCAAACCCAAGCGCAACGCCACAGCTGCAGCCGGCAATCCCGCCAAGACAAAACCAAAAAAAAGGCCTAAGCCCTCCTTGCTTGGCCGGATCGCGGCACCTTTTAAAAAGTTGATCAGCCGCATTAGAGGCAAGGCTGGCGCCAAGGGAAAGGGCAAAGCAAATGCCCGGGCCACCTTGCTTCCGGGGGCTGGCCAGAAGCGCACGCTGGCTCAGTGGAAAGAGTTGCGTCGTCGCAACACCGCTGAGGTGAAGGCCCATCTGGCTGAGCAGCAGCCGGTGCCGGCGATCAAGAAGCTCACCCGGGCCCTGCTGGAAGACCCCCAGCACCCCGCTTATCACGAGCTACTTAAAAAAGCGGTTGAACAGCGCCGCCAGCGACGCATCAAGGCCGGCCGCAAGGACCCCTGGGCCGAGCTCCCCAAGGATCTCAAGCAGGAAGCCCTGCAGCTTGAGGCCTTCAGCGCCTATGTGGATGAGCTGGAGCAGTTGTTTGATAAGGCCGGCATCCCGCCTCTGAGTGCACCGCCGCCGCCGGAGCAGAGGCAAGCAAAGAAACGCTCGCGATCCAAGGCAGAAGCCTGAGAGGGCCCATGCGGCCCCGCATCGGTATAGCGATTACCACTTACAACCGCCGCGAGCAGTTGCTGCGCTTGGTTCACAGTTTGCGTCAGCACTGTCGAGATCAGGTTCACTTGGCGGTGTTCGACGACGGCAGTAGCGATTGCACTGCAGCTGCTGTTGCACCATTAGTGGATGCTGTGCTGGAGGCTCCAAACGGTGGGATCCCCACCAATAAGAACCGAGCCCTGTTTTATTTCCTGGCCCTGCAGCCCGTTGATCAGCTGATTCTCCTTGAAGACGATGTTGTGGTGACCAGCCCGCGCTGGCTGCGCATCTGGAGTAGGGCAATTCATCGCCACGGTCATATCAACTTCAGTTCCACCCGCTGGCCGCGCAACAATCCTGCTTTTCATGGCAAGTTGCTGGGGGGAAAGGGTTCGGCTCGAAAGCCTGAACGCTGGAGCATCGTTTCTGGTGCCTGCAGTGGTTGCGACACGACCGTGTTGCGCCGCGATGTGGGCTATGTGAATCCGTTGTTTCAGGGCTACGGCTACGAGCACATCGAATGGACGCGTCGTTTCCTGCTGGCGGGTTATGGCGGCCGCAAGCGGGGGGATCACCGCTGGAGCTACCTCTCGATTCCCCATGGTTTGGATTTTCAGCCCTCTCAATCAAACCGAGATGCGGAAGCGATTGCCCGTAATGCCGGTGTGATGGCCCAGCTCCAGGGTGCGGGCGGCTTCGTGCCCCGGCCCTGGCTTGATGCTGAAGGCAGGCGAGCTTTTCTGGCACCTTTCGCTGGTTGGTGGGGGCAACAGGCTGGTGGGAAGCGCCTGGATCAGGCCTGAACCAGCTCGGCAAGTAGCTGGCGAGCGCGAGCTACGAAACTGTGCTCCTGCCTCACTGTGCGGGCTACCTGGCTGAGTAGCAGGGGCTGGGCGCGCAGGGCGGTTGCCAGCTCCAGGCTGACGCATGGATCGCTGCCGGGCCGATGGCACACCACGGCCGGCATCAGCTCCGGCGGGCAGCCTGGTGCCCCATCGGTGATCACCGGCACTCCACAGGCCAACACGTCGAAGACCCGGTTGTTGAGGTAGCCGTAATCCAGCATGGCCTGGTGGTGGTCGTTGAGCACGGC
>ERZ887851.4009-NODE-4009-length-10220-cov-3.913724_pt1 | contig 10220 bp, 8 predicted proteins | sample MGYA00521100_ERZ887851 | MGnify/ENA primary metagenome ERZ887851 (study PRJEB32303, sample SAMEA104408602) | aquatic metagenome | biome: Brackish water; feature: Pelagic; material: water | place: Baltic Sea | collected 2014-06-06T16:11:00 | depth 11,444 m ...
GGTGCATAAAACCCCGGTTATGTTCACATTTTTGGTCCTGTCACTCGATCACATTTTTGGTCCTGTCACTCGCGGCCGCTGCCCCATTAAAATCAACCGAAACTCAAAATCCCGTATTCTGGAAGCAAACAAAGACCTATACTGTTGTCGCCGACCTTAAATTGGGCTTGCTCATCAATTTTGGATTACCGACTTTGGTCGATGGTATTTCCCGGGTCGCAAACGGGGAGCCTGAGTGATGCGTTCGTTCGATCAACCTCGAACTGCCGCCTATACTAAAAAATGCTCACAGCCTTTGCTCTGTGTGCTCTGCGTCTCTGTGCGACCTCTTTATCAACTCCTGAAATCATCCTTGGTAGACACAAAAAAGCTCAGCCCGTTTCCGGACTGAGCTTTCTTGTTTTCGAAAATAAATTTCGGAAAATTACGCTTCAGAAGTGGCGATCGCGTCGGCGCCCTTTTCGCCGGTCCGGATGCGAACAGCTTCTTCGACGTTTGAGACGAATACTTTTCCGTCACCGATTTTACCAGTAGCAGCCGCTTTAACGATGGTGTCGACAACCGACTCAGCGTCTTCGTCTTCAACAACAGTTTCGAGTTTCACTTTTGGAAGGAAGTCCACGGTGTACTCAGATCCGCGATAAATCTCGGTGTGTCCCTTTTGGCGGCCAAAACCCTTCACTTCGCTAACGGTCATTCCGTGGATGCCTGCTGCGGTGAGAGCTTCTTTAACTTCTTCGAGTTTGAATGGCTTGATGATTGCTTCGATCTTTTTCATAAATGTTGTGGGTAAGTTTGTTTCGTTACAGGATCCTAAATAGCAATTCAGATGCCAACTTTAATCATTTCATCAAGTCGTTGATAAATAGCGAGTAAGAGTTTTTGTTTGAATTTCGGCTTAGAAAAAATTGGTTGGAAAGTTATCAGTGAGTGGTAAGTTTTTTACCATATAGACATGCCGCGCCCTTCTTCACGAATTCTAATTGTTGATTCTGATGTCGATCATATCGGCGACTTGGGGCGCTTTTTTGCCAACGAGAATTACTATTTGGTTTCTGCAAAATCGGGGGGGATGAGGCGCTCGATTTGGCGCAGCAACAGTCATTTGATGCGGTTATTTGTGAATACCGGCTGGAAGGTCTCGGTGGATTGGCACTAACCGCTGAACTTCAGCGAATGAACTCGCGGATCCCTGTGATTGTCATTGCGAAGAATCCGGGCAGCAATACGGCGATCGAAGCGATCAAAGCCGGGGCCTACGATTTTTTGGCAAAACCGGTTGAGCCCAATGAAATTCAGAAAGTGCTTAGCGAAGCGATCGCAGCTTCCCGGCGGATGACAAACACGGTCGAAATCGGGGCTTCGGGAGCTGATTCGACAAGTGATCGCGATGCCTTGATTGGAAAAAGCCGCGCGATGTTGGAGGTCTACAAGTCGTTGGGGCGACTTTCGGCAACTCCGGTGACGGTCTTGGTTCGCGGAGAAACCGGAACGGGTAAAGAGCTGATTGCCAGAGCATTGTATCAACATGGTCACCGCGCCCACAAAGCGTTCGTGACGGTGAACTGCGCGGCCATTCCTGAAAATTTGCTTGAGTCCGAGCTGTTTGGTCACGAAAAAGGAGCGTTCACGGGAGCCGTCGCGACTCGGGTTGGAAAATTCGAGCAAGCGCATAACGCGACGCTTTTTCTGGATGAAATCGGCGATCTGGATCTGTCGTTGCAGGCTAAATTGCTCCGCGTTTTGCAAGAGCGCCAGATTGAGCGGGTTGGGGCGCGCGATGAAATTCCGGTCGATGTGCGGATCATTGCGGCGACCCATCGGAATTTGGAAAAAATGATCGCGGATGGCGAGTTCCGCGAAGATTTGTTTTATCGGCTGAATGTTGCCTCGATTGATCTCCCGCCACTTCGCGAGCGAATGGGAGACATTCCGGTTTTGGCCGATTATTTTTTGCAACGCGTTGGACAGGAACTCCAGCTGTCCCGCCCGGCGATGACGACGCGGGCGATTCGATACCTCGATGAGCAGCCGTGGCCTGGAAATGTGCGGCAATTGCAGAATGTGATTCGAAAGGCGCTGCTGAATTCCCGTGGGTTTGCGATCGATCGTTCTGATTTTCAACACGTTCTTTCGGAAGGGAGTTCGGTAAACTCGGGACCGAGTTCGGGGGCATCGGAATCGATTCGTGATTTGGCTCGCGAGATTTTAAACCGCGTAAAAATCGGCGAAATCGAAGGGGCCTACGGGGAAATGCAGACCGAAATGGAACGCGTTCTTTTTACCGAAGCCCTTCGGGAAGCGGGCGGGAATTTGAGTGAAGTTTCCCGTCTACTCGGAGTTTCACGGCTGACAATTCGCGAAAAGCTCCGCAAATTGGGATTGAGAAAAGACTGATTTTCGAAGCAATAGGGTAATTTTGATGAACCAAGCCTATCTGTTCGAAATGGCTTTTCGAAACAACAGGGTCTATTCGCTGAACATACCCTGTTGGTTCGTGGAAGACTTCCAGATCAGTGGAGCTGACAGAATTCCTGAAAGCGATCCATGCCGGTTTTGATCACGTCGAGACCGGTCGCGTAGCTGAAACGAATTGAATTGTCGTGTCCAAAAGCAACTCCAGGAACGGCTGCCACTTTAAAGCGGGAGAGCAGTTTTTCAGCGAGGTTCATCGAGCCCAATCCGATCTGAGTGGTATCAACGAGGAAGTAAAACGCACCGTCTGGCTCGACGATTTCGATGTTCGAAATCTCCTGCAAGCGGCTCAACATATACTGGCGCCGCATGTCGTATTCGTCGACCATGTCGCCGATGATTTGCTGATCACCTTTGAGTGCTGCAACGGCTCCATATTGAGCAAATGTCGTAGGATTCGAAGTGGTGTGGCTCTGGATGATTGAAATCGCATCTGCAATCTCCTGAGGTGCCGCGGTGTAACCAAGGCGCCATCCAGTCATCGCGTAAACTTTAGAAAAACCATTGATTGTGATCGTGAGATCTTTGGCTTCCTGGCTGAGTGAAGCAACGCTGACGTGCTTCTTATCGTTGTAGATCAACTTCTCGTAAATTTCGTCGGAAAGAATGATGACGTCCTCGGAAGCGGCAACTTCAACAAGTGCTTCGAGCTCTTCCTTTGAATAAACCGAACCGGTTGGGTTGCCGGGCGTGTTAAGAATGACCATGCGAGTTGCGCCGCCGAGTGCGTTCTCAAATTCTTCGGGAGTCAGCTTCCAGTTGTTCGATTTCTTTGTCTCAACGATGTAAGGCTCAGCACCGGCAAGGCGAACCATTTCCGGGTAGCTCGTCCAGTAAGGTGCAGGGATGATGACTTCATCGCCGGGATCGCAGGTCGCCAGAATTGCGTTGTAGCACGAGTGCTTGGCGCCGCAATTGACGGAAATTTGCTTGGTCGAGTAATCGATGTTGTTGTCGAGAAGAAGCTTTTCGCGAATCGCTTCTTTCAACTCGGGGATGCCGGTCGCGGCGGTGTATTTGGTTTTGCCTTCTTCGAGGGCTTCGATGCAGGCGCGCTTTATGAAGTCGGGAGTGTCGAGATCGGGCTCACCGGCTCCGAAGCTCGCTACGTCGACCCCTTGGTCCTTCATGTTTTTCGCCGCTGCGGTTATCGCTAGCGTTTGTGAAGGCTCAATTTGGGAGAATTTTTCGGCGATGAGGCTCATGTTTGGAAGGCGTTGAATTGAAGTTAGTAAAGTCGTTTTATCGAATTTACGCTTGCCGTTCCCAAACCTTTTAGACTAGGAGAAAAGCAAACATAAATCCCCACAATGACGGGGTGTTTGGTGTCTGTTAGACCGCGACTCCTGTCAATACGGAAGGTTGTGATAACTGAATTGGGCAGGGATTCAAGCGAAATGACTCATGACATGAATTTCATCGGCATTTTCTTTGAATATTATGGCCAAACCTTTATCGAGTAGCGCCCATGCGATTGATCATTATTGTGGTTTTTCTCACCGCTTTTTGTGGGTGCGAAAATGGAAATTCACCTAACCCCGACAAAATGAACGAAAAACCGATTTCTGCCGAAAATTCTGATTCTGAAACTGCGGATGATCTGTGGCTTGAAGAAGTCGAGGGCGAAAAGGCTCTGGAATGGGTTCGAGGGCAAAATGAGCGGTCGCTGGCAGATTTGATGGCGGATCCAAACTACGCGGCCAATGAAGCTGCGGCGATCGAGGTGCTGACATCGAAAGAGCGAATTCCTTATGGCCGGGTTCGCGAGGGAATGGTCTACAATTTTTGGCAGGACGATGTGAACGTTCGCGGACTCTGGCGGCGGACTCCGGTAGCGGAATACGCGAAGGAAAACCCGAATTGGGAAACGGTGTTGGACTTCGACAAACTCGCGGCCGATGAGGAAAAAAACTGGATTTTCAAAGGTTCGGATACTTTTAGATCAAAGGGGGGAGACAAATTTGTATGCCTCGTCGCGTTGTCGGATGGCGGAAAAGATGCCGTGATCCATCGCGAGTTTGATTTGGAATCGAAGACGTTTGTTGAAGGTGGATTTGAAACGCCCGAGGCGAAGCAAAATGTGGATTGGGTTGATGTAGACACGATCTTGATTGGCACGGATTGGGGCGATGATACCGTCACGGAAAGTGGCTATCCTTACGTCGTAAAACGCTGGAAGCGCGGAACGCCGTTGTCAGAAGCGGTTGAAGTGATTCGTGGTGATAAAACGGATGTCGCGGTGCGGCCTTTTACGTTGGAATTGGAGGATGGAACCATGTTGCAGTGCGCTGATGAGGCAGACACGTTTTTCACTTCGACGTATTGGCTGTTGTCGGAGAATGGCGAGCCGCCGGTAAAATGGCCGTTGCCACCTAAATGTTCGCCGGCTGGAATTTATAAAGGGCAGTTGCTGGTAACGTTGAAACAGGACTGGTCGCCGGAAGGGCAGGAAAGCCATGTGGCGGGTGATCTCGTTGCCTTTAGCATCGATGAGTTTTTAAAAACGAAGACCTTACCAGCGGTGAAACTCGTTTTTCATGCCAATGAAACGCAGGCTGTTTCAGGCGTTTCGATCGCCAAAGGGGCGGTTTTGCTTTCGCTGAATGAAAATGTTTCGGGAAAAGTCCTGCGGCTCGATGTGTCCGAAAATGGAGTTTGGACGACGGATCCGATCGAATTGCCGGGAACTGGCGAGGTCGGAGTGACGTTTGCGGACGACGAGGAAACATCCGTTTTTCTGAGCTACGACGGTTTTCTCACGCCGGATTCACTTCTGAAATATGATGTTCGCACTGGCGAAACCTCGACGTTGAAAAGCGTGCTGGCGAAGTTCAACACGGACGGTTTGAAGGTGGAGCAGTTTTTCACGACCTCGACGGATGGAACGAAAATTCCCTATTACATCATTCATAGGGAAGACATCGAATTCAACGGGGCAACGCCGACGCTGCTCTATGGCTACGGTGGTTTTCAAATTTCGCTCGGGCCGGGTTACAATCCTACGACCGGCCGATTGTGGCTCGAAAAAGGCGGGGCGTACGTGCTCGCAAATATTCGTGGGGGAGGGGAATTCGGCCCCAAATGGCATCAGGCAGGATTGAAATTGAATCGCCAACTCATCTACGATGATTTCATTTCAGTTGGTGAAGCGATCATAGAGCGAGGTTTAACGAGTCCCAAACATCTCGGGATCATGGGTGGTTCCAACGGCGGTTTGCTGATGGGTGTGATGCTGAATCAGCGGCCGGATTTGTGGAATGCCGTCGTCATTCAAGTGCCGCTGCTCGACATGCTGCGGTATCATTTGCTGCTCGCTGGAGCTTCGTGGGTTGACGAATACGGTTCGCCGGAAATCCCAGAGGAGCGCGCTTTTCTCGAGAAAATTTCGCCGGTTCACAATTTTGATCCCGCGAAAGAGTATCCCGTGCCGTTCTTCGTGACGTCGACCAAAGACGATCGCGTTCATCCCGGCCACGCTCGGAAACTCGCGAAGAAATTCGAAGACGCCGACCTTCCGTTTTTCTACTATGAAAATATTGATGGCGGGCATTCGGCAGCCGCTAACCAGATCGAGCGTGCGAAGCGAAGTGCGCTGGAGTTTACGTATCTGACGCGGCGGTTGTTTTCGAGTTGGGAGTGACTCTCATTTCCAAACTGGACCAATTCATAAAACTGTGGAAATCTCAGCCGATGCCAGACCCTAATTTATTTGCCATTTTCGGAACGGACGAGGCTCGCGTGAAAGACGCGGGGCTTGCGTTGTCGAAAAAGCTGTCGCCGGCGGATGACGAGTTTGGTCTCGAAACGGTCGATGGAAATGCGGATAACTCGGATCACGCGTCGAAAATCGTGGGGCTGACGATGCAGGCGCTGCAGACGTTGCCGTTTTTTGGCGGTGAAAAAGTGGTTTGGCTGCAAGGCGCTAATTTCTTTGGCGATTCGGTCACGGGGCGTGCGCAAGCTACTCTGGGAGCGGTCGAGGAATTGCTGAAATTTATCGAAGCGGGTGTTCCCTCGGACGTGAAATTCATCATCACGGCGTCGGAAATTGATAAGCGGCGGTCGTTTTACAAAAAGGTGAACAAGCTCGCCAAAGTCACCTTTTACGACAAGGCGGACATTTCTAAAGACGGTTGGGAAATGCAGGTGATGGACGTGGCCTCGACTCGCGCGGCGGCGATGGGTTTGAAAATGGCGCACGATGCATTGGAGCGATTTGTTCTCATGGTCGGAGCTGATACGCGGCTTTTGCAGAGTGAATTGGAAAAGCTTTCGCTCTACGTGGGCGATCGCGAAGCTACTGTCGACGACGTTCGCGCGATCATCACATCGACTCATACAGGCGTAATTTTTGAAATTGGTGACGCCCTTGCGCGCCGAAACCTCCCGCTGTGCGTTGAGCTGATTGACCAGCAGCTGCGTCGTGGCGAAAGCGCGATTGGGCTTTTGTTGGCAGCGATCGTTCCTCGCGTTCGAAGCATGCTGCAAGCCCGCGATATCACGGAACGGCATCGCATTCAGGCCGGGCGAAATTTCAAAGGCTTCGAGGCTTCCGTTCTGCGTTTGCCTGCGGCAGAAACTGCTTTTTTGCCGCGAAAGAAAGACGGCAATATTTCCTGCTACCCGCTTTTTCTGGCCGCTCAGCAATGCGGAAAGTTTTCAGCTGCTGAGCTCAAGCACGCACTCGATGCCTGTCTCGAAGCCAACCTTCGACTCGTGACGACATCGCTGGAGCCACATCTCGTCTTACATCAACTTGTTACCCGAATTTTACACCGTCCCCCTGCCGCATGAAATTGATTGTTATTGCTCTTCTCATCGGAGTTCTCGGAGGAACCGTAGCGGCGCTTTGCGGCGTCGGAGGCGGGATCATCATGGTTCCTGCGTTTGTTTATTTTCTCGGAATGGAGCACAAGCTGGCGGTCGCAACTTCAATGGCGGTGATTGCCCCGACGGCTGCGGTCTCGATTTTCAACTACACGGCAGATAAATTGGTTCAGTGGAATGTATTTATTCCGACGGCCATCGGCGCGGTGATCGCCGCCTATTTTATATCTGACAAAATGAAGGAGTTTAGCAATGCGACGCTCTCCCGCACCTTTGCGGTAATTCTCATCCTCGTGGGGATCAGCATGTTGTTTAAGAAGGCGTAACGAGAACTCCACGAGCATATTCATCAACTTGGCAAGGTGATCTTTCTTCTTGCTTTACTATAAAAAAAGCTAAGCTTTAGGTCTCCCATAATTTTTTGGGGGGGGGAATAACAGCCTCATTCTAACTTCGGTTAGTTGGGGCTGTGCTCTGAGCAGGATTCCCGTTTTTTCGATCCTAATAGATCGGTTCGAAAAAACCGAGATGGTTCGTAAAGAATCGATGCTAACCAATTTTGAACAAATTCCGTTCGAGTTTGTCTACGGTTACAAGCTGGCTTGCCGTTTATAATGGTTAGGAACCAGATTTTGAGGCTGAATGTCAGTGGATTACGTGGATCCAGTTTTTCCGGACTCACGAAATTGAAATCTCCAACCCACTACCCATCCTCCACCTGAGACAAGCACTATGGACGTAATCGAAACACTCGCCGTCGCGCTCGGCTTCGCCACTTTGGCAGGGCTGAACTTATACATGACGGTCTTCATCACCGGACTGGCTATCAAATACGATATGATCAGTGTCATCGCGAAATACCCTGAACTTCAAGTTCTCGGCGAGCCGGCAATCATCATTGCCAGTGGCATTTTCTTTGCGTTTGAATTTTTCTCCGACAAAATCCCTTGGGTGGATTCCCTGTGGGATTCTGTCCACACGTTGATTCGTCCGATCGGTGGTGGATTGCTCGCCCTTCACACGCTCGGGCCGACTGAGCCTGCGTTTGAAGTTATCATCGCGCTTCTTGCTGGCGGAACATCGCTCGTATCTCACAGCTTCAAAGCGGGGACGAGGCTGGCGATTAATACCTCTCCCGAACCGTTTTCGAATATCGCGGCGAGTGTTGGAGGAGATGTCGCGGTTCTCGGCGGGATTGCTCTAATGTGGTCGAATCCAATTCTTTTCGGTGTCATCTGCCTGGCTTTCCTTTGTGTTTCACTATATCTCGCGCCGAAAATGTTTCGCCGCTCCAAAGCGTTTCTTTGGTTGGTCTGGAACAAGATTGCGTCAGGATTCACTCGGAAAGATCACTTGCGTTTGTATTCGCAGCTGACTTCCGATCAGGATCTGACTCTCTCCGACGGAATTGGCGGAGAAAAACCGGATGTTCGCTGGGCGGCGAATGTTCTTGTCGGAAAGACCAAAGGATTCCGTGGAATCGCCAGCCAGGGGTTTGGATCAATCATCTCTTTGGAAAACGGTGACGACAACACACTGCATTTTATCGGGCGTCGCTTGTTCCGAGATTATCATGTTCCGATTTCGCTCGAAAACATGGAGATTATTCAGGAACCGCGCTTTCTCAGCGAAGATTTAGTAATTTTTAATCGAAGCACCAAAGAAAAATTGGTTTTCCGACTGCATGCTGGGCACCGTGTTTTAGCTGAACGAGTTGTGGAAGGCGTGCTTGGAGTTCAGGGCGGTGAAATCAGTCCGGAAATGGCAGAAATATCCGACTCGGAAAAAAAAGTGAAAAAAACTGCAGAAACTTCTAATAAAAACTCTGAAGCGACCGTTTTAGAATCGGAATAAGTTTTTAATAGACTCCTTGAGTCGGTTTTGTGTGTCAAATTTAAACGGCGCCGTGTTCTTAAAGCACGGCGCCGTTTTTCGTTTCAGCTGATACCAGTTTGAAAATATGAAGACGTTTTTACCCGTTCTGAACTTTGCCTTGATGGCATTTGGAGCCCCACAACTTTTGGCTCAATCGTTCGAAACATTTTCCTATGGGGATTCAGCGCGCCACAAATTGGATGTCTTCGCACAAAATGCAGAAGCTGACGTTCCGGTCGTCGTCTTTGTTCATGGAGGTGGTTGGAGTGTGGGGCGAAAATCTCAGCATCAGTTTATCGGGAAGATGTTTCAGAGTCAGGGCTACGTTGCGGTGGTTATCAATTACCGGTTGTTTCCTGAATCAACGTTTCCTGGATTTCCCGAAGATGCCGCAGCAGCGGTCGCTTGGGTGACGGAAAATATCGAAGCGCATGGTGGAGATCCTACGCAGATTTTTCTGATGGGTCATTCGGCCGGAGCCCATTCGGTGGCACTACTGGGATTGGACGAGCGCTATCTCAAGGCGGTTGACGTGAAACCGGAAATCATTCGCGGCGTCATCGGTGTGTCAGGCCCAATGACCTTGAAGCCGTCGAAGATTCCAATGCTGAAACGAATTTTTGGTAAAGCGACCGATGACGAAATTGCGCCGATCGGATTTGTCGATGGAGACGCCGAGACAGAGCCTCCGTTCCTGCTTATACATGGGAAAAATGACCCGCTCGTTCCCGTGAATCAGTCCGAAGAATTGGAGAAACGCATCCTCGAAAAAGGAGGCCGCGCCAAAGGAATCTACTTTGACCGGTATGATCACATCACCATCCTCGCGGCGTTTTCGGAAAAATACGGGAAGACCGGAACGGTGATTGCGCCGGTCATCCAGTTCATTGAGGCGGACGGTGATTTGGAGAAAGTTAAAACTCCGTAAACGCGATCGGATTTTTGCTTGCCACAGGGGCGCTCACTCGGCACTTTCACCGCATGAGCTACACTCAAACAGCAAAAGACCTCGGCGTTGAATTTCCTGAAGCGGGCGAGCCCGG
>ERZ887851.4010-NODE-4010-length-10219-cov-8.941165_pt1 | contig 10219 bp, 9 predicted proteins | sample MGYA00521100_ERZ887851 | MGnify/ENA primary metagenome ERZ887851 (study PRJEB32303, sample SAMEA104408602) | aquatic metagenome | biome: Brackish water; feature: Pelagic; material: water | place: Baltic Sea | collected 2014-06-06T16:11:00 | depth 11,444 m ...
CCCAAGGATATGTCGCGATATCGGCTATCGAGTAGTCTTCGGAAAAAAACTCATTGTTAGATAAGTGACTATCAAGTACGCCATATAGCCGTGCGGTCTCTTTTTGATAACGGTCGATGGCATAGGGGATTGGTTCAGGGGCTGCCCGAAGGAAATGATGAACTTGTCCAAATATTGGTCCTGCCCCCCCCATTTGGAACATGAGCCACTGAATGGTGGTGTGTCGCGTAGGGCCTGAGACCGGCAAAAATCGCTGAAACTTCTCCGCAAGATAAATCAAGATAGCACCTGATTCAAAGAGCTTTAGAGGAGATCCACTATCCGTATCGTGGTCGACAATCGCTGGAATTTTATTGTTGGGGCTGATCGAGAGGAAGTCCTGGGTGAATTGCTCGCCTTTGCCGATATTGACGCTGATGGTTCGGTAGTCCGTGGCTAACTCCTCCAGCATGATCGAGACTTTTCTGCCGTTCGGCGTTCCCCATGTATATAAATCTATCAATGTAACCCCCTGTGCTATGTAGTTGTATGATGACAGTCATCATGTGATTTATTTCCAAGCAGTTTAAACGAAGAGGTTACTAAAGTCCTTGGTTAAGTGGATTCTGACGATGGTGCTCGTCGTAGGTTTAGTCGCATACACCAAGCCTGTTTTTCTTAAATTACTGGGAAAATTGGTTGGTCGGGAGATGATGCCCGGTGATATCACGGTGCATTTGTTTGGGCGGAAGCTGTATTTGCCGTTTGGCTCGACGATATTGTTTAGTTGTATTGCGACTTGCTTATATTGGAGTATTCGTTGATGCCGTAATGGGTTTTATTCGCCATCATTTTCGCTTGGGAAGCGCTTGCGACAGAGCGGTAATGCGCGCATCTCTTACGCGTTGATTGATGGTCCTTGTATTCTCTTTAGTCGCCAAGTGATCATACTTGAGTGATTTCAATATTTCTAATGCTGCCGTAAGACTTCTTAAGTGCTGTGGATACATCTCTTCGGCAAGGACGTGACCAATAATTTTTGCGGCGCCTAAAATATTTTTAAAACGTTCTGGGTTTCTTAACCCGTCAAGGTGCATCACAAGATCGAGCATATTTTCATTAGATAATTCTGCCGCTTGAGAGATTGAAGCAAGATGACTTAAAAGCAGGGTCGATGTTTGGTATTGATCCTTAGAGACCCTGAGTTGGGTCAATAATTTTTTTGCATGTTCGACATTGCGGGGAGCAACGTTAGGTTTTTTGTTTCTGATAATCGCAGTGATGTCGTGTTCGGTTAGTAACGAAAAAATTGCCACTCTAGTTGCAATGGGCGCTTGATCTATTGCAGCAAGGTCGAGAGCTTTGATAATAAGTGCTTTATTGTCAGAGTTGAGCATGCCGCGCGAGAATGTATCGCTGATTGCATTTAACGCACCGCAGCTCGCTAAGCTATGGATCATTCGAGAGGGGGCCTTCGCCATAAGCCCTTTAATAATCTCACTCCAAATTCGTTCGGGACTCAAGTGTGCGAGTTCGCCCGAATTGACAATATTAACCATGAGGTCAAGTGTCTTCGGGTCAATATCGAACTCAAGTTTAGATGCGAATCGACATACTCTGAGTACTCGCAGTGGATCCTCAACAAAGGCCTCGCTGACATGCCTGAGTACTTTTTTGTTGAGATCTGAAATTCCGTTAAATGGATCGATCAGTTCACCTTCAGTAGATTTTGCGATCGCATTAATCGTTAGGTCTCGTCTCTCTAGGTCTTCCTCTAGGGTTACTGAGGGTTCCGCATGGAAGGTGAATCCTTGATGACCTCGGCCCGCTTTTCGCTCAGTGCGTGCAAGAGCATATTCTTCTTTCGTGCGAGGATGCAGAAATACTGGAAAGTCTCGACCGACTGGAATGAAACCTTGCGCGATCATTTGCTCGACACTAGAGCCCACAACCACAAAGTCTCGGTCAGTGACTGTGATCCCCAGTAAATCATCCCTGACCGCTCCGCCAACTAGATAATAAGATGGTTTATTCATAGAGATAACCTCGATTGAAGGGCGAGCTCTTTAAGTTAATTGAGAGAGGTAACTCGGTGCAATGCTTTCGATTGTTTTGTAAGAGGTGATTGATGCTGCGTCACACGTATTATCGATGGACATGGACGCTAAGTTATCTCGCGTGATTAGGTTGAGTTGAAGTAGCTCTAATGTTCGCGCTTGCAATTGGGCCGCCCAGTCCGGAAGTGGGATTATCTTCGGAGACAGCCGGCCAAACCCGGTGGCATAGCGAACCAGTTCGATTAACTCATACTGTCGTGGTCCGCACAGCTCTATCAGGGATCTTTTTTCGTTTCCATTGATGCAATTCATCACGGCCTGGGTTAAGTCGCCAACGAATATGGGTTGAAACTTGGCTGTAGGTTTGGCTAATGGTATGAGGGGCAACCAATTGGCGAGCTTGGTGAACATTGATAAAAAAGAATCCCCATCACCAAAAACTACAGATGGACGAAGAATGTGGAAAGAAGTCGACTTGTGCAATGTATCCGCAATGATTTGTTCTCCCTCAGCTTTTGATCTCAGGTAGGCGCTTGGCGCTGAGGCTGAGGATTTTAGTGCCGATAGGTGAATCAGTTTTTTAACTTTTTGGTTATTACAGCTGGCAACAATTTTTCCCACGAAGTTAGCGTGAAATTTTTTAAAGTCACCTTTCCGGGTTTCATGGAGAATGCCCACACAATTGATGACGATATCAACGCCTATAAACAATTGATCGAGACTCTCAAGTTTCGAAATGTCGGTTTGAAGTAGTTCTACATTTTGAAGGATGATCAACCCTCCCTTGGTGCGTTCACGGTTTCGGGTGGGGATTCGAACGCGATAACCGGCGCGCGATAGGGCTTCAGTCAGGTAGCCGCCGACAAATCCGGCGCCGCCTAAAATCAATACTGTAGTCTGGTTGGATTTATTCATTAAATTCCCTGCTCATATGTTTGCTTGATGATATTCTATCTCCAAACAATTAAGTAATAAGAATGAGGCACTATGAACAATTCTTTAGTTTTAATTTTAAAAATTAAGTTTTTAGGTTGAATGATGACGCAAGATGACATGAAACGTGCGGCAGCACGAGAGGCAGTAAACCATTTATCCAGAGGCGATATTGTGGGTGTCGGCACCGGCTCAACTGCGAATTATTTTATCGAAGAATTGTCTATTTGGGGCGGGGCTGCTGGAGCAGTGGCCAGCTCTGAGGCAACCGCGTCTCGTTTGCGTGCTTGTGGTATTCCCGTTTTAGACCTTAATCAGATAGGGGGTTTTGGGGTTTATGTGGATGGAGCAGATGAAATCAATCACAAGCTTGAAATGATTAAAGGCGGTGGGGGTGCGCTCACTCGAGAAAAGATCGTTGCAGCCGTGGCCCAGAGGTTTATTTGTATAGTCGATGAAGCTAAGGTTGTTGACGTTTTAGGGGGGTTTCCTCTGCCCGTTGAGGTGATTCCGATGGCCAGCGCGCAGGTTTCGAGAGTGATGCGGGATTTAGGCGGAGAGCCAAAACCTAGGGAAGAGTTTTTGACGGATAACGGTAATGTGATTCTGGACATTCATGGACTGAGTATTAAAAATGCTGTAGAACTAGAGCGCCAGATCAACAATATCGTTGGTGTCGTTACGAATGGCATCTTTGCGAACAGAGCTGCGGATGTGATGGTTGTAGGGACAAATGACGGTGTTCGCGTCTCAAGACGCTGAATTTATTGTGATCTTGTAGTGAATCCGTAATATTTATGCTGGATTATATAAAATTTATAATACCCACCGAATTTGAAAAAGCGTTAATTTATGAATATTGATCAACATACAGTGAAAAAATTTGATGCCGAGCTTGAAGGTTTGCGTGCCCAGATCTTAAAGATGGGTGGTTTGGTCGAGGAGCAAATTACTCAAGCATTAAACGCATTAACGACTGGTGACTTGGCCTTATGCGACCAGATTGAAAAAGGTGACCATAAAGTCAACGCGATGGAAGTTGAGATTGACGAAAAAATAAGTCGCGTCATTGCTTTGCGTCAGCCGGCAGCTGGCGATCTCCGATTGCTGATGGCCTTTGAGAAAACAATTACTGATTTAGAGCGAATAGGGGATGAGGCAGACAAGATCGCGCGTATGACAAAACTTATTTATACGAACGAACGCATTCGCATGCCTCGAACGACCGAGATACGACATATGTCAGAGATCAGCTTGGCCATGCTGAGAAATGCTCTGGATGCTTTTGCTCGGCTAGACGCCTCACTCACGGCAGAAGTGATCGCTAGAGATGATGACGTTGATGAGGAATTCAAGGCCATACTGCGTCAGTTAATCACGATGATGATGGAAGACCCGAGAACTATATCTATGTCCATTGAGATGTTGTTCATTGCTAAAGCAATTGAGCGTATCGGGGATCATGCTAAGAATATTGCTGAATACGTCATCTATATCGTGAAGGGCAAGGATGTCAGACACGTTTCTAGAGAAGAGGTTGAGCGTCAGGCAAATAGCTAGCGAGTTGAGACGGCTTTATTAGATGGGTAATATTTAGAACAGCACCTATTCAGTCAGTCGGCACAAAACCCTGTGCGCTATCTGCGCCATCCCCAAAGAAGTATTTTTCCGTTTGTTCTTTTAAATATTTTCTCGCCTCGGGGTCTGACAAGTTGAGCCTATTTTCATTAACAAGCATTTTTTGTTGTTCCAGCCAGGTTCCCCAAGATTTTTTAGAGACATTGCTGAAAATGCGCTCCCCCAGCTCTCCAGGGAAAGGAGGGGAATCCATCGCCTCTTGGTTTGGGCCTAATTTGATGCATGTAATAGTTTGGGTCATTTTTAGTTTAATAGCCTTTATTTGATTGTTTTGATATATATTTTTGAGTTTCTTTGATAGTTGTAAAGTTTCGCTTTAGCTTTAGGTAGAGCCGTCAAGTTAGTTTGTCTAAAGCCGTTCTCCAAGAACCAATGAGACGATGCTGTTGTGAGCACAAAGACATGCGTAAGTTTTTGTTTGGCGCATTTTTTTTCGATTGCTTTTAAAAGTCCCTCTCCAACCCCGGCATGTTGAAAGCTTGAATGAACAGCCAAACATGCCAACTCGCCGATTTTCTCTTTTCCGAATGGATTCAGCGCAACGCAACCCACGACAAGACCATCATGCTCAACAATCGTGAACTTTTGGATTTCTGTTTCTAAACTTTCTCGAGGCCTTTTGATCAAAACCCCTTCATTTTCTAGTGGTTCTATTAGGCTCAGTATGCCGCCAATATCGTCGAGTGTCGCATTGTGAATTGTTTCTAGTGGATCTCGGCTAACCATTGTGCCTATGCCTTCATGGGTGAACAGCTCGAGCAATATTCCGCCATTAATTTTGCGGTCAATCACGTGAAGTCTTTCCACCCCGCCATCGGAGGCTTTAATTAAGCTCGCCCTTATACGATCTTGCAGGGGATCCTTCGTTTTATTTTTTGCCTGTAATTTGAGTGCCGATGTCGTGAGCTCTTGAAGAAGATTGCCTTTTTTGTCGCTCAATCCTGTTTGGTCGCTAAGGTAAATTAATTTGTTAGCGCCGATGGCAACCGCAACTTCAGTAGCGACATCCTCATAAGTAAGATTGAAAATTTCTCCGGTAGCGGAGTACCCGAGCGGAGAAATTAGGATCAATTCACCGTCCTCTAGCCTCTTATTGATGGCCTCGCACCTCACATTTCTCACATCTCCAGAGTAGAGATGGTCCACCCCGTTGATGACGCCTTTAGGTTGTGCAATGACAAAGTTGCCCGAGGTCACTCGTATCGGACTTCCTGCGAGAGGAGTGTTTGGCAGGCCCATGGAGAGTAACGCCTCGATCTCTAATCTGAGTCGACCGTTGGCTTCTTTGACGCACGTTAAACTTTGCTCATCGGTCACCCTAATATGAGCGCTCGACATCACAGTCTTAAGCTTCTTGGCTTTCATTGCTCGTTCGATTTGAGGCCTAGCGCCATGAACCAGAACGACCTTAACCCCGACGCTTACTAACAAGTTAATGTCGTGCGTTAAATCAGTGAAGTTCCCTTCCTCGATAACGTCCCCATCGAAAGCGATGACAAATGTCTGGCCGCTAAAAGTTCGGATGTAGGGTGCGGCTGACCGAAACCACGTCACAAATTCCTTTGGGTTGCTCATCGTCAGGCCAACATATTATTTTGGGGTCATTCTAATGGCGCCATCAAGTCTGATCGTTTCACCATTAAGCATGACGTTACTAAAAATGCTCTGAACAAGATTTGCATACTCGTGTGGACGGCCAAGTCTCGAGGGAAAAGGCACTTGTTGTCCAAGGGAGTCTTGAACATCTTTAGGCATGCCCATGAGCATTGCTGTTTCAAAAATTCCAGGTGCGATCGTCATGACTCGAATGCCGCTTCGCGATAGGTCTCTTGCGATAGGTAGTGTCATGCCGGCGATGCCAGCTTTTGATGCCGAATACGCCGCCTGGCCAATTTGCCCATCAAAAGCTGCGACCGAAGCCGTGTTAATGATGACGCCTCGTTCACCCTCTGAGTTAGGCTCTTGCTTTGACATCACATCGGCTGCGATCCTAAGCATATTGAACGAGCCAATTAAATTGATGTTAATGACTCGAGCAAATGTTTCAAGCTTATGGGGACCATTTTTACCTATAGTTTTTTCTCCTATAGCGATTCCTGCGCAGTTAATGAGTCCTTGTAATCCGCCGAAATCAGATTGTGCCAACGCAATAGTCGCTTGCGCGTGTTCTTCTTTTGTGACATCGCATTCTATAAAGCGCGCAGCAGTTCCGAGTTTTGCTGCTAAAGCTTTCCCAGCCTCGTTGTTCATGTCAGCAATAACCACACGACCGCCTTGGGCCACCAACATTTCAGCAGTCGCCGCTCCAAGTCCAGAGGCCCCGCCGGTAACAATAATCGTATTATTTTTAATGTCCATATCTTTGCTCTCTTTTTCATCATGATCTAAAACAAGTGCCAAAGTATAACTTTTCTGAGTTTATAAGTCCCCAAATAGTGCTTGCGAGATGGCTATAAGGCTGATGCCGGCGGTCTCGGCTCGAAGTGTTCTGGGCCCTAAACGTATATCTAAAAAATTGTTGGATTTGGCCATGATTAGCTCCTGGTCAGTGAACCCCCCTTCGGGGCCAATCGTAATGATAAGCTTCTCTTGATCGCGAGGAATGTTTTGTGGGGTGTTCGAGCCGCTGGGCGAGAGAACAATTTTGGTTTCTTTGGCATTTGTGCTTGATGAGCTTGCTAGATAATCACTCAGAGACAAAAAGGTTCTAATTGAGGGTATTTTCGTGCGACCACTCTGCTCGCATGCGGCAATAGCCACTTTGTGCCAATGCAATTTTTTCTTTTCCAACAGTTGAGCATCGATTTTGAGTGCGCTTCTCTCGGCTTTGAAAATGTTAATTTCGTTGACACCCAGCTCTGTTGCTTTTTGAATCAGCCAATTCATCTTGTCGTTGGACATGACAGATTGAACCAAAGAGATTTTCAATTTTGATTCTGGATTAACGGCTGAGAAGTTAATAATTTCAGCCATGAGGCTGCCATTGGTGGCCATGACTAGTTTGGCCAAATATTCACCGCCGGTCCCATCAAATAGATAAAAGAGCGCCCCTTCTTTTAATCTCAGTGCTGATTTGGCGTGATTTGCTATGTCTTTAGGGAGTTCCACCAGGGTTTCGCCTTCCCTGATTTTTCTGCACAAATAAAATCTAGCGCCAGATTTGGGCTGTTTCGTATCGTGGTTTAAGCTCATGACAAGATTCAAGGGTAAAATGATTGTTCGATCGTACGCGAAATGAAGGCTTTGAGCGAAGAGGATATGGTCATTTGGTCTTGATTGTGTTCTGAAGTTCGTGGAAATGCCGTGATGAGTTAAGTTTGCCCTTAGGTTCCGTTTGTCATGTCAAAATTTAGCACTACTGTAGTTCTAGACCAGCTGACTGATCTAGCTAAATACATCTCAGAAAAAGAGATTATCCCTAATTTTAAAACATCTACTCACGTTCGCAAGAGTGATGGGAGTCCGGTAACCCCTGTGGATGCCGCAGTGCAGTCTATTCTTGAGGATAGATTACCCAAAATATTGAATGTGCCGGTTCTTGGCGAGGAAATGCCCGCGGACAAGCAATCTCAAATTTGGGGGCTGCGTGATTCTGGAATATGGTGTGTGGATCCGATAGATGGGACCACTAATTTCATCAATGGCATCCCCTACTTTGCGGTGTCGATTGCATATTTTTCAGGAGGAAAATCCATATTCGGATTGGTTTTTAATCCAATCAGTGGAGAAGTTTTTACTGCGGAAGAAGGCGGTGGTGCCTACCTAGGGGGTCAAAATTTATCGGACAATGCGACTCGGCATGCCAGGCTAGAGGAGTGTGTCGCCAGTGTTGACTTTAAAAGATTGCCAGAAGCTCTTAGGACTCGTTTGGTTTCTGCGCCGCCATATGCGTCGCAAAGAAATTTTGGTGCGGCCAGTCTAGAGTGGTGTCATGTTGCGTCAGGCTTATTTGATGTTTACGTGCATGGGAACCAAAAGGTTTGGGATTATGCGGCCGGGGCCTTGATTGTGTCTGAGGCTGGAGGTGTGATGTCATCTTTCGCGACTACGAAAGACCACTTCTGGGACGGTGATGCACTGTCGCGACCAGTGATTGCCGCGCGCGACCCGGCTATTTTTAAAGATTGGTCGAATTGGTTGCATATTTCTCTGTAGTAGAGATCCATGTTGAGTGATGTAAGTCTTTGTTTGTTGACGGCAAACGGGGAAATCGGTATTGTGGAACGTTTTCTTTTTAAAAGCGCAAGCGTTGGGTGGTTGTATGGAAATGACGGGGGGGCAAGTCGCCGAGCTATCGGGTGCTGAAATTGTTTCGCGCTGTTTGGCGGAAGAGAAGGTTGAATTTTTGTTTGGGTATCCTGGTGGAGCAGTGCTACCCATTTACGATGCATTATTCAAGCAAGATAAAGTTAAGCACATTTTAGTGCGGCACGAACAAGCAGCTGTGCACGCGGCGGACGCGTTTGCTCGAGCTACTGGCAAAGTGGGAGTCGCTCTGGTGACTTCTGGTCCAGGGGTTACCAATGCGATCACTGGTATTGCTACAGCCTATATGGATTCTGTCCCTATGGTAGTGATTACGGGTCAGGTGCCAACTCATGCCATTGGGGAAGACGCGTTCCAAGAGGTTGATACCGTTGGGATCACCCGACCATGTGTCAAACATAATATCCTGGTTAGGCGGGCGGCAGATATTGCGCCAGCTATAAAAAAAGCTTTTTATTTAGCGGCGACGGGCCGACCCGGTCCGGTTGTTGTGGATATTCCTAAGGATATAACTCTGGATAAAACCAATTATTTTTATCCTGAGTCTGTTTCTTTGCGATCCTATAATCTGGTGACACGAGGTCATTCGGGTCAGATAAAAAAAGCTGTTGAATTGTTGCTGTCAGCTAAACGACCGATGATCTATTCAGGCGGCGGCATCATTATGGGTAACGCATCTGAGCTGCTTGCCCAGTTAGTTCGCACGCTAGGTTATCCGTGTACGAATACATTGATGGGTCTTGGCGGATTTCCCGCAACGGATCCATTATTTTTAGGCATGTTGGGAATGCATGGCACTTATGAGGCCAACATGGCAATGCAAGATTGCGATGTATTGTTGGCAATTGGCGCGCGCTTTGACGATCGAGTTGTCGGAAACCCGACTCATTTTATGAGTGTTGAGCGCAAGATTATTCATGTTGATGTGGATCCATCATCAATCTCTAAGCGTGTGAAAGTTGATGTTCCAATTGTTGGTGATGTGATAGAGGTTCTGAAAGCGATGCTTCAGCACATTGACGAGCTGTCAGTAAAATCGCACAAGCCTGATATCGAGGCATGGTGGCAGCAAATTTCAGTGTGGCGAGAAAAAGACAGCTCGAAGTTTGCGTTATCAGATGAGGTGATTAAGCCTCAGGCGGTCGTTCAAACATTTTATGAGCTCACCAAACATGAGGACGTATTCGTCACGTCTGATGTGGGACAGCATCAAATGTGGGCCGCACAGTACTTCAAATTTGATCGGCCAAGAAGGTGGATTAACTCCGGAGGTCTTGGCACTATGGGGGTTGGTCTGCCGTATGCGATGGGCGTTCAGTTTGCTTATCCGGATGCAACTGTTGCTT
>ERZ887851.4018-NODE-4018-length-10205-cov-35.326502_pt1 | contig 10205 bp, 10 predicted proteins | sample MGYA00521100_ERZ887851 | MGnify/ENA primary metagenome ERZ887851 (study PRJEB32303, sample SAMEA104408602) | aquatic metagenome | biome: Brackish water; feature: Pelagic; material: water | place: Baltic Sea | collected 2014-06-06T16:11:00 | depth 11,444 m ...
ATGTTCAACAATTTGTGGAAGAAGCCCATTTGCGCTGGGATTCACTCGGAGAATTCCTTGCCATTGCCGTATCCCTGGAAGACCTTGCAAACAAAACCGGCAACGCCCAGGCACAGGTACTTGCCGATGCCCTCAACTCTGCGATTGGTACCTTTTTGGACGAAAACAAATCGCCATCCCGAAGAGTAAACGAGTTGGACAACCGTGGCAGCCACTTTTACCTGGCTCTTTACTGGGCAGAAGCCCTCGCCTCTCAAACGGCAGATGGCGGGTTAAAAAGCCGCTTTTCTCCCCTTGCCCAAAGCCTTCGGGAAAACGAAGAAAAAATTGTTTCCGAACTCAACAACAGCCAGGGAAATGCAGTCGACCTTGGAGGATATTTTTTACTGGACGAAGAGAAAGCGGTCGCCGCAATGCGCCCAAGCCAGACTCTTAATTCAATCTTAAACTAAGAGAAAAGTTTGAGGAGTGAAGAGAGAGAATTGAAGTTTGAAGTAAATCAAAGAAACCAATATTTCACCCGTCACAACTTACTCTTCACACTTTCTTTGCTCTTTTATCCCTTCGTGCAGAGAAACGATGGAAAAGGTAAGGGCTTTTGCCTGTACATTAGAAAATCCTGATTGCTCGATTTCTTGCACCAAGCCGGCACGGTCAGGAAATTCGGAAATGCTCGAACCAAGGTAAAGGTACGCATCCCGATCACCCGTCATCCAACGGGCAACCCAGGGTAATACGCCTCGAAGATACAAATAATAAAAGGGACGAAACCAAAGGTAAGGCTGAGAAAATTCGAGCACGATCAATCGGCCACCTGGTCGAAGAACCCGTCGCATTTCAGATAGTCCTTTTGCCCGGTTGGCAAGGTTGCGTAAACCAAAAGCTATTGTAATAAGGTCGAAGCTTTCATCAGCAAAAGGAAGATCCAGGCAATCTCCCAAAATGAATTGATTCTCCCCCTCCTCCAGCTCTTTTTTTTGTCGCTTTGCCCGAGCCTGTTCGAGCATAGGTTCGCAAAAGTCGAGCCCGCTCAGACGGGCCTGGTCGCCCAACCCTTGGCGCAGGGCGAAGAGAACATCCCCACTACCGGTGGCAAGGTCGAGAACATCTACGGGTTGGCTTTGCTTGGCAAGTTGAACGAGTCGGTGGCGCCAAAAAAAATCGATTCCTCCGGATAACCAATGGTTGGCAAGGTCGTACCTTTTGGCCACACTAGAAAAGGTGGCCTCTACGGCAACCGGATCGGGCCCGTTCACTTGCTTTCTTCGGTCTGAGAAAAACTCTCCACCACCCAGCGGGATAGTTCCTTATCCGGATCGTCGATTACTTTTTTATCCACATTAAAGGAGTTCTTTCCGGTGCGTTGGGAAATGATTTTTAATCCGTGTTCAAAATCCTTGAACTTCTTTTCACACAGGGCGAGAACGGAACGGTTTTGCTCGCTTGCTTCTTTGACCACAGCCACCTTGGCGGCTTTGCGAAAGCGCAGTTCGAGGCCGTGTTCGCGCTTGAAGGAATCTACAAATCGATCGACGTCGACGAGGAGGTTTTCGTCGAGCAGGTCGAGGTTGTCAGCAATGAGTTCCTTGAGGGCATCCTGGGGCCGACTAACGGTGTCGGCATCGACTGAAAACTTTCGGATGGAGGTGGAAGGGAGTTCAAATTTGAAGTCCCGAAATATACGTTCGAGCACGGTGACCAATCCGCGAGCACCTGTCTTTTCGGTGGCGGCAATTTTGGCCACCTCATTGATGGCAGGATTGCCAATATCAAATTTGATATTGTAGCCGTCAAAATCTTTGCGGTATTGATCGAGGGCGCTGCCTTCAGAGGAGAGCAAAATTTCTGCAAGATCTTCTTTGGTCAGTTCATCACAGGCAACGCGTACGGGCAGGCGGCCAATAAATTCGGGCTCAAACCCGTATTTGATAAAGTCCTGAGTCTCTGCCTTGTTTAAAAAATTAATCCCACTACTGGCCATATCCTGTTCACCGGAGGATCCAAACCCTATCCGGGTAAGGTCGAGGCGTTTGCGCACACTCTCGGCAAGTTGATCAAATGCACCACTAACAATGAACAAAATATTTTTGGTGGAAATGGTGGATTTGCCCGGTTTGCCACCCCGTTGCATCTCCATGAAGGCTTTCATCTGGCCCATCATATCCTGGGAGGATTGCAAATTTACCTCGGTTTCCTCCATCAATTTAAGCAGGTTAATTTGAACTCCCCGGCCGGAAACATCCCGACCGCCCCGGGAACTTTCGGCGGCGATCTTGTCGATCTCATCGACATAGATGATACCGTACTGAGCGAGTTCGACATTACCATCCGCCTGTTTGACAAGATCGCGCACGAGATCGTCGACGTCGTTGCCAACATATCCGGTCTCAGAAAATTTGGTGGCGTCTGCCTTGACGAAAGGCACACCGATCAACTTGGCCACATTGCGCATCAAATAAGTCTTTCCCACCCCGGTAGGTCCGAGGAGTAAAACATTGGGCTTTAAATATTCTGCAGACTGAGCACGGGTGTCACGAATACAACGGCGTACATGGTTGTAATGATCGCAGACAGCGACTGAGAGTACCCGCTTGGCTTGCTCCTGCTTGATCACAAAACGGTCGAGATAATCGCGCACTTCTTTGGGCTTGCGGTCAAAAGAGCGAATGGAGTCCAGGGGGTCTTCCTTTACAGGTTCGGACTCTTTTTCCTTCTTGGTTCCACCCTTGGGTTTCTCCGGTTCTTTATCGTCTGAGGAGGGGTTCATGCCTTGCATAAAAGGAGCAAATGCAACCTGCATGTTCTTATTTTTGAGAAGATCCTGCAATTGCTTTTGGATTTCCTCGAGAGGGTTGTCGTCGTCTTTTTTGGACATAAAGAAAGAAATAATTGTTTGACAGGTCCTTAATGGATGGGAATTTATGGAAAACCTACCCTAAACCCCTTCCACAAGTCTTTCAAACCGATTTACCCCAAATGTCGAACAATCTGACCAAAAGACAGATCGTCCAATCTATCTACGAGGGCGCCAACTATAACCACAAAGACGTTACTGAAATCGTCCAAAAAACTCTCGACCACATATGTGAGGGTTTGATCGCAGGGCAAAATGTGGAACTTCGAAACTTTGGAGTGTTTGAATTGCAGGTCAGAAAATCAAGGGTTGGTCGAAACCCCAACCAACCCAAAAAGGATGTGGTCATACCCCGCCGGGCGGTGGTCAAGTTTAAGGCAGGAAAAGGAATGAAGGCAGGTCTGACCAAGATCGACCTCGACTCCATCTAATCCCCACCTCCTCCCTCGAAGTAGGGATACATTGCCCGTATTGTCATGTTTGATACCTTACCCGGATTCCGCGAATTCCCCCCCGATGCCTGTGCCCAACGAAATCATTTATTTCGGGTATTTCGTACCGTTGCCCGTGCATTTGACTTTCAGGAATATGATGTGCCCTTGCTCGAACCATTGGATTTGTACCTCGAAAAATCAGGCGAAGAGATAGCCAGTCAATTATTTCACTTTGAGGACAAGGGAGGACGGAAGGTCGCCCTGAGACCCGAACTTACCCCCACTCTCGCCCGGATGATTGCAGCCCGGGCAAACTCTTTGCCCAAACCAGTAAAATGGTTTAATGTGGGAGAACATTTCCGTTACGAACGTCCGCAAAAAGGAAGGGGCCGTTCTTTTTATCAATTCAATGCCGATTTGATCGGAGAACCTGGAATCGATGCGGATGCAGAATTAATCGCCCTGCTTGCCTCCATCTTTGAGACTTTTGGATTGAGCCAGCAAGATGTAGTCATTCGATTGAGCGACCGAGTGACCTGGGTTTTGCTGCTCGACCAGTTAAATATTTCTATGGATGCCCGTCCCGCCACCCTAGATGCGATCGATAAAAGCGGACGGCGCAAACCCGAGCAAACCACCGAAGCCCTGGAGGCGGCAAACCCGGGCAGAGGCAAAGAACTTTTTGAAGAAATTAACCAGATCAAAGAACTCGATGATCTGGAGTCAATTACCCAACGATTGGAAGCTTGTGGAGAAGCCGGTGTTTTGCGGGCTAAGGAGTGGAAAGATTTAGCTGGGCGTTTAGCAGCCCATGGTTGTGAAGGTATGACCAAAGTGGACCTGTCTATTGTCCGCGGACTCGCCTACTACACCGGGTTTGTTTACGAAGCCTTTGAAGCGACCGGTGAGGGCCGTGCTCTCGCGGGTGGTGGAAGGTATGACCATCTGATCAAAAAATTGTCAGGAAATTGCGATCTTCCCGCCGCTGGGTTTGCGATTGGCGATATGACCCTGAGTGATTGTCTGGCCAAGAAGAACCTACTCCCCCGTTATTTAATTGCACCCGACTTATACCTCATTTTTGGAGAACCCGAACGGGAGATAGCCTTACGGCTTTCCGCCCGCCTGCGCAAGGCAGGACATGGCACTTCCTATGCCTTAAAACCACAGGGCTTTAGTAAACAATTTAAGGAAGCGGGAAAATCAGGAGCACGCTACGCATTGATATTAGGCGAAGAAGAAGTCAATCAGGGTCGGGTAAAAGTAAAAGATATGCGGAGCAGTACCGAGGAGGAGTGCATGATTAAAGAGCTCGTACAAAGGCTTGAGGAATGGGATACAGAGGGAGGAATCTCTCAGGATTCATGAGTAAGGACACTCCGGACTTTCATCGGGAGATGGAAAGTAAGCGGAATAAACGCATAGAAAAAATATCCCGCAGGGAATGGATGAAATATTCTTTGGCTGGTGGGGTTGGCCTCTTGGCATCGGCAGGATATGTATCCTTTGAGGCCCAGTGGTTGGAGGTGTGTGAAAAAGAGATTATGCTCAAACGCCTGCACCCAAAGGCAAATTTACGACTCCTCCACCTTTCCGACCTCCATCTTTCCCGGGCTGTATCGTTGGACTACCTGGAAATCGCCCTCAAAAAAGGGCTCGAACAATCTCCCGACGCCTGTTTTTTGACCGGAGATTTCATCACTGATCAACCAGGACAAAAGGATTTAATTGCTTATCAAAAACTACTGGGCTTTTTTGCTGCCCGGGTACCCACCTATGCCTGCCTCGGAAATCATGACGGAGGAAGTTGGGCAGCCGAACATGGAGGGTTTAACAGTCCGCAGAAAATCAAATCTATTTTAGAGGCAGCCAAGATTCGGGTGCTCGACAATGAAACCGAGCAACTTTATATCAAAGGCCAACAAATTGATGTTACCGGACTGGGGGATTTATGGTCTGAAAATTGCCGGCCACATAGCTGCCTGCAAAGAAATTCTGAACTACCTAAAGATAAAAAAAGCAAACCACTTATTTTGCTCAACCACAACCCAGATGCCAAAAAAGCCCTGGGCGATTATAACTGGGACCTGATGCTTTGCGGACATACACATGGTGGACAATTCCGGGTGCCCTATGAAAACTCAACTCCTTTTGCCCCGGTCCAGGACAGATCAATGGTGGAGGGAAGCTTCAACTGGAAAGGAAGAGTCATTCATATAACCCGGGGAGTGGGCAACCTCTATGGTGTGCGCTTGAACTGTCGCCCCGAAATTAGCCTACTCAAAGTATCGGGCATCTCCTAAGCCCTATTCCCAAGTACTAAAATGGAGCTGGTATTTTTGGAAGAGGACCAGCCCGAGTACTTTCCCAACCCTCGAAATGCGGACGATTCCGGACTGGTTGCCCTGAGCAAATCCTTGGGAACAAAACGTATAATTGCTGCCTATAAGCAGGGAATTTTTCCGTGGATGAAAATGGAAGAACCGCCTTACCTTTGGTGTTGGTATTCCCCGAACCCCCGAATGCTTTTGTACCCGAATGAATTCAAAACCGCACGCAGTCTTGCCAAGGCAATTAAGAACAACACCTACGAGGTTCGGGTTGATCAGAACTTTGCCAAAGTAATGAGCAAGTGTGCCAGTATAAAACGGTCCCATGAGGAAAGCAGTTGGATTGAACCGGATATGCAGATCGACTATGGATTGCTTCACCAACAGGGAATCGCTCATTCAATCGAAACTTATTTAAATGGGGAATTGGCAGGAGGACTGTATGGGCTTGCAGTAGGTAATGCCTTTTTTGGTGAATCGATGTTTCACCAAAGCCCGGAAGCTTCCAAGGTGTGCATGGCCAAACTTGTGGAAATTGCCAAAGGTGCAGGCTTGAACTTTATTGATTGCCAGGTGCCCAACCCTTTCCTTCACAGCCTTGGAGCAAGAGAGGTAAGCAGAGATTTATTCCTCGATGAACTTGCACAAGCCTGCAAGCAGACAAAATCTTCGATCGATTGGACAGCCTTGGCGGAAAATAATTCCTGACTTTACCTTGCTCCCTCCATGGGTTGTTGAGATTATATCCACCATTTTATGAATCCAGAACATGCCAACCTTACCAAACTGGGAGAAGGAGGAACACACCCTAACCGAAGCCTCGAAACTTTTCCCAACCGCAACCCAGAACGCGACTACCTTGTCGAATTACGAACCAGCGAATTTAGCTGCATATGTCCGAAAACCGGACAGCCGGACTTTGCCGAGATTTTAATCCGCTACACTCCCGGAGAAAAGATTGTCGAATCCAAATCGCTCAAACTCTACCTCTGGACCTATCGGGACGAAGGTGTATTTCACGAACATTTTGCCAACCTATTGCTCACCGACTTGGTGAATGCCCTTAATCCAAAGTGGTGCCGGGTAGAAGTGGATTTTAATGCCCGTGGAGGAATTGGAATTGTAGTAACTGCCGAACATGGAACGCCACCTGATATTGCCTTTTCATGAATGTTCAAAAATCGATTCCTGTGGGGGGTCTGCAAATCTCCAACAACCTTCCTTTTACCCTCTTTGGTGGAATCAATGTATTGGAATCGCGTGAGTTTGCCATGGAGGTGGCTGCCGCCTACAAGGAAATAACCAATAAACTAGGCATTCCTTATGTGTTTAAAGCCTCCTTTGACAAGGCCAACCGGTCATCTATATCTTCCTTTCGTGGACCTGGATTAGAAAAGGGATGCGAAATCCTTGCCGAGATTAAACAGACCTACGGTGTGCCGGTAATCTCGGACATTCACGAACCCCACCAGGCCAAACCAGCTGCAGAAGTAATTGATGTTCTCCAATTACCCGCGTTTCTTTGCCGACAGACCGACTTGGTGGTCGCCCTCGCAAAGACTGGAAAACCCGTTAATGTAAAAAAAGCCCAGTTCCTTGCCGCCCATGAGATGGGACATATTATCCAAAAATTTGCCGAGGCCGGAAATGAACAGGTACTCCTCTGTGAACGCGGGAGTTCGTTTGGATATAATAATTTAGTGGTCGATCCTTTAAACTTTGGAATTATGAAACGGACGGGATGTCCGGTGGTGTTCGATGTTACCCACTCATTACAGATTCCTGGTGGCCGTAGTGATTCTGCAGGGGGGCGCAGGCAGGCGGTTTTTGAATTGATGCTCGCGGGAATGAGCCAGGGAATAAGTGGATTATTTTTGGAATCCCACCCCGATCCAACTCAGGCGAAGTGTGACGGTCCCTGTGCCCTGCCCCTAGATAAACTTGAAGATTTTCTCGCCCAGGCAAAGGCGATCGACGACTTGGTCAAAGGCTTGCCCAAAATTTGTGTGGACTAGAATGATTGCCTCCCCGCTTATCCGCCCAACAAAATTCCCAAAATCGAATAATGAATAAGTCCGCAAATTCATGGATGATTTTAAAAGAATGGTTTCCTGATCTCTCAGATGAAACCTGGGAAAAGCTCAAGCAGTACACCGAGTTACTCAGGGAATGGAATGCTAAGATTAACTTGGTATCCCGTAAAGATATGGATCGTTTGGAAACCAAGCACCTCGCCCATTGCCTGACCCTAACCAAGTTCCTCCGCCTCATGCCCAAAGCCCGCCTGCTCGATGTGGGCACCGGTGGAGGGTTGCCTGGCATCCCTATGGCCATTTGCTACCCACAGGCAAAGTTTACCCTAATGGATTCGATCGGAAAAAAAGTCATGGTAGTCGAAGATATGGTCAAACGCCTGGAACTTTCCAATACGGAGGTACGCCGGGGCAGAGTGGAAGAATTGCCCAGAAAAAAATCTTTTGACTTTGTACTGGGACGGGCGGTCACATCGCTGCCGGTATTTTTTCAGTGGGTACGGGATAAGGTAGCCAAAGGTTCACGCCATTCTCCAGCTAATGGCATCCTCTACCTCAAGGGAGGAGATTATACAGAGGAGTTAAAAGCCTCCAAACTTACCCCCGCCAAAATTTGGAGCCTCGACGAGTTATTACCAGAGGCCGAACTCGGAGAAAAATACCTGATTCACTTTAAACTTTAAGGCAACACTAGTTAGCCTTTCAAATAGGAACCAATGAGCTCAAACGAAAATTCAATCGAAGCCTTGGAAAAGGAGGAGAAACTTGCACGCTCAAAGAATCATTATCAGGAAATTGAGCAAAAGTGGGAACAACTCATCGAATTAGCCGATGACAGCCAGCTTTTCACTTCCCTAAAAAGATACAATCTGTTCAGACTAAGAAACCTACTTGTTTTAAAGAAAAAAAGACCAGCTTTGTTATTGGGTTATATAAATGATTCTCATTTCCCTAATTTCCATACCTATGAATTACTTAAGGTTGCAGATGTTGTTTCGCTAACGACTACAGAAAAAGAACCAAAGTCAGAGGATCGAGTTTATTATTTCCCCTCATCTGATAATTTTATAACCATCCGCAAAAAACTCCCCAAGGGCTTTAAACCACAACTTTTCTGGGACATGCAAGCAGCCCATGGCCATTTGCATCCATTGGGTCTTTCAAGTATGCCTTTCCCCACAGTAGCTGGTATTTGCCACCACCAACATGGACCTGCAGTCAAAACAATCTGTGAGATGTTTGATTTTGTTTTACCCGTGTCCCAAACCTTTTCACCTTCTTGTAGCTACCAAAATGCAAAAGTGTTGAATCAACCATTCGGTATAAACTGGGCCTCTTTCCATAAGTCTTTTCCAAGTGAAAAAGCGTGGAATTCCAGAAAATTCGATATATCGTTAACGTTTTCAAACACCTCCAGCCAAGCATACCATGGACTTCGAAATGAAGTGGTTCAGGAAATGGAAAATTTCAAATCCAAATGGGCAAAAAAATATAACATAGAAATTGTACAAAATCTCTCAAAAACCGATTACAAAAAATTACTAGAGAATAGTAAGATTTCAATCAACGTAGTTGCAATCAACGGACCTTACAATTATCGAACCTGCGAAGTCATCAACTCTGGAGCACTCCTCTTTCAAGCTAATGTTATTGAGGATGGTTTAAAATTTTCTTTCGAAAGTGAATTAGATATCGATCAGGATTTTGTTTCATTCACACCTCAAAATCTAGAGCAAAAACTAATACATTTTTTAGGTAATCCAAAACAGGCATTTAAAATTGCGGAAAATGCTAAGCAGGGAATAAAAAATAAGTTTTCTTATGACAAACTATTTAAAAATCTTTTAGCAAGCGTAGAAAAATTTGATCTCGAGAAGTTGAAAAATGATAGCCAAGTCAACAATGATAAATTTCTTTTAGGTAAATTTCTTTGGCAACAACATCAAAACCAAGATGTTCAATTTTTGGGCTCTGCATTCTTGGGAAACTATTTGAGTGAAGAAAAAGATACTATTCTTTTCTTTTCTAATACATTAGCCATTCTACCAGAAATAATGAATTCTCTTGGCTTTAACTTTTTAAAAAGCTTAGTAGCCAAACACTCGAGTAGTTTGGCTGAATCATTGGACAAAAATAATTTAAAGCAAATTGCCGTACAACTTCTGTCTGTAAAGATGGATAATATAGCTATGTGGTATAATTTTACTGCACTTTCAATGGATTTTGATTGGAGTCCAAAGGAAGTTCTTCAGCAAATCGTCGATCAAGCATTTCGGAAAAAGGAATGGGAAGGATTTTCTTCAGTGTGGCTACTTAGAGTTTGCTCAAGATCTCTAGACAAGAAACAGGAAGAGTTCATAGAAATAAGATATAGAAGTTTATTTTTGCCTCTAATGAAATGCACAAATTATAAAGATGAATGGATAGCATACCGGGACTTCATCATTTCACTGACCGAAGATTGTAAGAATTAAAACTGTAGGAAATATTAATACTTAATTAGTAAACATCTTTAAGGTAGCGCTTTTCTTTTTGGAGAGACTTTACCCACTTG
>ERZ887851.4021-NODE-4021-length-10199-cov-8.427642_pt1 | contig 10199 bp, 17 predicted proteins | sample MGYA00521100_ERZ887851 | MGnify/ENA primary metagenome ERZ887851 (study PRJEB32303, sample SAMEA104408602) | aquatic metagenome | biome: Brackish water; feature: Pelagic; material: water | place: Baltic Sea | collected 2014-06-06T16:11:00 | depth 11,444 m ...
TTTTTTTATATAAATAGAGATAAGTTTCTATGGAGTAAATATGGCTACTTTTGCAAAAATGTCTCGCGCAGAGTGGAATAAACCTGTGCGCGGATCTCTTCAAGGAAGGGTTGAAGTTTTTATTGATGCAATAAAAGCAGGAGATCCTGTTAGTGATATTAATGGTAAAGACGTACATATAGCTAATACTAAGAAAAATATAGATGCTATAAAAAATTATGTCGCTGATCCTGATTCAGGTTTGACTGTTGCCTTTGACTTAAAAAATGGAGGTACAATACTTTCAAACCTTATTGGTAAATCGCCACTATTTGGGGGTCAAGGTGCTGGTGCTGGTGCAACAGGAGAAACTGCAAAGTTTGAATCATTACAATGCTTGTACATTGCTGCAGTATTAGGTGAAGGTTTAAATCATGACTTTTCTCATTATACAATAGAGACATTAGAAAAATATAAAAACAAAGTATTTGTCAGTGAGTCTTTTAATAAGTACACATCCATCGATGGATCGTGGCACATATCAGGATTTAAAATAGCTGAAAGGCTTATAAAATCTAAGTATGTCGGAAGAGGCCATACGTTGCACCGCGGTGACAAGATTATGGATTCTTTGTATAAAATAAAAAATAAACTAAGAAAAGCAGAAGGTTTGCCTCCAATCAATCATGATAAATGGAATCCTGGGGATATATGGGCAATTAAAAATGCAAGCGGATTAACTGCAGAATTAAACAAAATTAAAACATTCGCCGAATTAAATGGATTTATTTTAGAAAAGTTTTTAAGCAGAGAAGTTATTGGCATATCTTTAAAGAAAGTCAAGGCAAAAGAAAAAGTAAAATTGTCAGATTATAATGTAGATAAAAAAATATTAGATACACATAAATTTACCAGAGTTACTTTAGAAACTGCAGTAGGTAAGGGAATATGGTCGTCAAAAAACGGAATGTTTTTCTTTGACGGTACTGCTAAAGCAGATATAAGAGCACCTAATACATTTGGTGCTTTAAACATGGAGTTGCAAGGCAAAGGCGCTAGAGGCGGTAGAACGGGATATGCACAAATAGTATATTCAGCAGCAACTTATTTAAGAAAAAGAATGCCTACAAATAAAGAACTAGTTACTCAAGCAAAGGTATTAGCAGGGCCTAAACCGCCTGCAAAAATGGTGACAGACTTTTATAATTTAGTTAAAAAGTTTCATCCTGAAATCGATCAAGCTACATTTAATGCTGGCCTAGCAAGTAAAAAAGGCATGCCACATTTTTTGCATCCATTACTTGGAGCTGCGCATATTGGTGCTGCATTAATGCAATCAAGCTCAAAACAGAGAAATGACTTTACTACAGAAATAGTAAACGTCATGGGGGCAAAAACCGATGAATCGTCTGCTTATACAAAGGCATCGGCATAGGGAACAAAATGATAAAATCTTTTAAAGAAACATTGAGTGAACAGAAGAACACTCACATGACTCATGTTGAGGATAAAGTAATTTATGGTGGCGTAAAAGGAACTCGCGAGGCAATTAATGCACTACGCGAACTTCGTAATATGTTGAAAGGTGATCATGCTGGTAATGTTAGTGTTAAATGGGATGGCGCTCCTGCTATTTTTGCAGGCACTGATCCTAATGACGGACGTTTCTTTGTTGCAAAGAAAGGTATTTTTAACAAGAATCCCAAGGTCTATAAGACTCCTGCTGACGTTGACGCTGATACAAGTGGTGATCTTGCTGACAAGCTCAAAGTCGCTTTGCGAGAGCTCCCTTCCTTGGGTATCAAGGGTATCGTGCAAGGTGACTTCTTATATGGACCTGGCGATTTAAAGAAAGAAAAGATTAATGGTGAGTCGTATATTACTTTCCATCCTAATACTATTGTTTATGCTGTCCCTAGTAATTCTGAAGCTGCGAGAGCCGTACGTTCCGCTCAAATCGGAATTGTCTGGCACACAACATATAAAGGTAACACCTTTGAAGGACTTAGAGCAAGTTACGGAGTAGATGTATCTAAGTTTAAGAAATCAAGAAAGGTATGGTCACAAGATGCCATGCTACGTGATTTGACTAATATGACTATGAGTAAAAAGGACACTAATGATGTTGACGAATATTTATCGCAAGCTGGGAAAATATTTAACAAAATTTCAGGGACAACCCTACGGCAGCTCGAATCGCATAGTGAGTTACCGAGCCTCATTGAAACATTCGGAAACAAATACGTCAGACGCGGAGATGTTATTACAGATACAAGGCGACACGTATCCATGCTCATTAGGTGGATTAGATTACGATATGGAAAAGAAATTGCTAAGCGTAAAACCGAAAAAGGTAAAACAGCTCAACGAGATAAACTAACAACTATTTTAGATTTTTTTTCTGATGAAAACAAAAAAAGTTTAGAACAAATGTTTGAGCTGCAAAAAGTTATTGTATTAGCGAAATTAAAACTTATAAATATATTAAATGGTTTAGCAAAGGTAAAAACCTTTGTAAAGACGCAGAATGGATACAAGGTAACCGGAGAAGAAGGTTACGTTGCAATTGATAAACTTGGTGGTGATGCTGTTAAGATTGTTGATCGTATGGAATTTTCGTACAACAACTTTAGCAAGGATATATTAAAGGGATGGGATAAACCGGGAAGAAACTGAGATGTATAGTTTTAAAGAACTAATGATTACGCCTATTGAAGATGGCGAAGACGAGTACCTAAAGTACCGTGCGATGAAACGTCGCAAACACATGTACGAAGAAACAGCAGTAGAAGAAGAATCTACTGACGAGGCGCTATCTATGGCGTCTCGCCGTAAGCGTTCTCGTGACATGCGCAAAAATAAAAATAAATTAAAAATTGGCCGTGCTCGAATGAGTAAGCGTATTGCTAATCCTGAGCGCATTAAGAAACGTGCTCGGAAGCAAGCGATAGATATCATCTATAAGAAATTAACAAAAGGTATTCCTCGTAAAGATTTAACGCCAGGCAAAAAGGCTGAACTCGAAAAGCGTATTCAAAAAATGAAGCCTAGAGTAAATCGTATTACAAGGAAACTCCTTCCTCAGGTACGTAAGGCGGCACACGGTAAATGATTAATAGATTTAGTCAATACTTAGTTGAAGAAGAAAAGGTTGGTTATTTGGTGTTTGGCCGAATGAATCCTCCTACTATTGGACATGGTAAGCTATTAGACAAGCTCGCAGCGGTTGCTGGTCGAGCACCTTATCGTATCTATTTGTCACAATCTAATGATAAAAAAGATAATCCTCTTACATATTCAGACAAAGTAAAGTTTGCGCGTAAGATGTTTCCACGTCATGCTAGATCTATTATCATCGATAAAAAAGTTATAACTCCTTTTCATGCACTATCTGCGATGTACGATGCCGGATTTAAAAAGGTTATTATGATTGCCGGTTCAGACCGCGTAAAAGAATACGATCTACGTTTAAATAAGTACAATGGTAAAAAAGGCAATCACGGTTTTTATAACTTTGATGGCGGTGTTAAGATAGTTAGTGCAGGACAGAGAGATCCTGACGGTAAAGGCGCTGAAGGTGCATCGGGTACAAAGCAAAGAGGCTATGCACAAAGTAACGACTTTACTGCTTTCTCTCAAGGATTATCTAAAGCTATATCAAATCCTGATGCAAAGAAAATGTTCAATGCTGTACGTAATGGTATGGGGTTAAAAGAAGAGAATGAATTTAAAAGACATATTCAACTTAAAACCGTATCAGAAACTAGAGAAGCTTTTGTTAAAGGTGAGCTCTTCGAACTCGGGGAACAAGTCATTATCAAGAAAACATCTGAGGTTGGTAAAATTACAGTCATTGGATCTAATTATGTAATTGTAGAAACTTCTGATAAGACTACGAGACAATGGCTGGATTCTGTTGAGAAGATTGTAGAAGAAGCAAAGTATGATTATGGAACTGATGCTTCTGTAAAGTATATGAAAAAGACTACACCTGGACAGAATGAGAGTACACCACAAGATTCTGATATTAAGGATCGTGAAGGATCACAACCTAAAGCTTATCATAAAGGTTTAAAGAAAGCAACTAAGGTTGCTAGAGATAGACACTTTAAAAAACACGGCAAAAAAGCAGATAATGATGCAAGCGCGTATAAGCCAGCTCCTGGTGATGCAAAAGGGAAAACTAAAACATCTCAGTGGACTAAAAAGTTTAAACAGATGTATGGCGAAGAATCCATTCCTACGGCTGCTGATATGGCAAAAGCTAAGATTGATAGAGAAAAAAAATCTGATGCTAAACGCCATGATCGTATGATGGACAAGGCAAGAACATTAGACACTAAAGTAAAAAATAAGGCCACGAAATGATTAACTTTAAACAGTATATCAGTGAAGACAAGGCAGGAACTTCGTTTGCTGATAAATCTAAAAAATCTGGCATATCAACAGGAACGCTGCGTAAAGTATATAATCGCGGTGTTGCTGCATGGAAAACCGGTCATAGACCTGGCACCACGCCATCTCAGTGGGGACATGCCCGGGTTAATGCATTTATTGTTAAAAAGAAAAAAGGTGGTCTTAACCACGATAAGGATCTAGCATGAAAAATTTTAAAGAGATCAGAGAAAACGTAAGGACCGCGGACAAAAAACCACAGATCTATACAAAGCCTGATGGTAAAAAGGGCACACGTATGGTTCCAGTTGATAGAGAAGTTATCAAGCAAGAGAAAACTCTTGAATGGCTTAAGTCCGCATTGGCCAGGGAAGCTAAGGCTACTAAACCACGCCAAGATGATATGGAAGAGCAGACCGAAGCTACTATGTATTGTAAAGATTGTGGTTGTGAAAAAGGTAATCCAGATCCTAACTGCACGTGTCCAAATGATAATGCTCAGCTTAAAGCATCGCAATGTACGACTGAACAGTCTAAATGTAAGTCTCGTAAAGAAGATGTTAGCGAACTAACAATTGCTGACGTTCAAAAGGCCACTGCGATGGCAAAGAAACGTCAAGGAAAAGAACGTGAAGCTGGAAAGAAAAGTGTATCAACGGCTGATCTTGCAGCACGTATGCCTAAGAACGAAGCCCACGATCCTAAGCACGTCAAGCAGGCAGTCGGTATTGCATCTGATCCCAGATACAAGGGCGGAAATATGACAGGCGCAACTAAGACGATTAATAAACTTTCAAAAGGTTTGTCAGATCATCCTCAAGTTAAAGCTGTACTAAAACGTCAGAACGAGGGCCTTAAAACATTTGCCGAGATCTCAAAAGGTATGGCAAGTCGTTATATTAAAAAGGCGCAAGTAAGTACAGCAGATGCTGCAAAAAGTACAGAGCGTGGATATACAGACTCACGTTCTCCGGATCGTGATATTGCTAAAGCTGGAAGTAATCAAGCTAAAAAGGGTATTAAGACTTTTATTAATCGCAATAAAGGTACATCTACTGCTGTTGATAAACTGACTGGTAAAGCTAAAGTACCTGCAAAAGAAGAAACGGTTGATGAGATCTCCAATGCTAAGATGGGTCAATACGTACGTAAAGCTGCTGACGATGCTGCAAGAAAAGGTTCAAAGGGTGATGTAGTCGGAGCTAGACAGAGAGTAAAAGGCGTGTCTAAAGCTATGGATAAAATGGACAAAAATAGATTATACGGTAGACAGTAATGGCAACTATGAGAGAACATCTGCAGCTTATTCATCAACTTACTCAAGTCGGTGAGGTAAGTGAAGCCAAAGATCCTGCCGAATATGACCAAGAAGGTGACATGGCTAAGACACAGCTAAAGACTATGATTGATGCTGCACAAGAGTTACACGATATGATAGGTGATAATGATAACCTTCCTGAGTGGGTACAGTCAAAGATTACTAAAGCAACCGACTATATCGATACGGCCAGAGATTATTTGAAGAATAACGATGATTAGCTTTAATAAAGCAAAGGTACCTGCAAAGTAATGGCAACTACGAGAGAACATCTTATGCAAATATGGGGATTAGAGCAGCACGCCGATACGCATGCTGCTTATTCAGAAGATTTAAAAAAAGATCACCCTAACTGCGGAACCCCAGAATGTTGTGGTGAATGCGATACTGCTGAAGATGAAGTAACAGAAAAAAAATCAGAGTCTTGGGAAGCAGGATATAAACGCAGAGTTGTGAAGACTACGAGTGCTGAACATAAGGCTGATGGTTACAATTGGAGAATCAAAGGTAAAGAACGTCCTGAGATTTCTATTAAATTATATAAGAGCAAGCCTGATCAGGCTGAGTTTAATAGGCAAATGAAACGAGTTGCGGGGCACGAGTTCGGTGGATAGGTTTAAAACTTTCTTTGAAAAAGACTCAAAGGGACATTTTCGTGCAACTGACAAAGGCGCAGGTATGACTCAAAAAGGAGTCGATGCTGAGAATAGAAGAACCGGTGGTAACTTAAAAACTGCCGTGACTACTAAACCTAGCAAATTAAAGAAAGGCTCTAAATCTGCCAATAGGCGAAAATCTTATTGCGCTCGCAGCGCAGGACAAATGAAAAAGTTTCCAGCAGCTGCTAAAGATCCTGATAGCAGACTTCGCCAAGCGAGGCGTAGGTGGAATTGTTAAATTATGAAACCTTCTCTAGAATTAACAACGGAACTAAATATGACTACTAATGCCCGCCTAGATAGAATTGAGGAGAAGCTTGACGCTCTTACCGAGGCAATGATTGCTTTGGCTCGAGCTGAAGAAAAAATTGCTGGTATTAAACAGGCACAAGATAGCGGGTGGGAACGTATGAACCACTTTAGCAAGAAGCTTGATAGTATAGAAGAACAAGTAAGAGATAATGCTCACACTGTAAGTATAATAAATAAATTATTCTGGGTAGCTGTAGTGGCTATCTCTGGATCAATCGCAGCCCAAATGTGGATGTAAGGAAACTAAAATGAAAACACAAGATATTAAAAATATGGGCCGAGCTCTGCAACAGGTCCAGGAATCAGCAAAAGCAGCTTTAGCAAAGAAACTTGCTAAAGCATCAGCTTCATCTGAAAAGGGTAAAGCAGCAGTAACTCTGCCTAAAGCGCCTTTTGATATTCCAAAGAAGGGTGCTAAAGACGAAGGCTATGGTTCTATGGTATCTCCAGCCGCTAAAAAAGCTATTGATGCTCGAGTAGCCGCTAATACCGCAGCACTTAAAGCAAAAGGCAAAAACGCTGACGGTTCACCAATGAAAAAAGAAGCATTGAAAGGTGATCAGCATAAACTAGATCGCGATGATGATGGTGACATCGATGCAGCTGATTTTGCAAGGTTACGCAAAAAGAAAAAAGGCGAAAAGTCTGAAGTCAAACCGCGGCAAGAACCCGATGGTGAAAAAACTAAAGCAAACGATGCACCAATGGAAAAAACTGAAGGCAAAGTCTCTGAGGTGTCAATGGATACAGCTAAAAACGCTTTCTACAAGCGTAAAATGCAAGCCTTTGACGCAGCACATCGCGGTGATAGTAAACTGGCAAACAAATTAGCTGATAAGAAAAATAAAACTAAAGCTTATATTGCTAAACGCGAATCAGTAGAAGAAGCCACTATGGACACTAAATGGCCAGTATATGCTCGTATGATGGAAAAAGCTACTCATAAAAGTGGAACAGCTCCTGAAGAAATGGATTCTAAGGATTCACCTTCTGCAAAGAAAATGAAAAAAGATCATAAGCCTGAAGTAAATGATACTGAAGCTAAAGGCCACGTCGATGCAGCAGAAGCTGGTCGTAAAGGTCCTTCAGCAAAAGCTCGCCCTAATGATAATATGAAAGGCGATAAAAATATCGTTAATCCAGTAAAAGGAGCCGAAACTAATGGCAAAAATTAATCCACCCAGCTGGGCAAAGAACGCGGTTCCAACTCCACAGGGTTGGCGAGACCCTCGGACGAACGAGCTGCTTAAGTCACAAAATTTTTCAGATGAACAAATTAACGATTACCTTGGCGTAACGGAAAAAAAATCTAAGTATAAAAAAGCTCCAGTTGCGGAAGCGGCTCCCGTCCCTAAACCTATTCAACTTAATGAAGCGCCAGCCAACAACAAAAGTTTAGATGATATGTCTAAGCTTGAGCTAGAAGCGTTAGGCCGTGAAAATGGCCTTGAGCTTGATCGTAGAAAGGGTAAATCAACTTTAGTAGAAGAATTAAAGGAAGTTATAAGTGAATAAATAGGTTTGAAACTTATTTAGGACATATAATGGAATTTGATGAAGTAACCGAAAGCAATTTGCTTCTTTACGCCGCTAAGCATTATTATAATCCTCTGGGCGCAAGTTCAGAGGATTTTTATGAAGATTTAAAAAGAAGTAAATATGTAAAGAGATTGGTTAATCGCTATATCACTCACAATGAATTATCTGAACGATTAATTTTAAACCATCTAATTATTATATTTAACATGTTTGGTATAGAAGCTGGTTTAAAAATATTAGAACTAAAATTAGACAATAGGCAATGGCCAGTCGTAAAACCGTTTTTAATATTTTTAAGATATATAGAGAATACAGAATATACAGAATATGGAATGGATAACTATGTTGTTGAAGCATTAAGGAAAATATAATGGGTGTTATCAAAAGAGCAGCCGACCTAGTATACACATTTAGATTCCTCAAACTTCTTGTGACGTCGTTTGAAGATACCTCTGCATTTAAAATGGGTTTAATCAATGATAAAGGTAAAAGAATAAAAAAGCCTTCTACCACAGAAGAAAAGAATGCTTATACGCCCTTTCATAGATTAGTTTTTAATATTAAAAAACTTATTCCAGCAGGTAAACTAGGATCATATGCATCAGCTTTATATTTAATTAAAGAACACGGTCAACTAAGAGATGACTCTTTAGAAAAAATTGTAAAAGAACTTGGCTTAAGTACATTAGATTTTATGTTAGAAGATAATCAATGGTTTGTCTTAGAGGATAGGCAATTATCTCCTGGTGTTTATAGAATACGAAATGCTAAAATGATTAACTCTACTTTTGAAGATATAGTTAAATCAAAAGATCAGGTTAGAATTAAAGAAGACGCATATCCCATTGGTGATATATTCGGCATTGACATATATGAAGGAATACATCTTAACACAAATCAAAAAATTTACGTATCATCAACGGAGCTAATTAAATGACAGATTGGGTTTGCGGCGTTTGTAATAACGAACCGTGCACATGCAAAAATATTTCTGAAGCTGGTCTATGGGCAAATATTTGGGCCAAACGTAGAGCTGGCAAAAAGATGCGTAAAAAAGGAGAAAAGGGTGCACCGACAGCTGATGCAATTAAAAAAGCACAAGAAGATATTGGAACTACAACTGGATCTGTTGTAGGCGCAGGAGATAATCCATCTGGAACAGTGGTTATAGATAAGCGTAGACGTAAAGACAAATCGCCACGTGTTCTAAAACGGTTTAGAAAATACTTAGATCATGATTAGAATATATCTCTTTTGTTTTTTAGTCGCTACGTTTGGTGGAATTGGTTATACCGCATATTGGTATTATCAAAACTCAGAAGCTGAGAAAGCACAATTAAGAGAAAATAATGTTTTGCTAAGGGGCGCAACCGCAACCTTAGAAAAAACGGTAACTGAATTGCAAAATCATGCTGCCGAAAATGCTTTAATGATTGTTGAACTTCAGGAAGCATTGCAAAGGTCAGAAGCCGGACTTGATAGGCTTAGAAAAAGATTTAGTCAAATTGATATAACAAGAGAGGCTCTTGAAAATCCTGCCGATCTTGAACGGAGAATTAATCGTGGCGTGGACAGACTCATACAAAACATTTTATCTGATACCTCTCCTTCTACTACTAGCGAGTTGCGCGAAGACGCCGGAACAGATAGTAGTAACTGAGACAGAATTCGTTTATCCAAATATTCCAACGCAAGCAGCGCCAAAACCGGTTGATATGCCTGATGTTGAATGGTTTGTTGTGAATGAAGATAACTTAGAAGAAGCTATTGAACGAATTAAAGAAGCCGGTGGTGTTGCCGTCTTCATGGCTATTACGCCAAAAGGCTATGAGAACCTATCATTAGGCATAGCTGATTTACGCAGATATATACTTCAACAAAAAGAAATTATCGCGTATTACGAAACACAAATCCAAGAAAATACAAATAAAAATAAATAAATATTTTTACAATATATTGCTATATTTAGTACAGATATAGCATATATTGCTATTTAC
>ERZ887851.4026-NODE-4026-length-10196-cov-5.508727_pt1 | contig 10196 bp, 8 predicted proteins | sample MGYA00521100_ERZ887851 | MGnify/ENA primary metagenome ERZ887851 (study PRJEB32303, sample SAMEA104408602) | aquatic metagenome | biome: Brackish water; feature: Pelagic; material: water | place: Baltic Sea | collected 2014-06-06T16:11:00 | depth 11,444 m ...
AAGAAAATCATTAAAAACTAATGATCAGTTTACCAGTCTATTTAATATGATACCTAATTCCTAAAAATCCATTAATTCCTTGGTTGGAGTAGTATACATAACTGGGTTCAAATGACAGTGCGTTAGGGTTGTTAGGAGTGGCTATCACTTGGCCATTTGCTCCAAATTCTACTCCAGAATCAAAGGGGTCAAATGCGCGAGCTATGCTGTTTGAGGCAGGTTTGAAATCTAAAATATTTTTAATTCCAGCATATACTTCAATCGTTTTAATAGCATAAGTAGCCTGTAGATTGACGATATTGATAATCGGACTGTAAGGAGCTCTCGTGTCTAATTCGCCAAGAAGCGGAAGTTTCATGGGGCCAATGACTGTGCCAGAAATATCAATTGTAATTTTAGGATTGTAAAGCGTGTAATTTAGTTGATAATTTCCTGAAAATTTTTCTGTGAGAAAAGGGTATTCAGTTTGGTTATTATTAATAATTTTTGAATCAATAAAGGTAGCACCCATATTTATTTTTAGCCCATTTGCAAACATTCCATTTATAGTAACTGTTGCCCCTTGAGTTATTGCCTTTCCATCTAGGTTTCCATAAATGATTTGGTTTGGGTTAGTTTCGTAATCTGGAAGAATTCTATTGGAAAACGCTGTTTTAAATACACTAAAGTCTAAGTCCAAAATAGCACCATATTTAGTATATAGTTTTTTATTCCAATTAATAGTTGTGTTCCATGATTTTTCGGGCAGAATAGCCTCTGTGAAAACAACCTCTCTAGCCCCAGTAAGTGCTGCATGATCTTCTGTAAATACATTAACCACACGATAGCCAGTTCCAAACCCAAGGCGTAGAATGGAGCTTTCATCTTTACTGGCCCATTTTAAGTTTAGTCTAGGCGTCCAAATGTCTCCGTAAATGGAGTTCTTATCATACCGGATTCCAGACAGCAGTGTTTTGGATTCACTCAGCGTCCATTGGTCTTGAGCAAAGAGTCCTGGCAGGGCTGTTTTATCTCTTTCTACAGTGGCAGGTGTGTTGTCATCATATATTGTATGCCTATACGTTGCTCCTAATAATACGTCGTGATTCTTTACTTTTTTTGAAAAGACGCCTTGTACAAACCCGATGGTTTGAATAGCATTATAGGAAGTAGTCCCGTAAACCGAATTTTGGTCATGATTATTTAGGCTGTATTGTAAAAATAAATTTTCAGAGTGATCATACCTTCCAAAGATTTCGATTCTACTTGTGTAAATACTTTCACCATACACTTCATCACCCCCTCTGAAATCCGAATTCCAGTTCATTTCACCACCCCATCTGTCTTCATAAAAATAACGAAACGCCACACTATTTTTTTTCGTACTAATTTTATTAAAAATGGAAATTCTATGTTGTAGTGTTAAATCGGTAAACCCATCTTCGTTAGCATCAATCGGATTGGAGTAATTAAAATAATTTATTCCAATTAAACCTTTGCTATTTTTTAGGGTATATTTAGCACCAAGGTCAATATTTAACTCCCCCCATGAGCTAATAAAAGTATCGAGATTAAACGGGTGTACTGTTTCGGGGCTTTTAGTGATTAAATTAATAACCCCTCCAATTGCTTCAGAGCCATACAGAGTAGAAGCAGGTCCTTTTATAACTTCTACTTGTTTGATGAGTGATTGTGGGATTCCCGAAAGTCCATACACAGTTGATAAACCACTAACCAAGGGCAGGCCGTCAATCAACACCATAGTATTGGCTCCCTCTTGTCCGTTAATATGAATATCTCCGGTATTACATACGTTGCAGTTTAATTGTGGTCGAACGCCATTTATGCATTCAATTGCCTCAAAGAAACTAGCTTTTGGAGTTGCTTTAAAAAAATTAGCGGTGTATAGCTCTATAGGAACCGCACTTTTAAGTTTAGAGACTTGCCTTAGCGTTCCAGAAATTACAATCTCATCCAAGCTGTCATTTACTAAAACAATCGAACCCATATTAATGGAGTCTCCAGTAGATTCCAACGTTATTATTTTTGAAGTATATCCAACATATGAAATGAAGAGCTTATTTTCGCCCTTTACAGATTCTACTGAAAACACGCCCATTTCATTCGTAATCCCAATTTTAGAATTGGAGCTATTATAAATTGTTGCTCCAAAAAGTAGATTACTATCGGAGTCTTTTATGACTCCGTATATGGTTTGGGCAAAAGTAAATTTTATCACAAGCATAATAATGATAAAATTAAAAGGTTTTTTTATGTTCATTTTTGTAGTTTTGGGTAGCTTAAATAAAGATAGTTCACTACCGCAAAACTAATGAAAATAGTTCACTACCGAAAAACTAATGAGAAATACTAAAGAAAAAGAACATTATTTAAAAGAAATATATAGATTAGAATCTGCTAACAAGGATGTTTCCGTTTCTATTCTCTCTAAAGTGTTAGGCGTTTCTAAATCCTCTGTTTCTAATATGGTTAAAAAATTGGTGGCTATGCAATTATTAAACTCGGCACCCTACAAGGCTATAGAATTCACTTCAGAGGGTCGAGAACAGGCACGAACTATTGTTGCTAAGCACCGTTTAATTGAGCTTTTTCTAGTTGAAGTTATGGGGTTTGAGCCAGAAAATGTTCATGATATTGCGGAGGAAATAGAACATATTAAAAGCCCCGCTTTTTTTAGGAAAGTACAAAATATGTTAGATAAACGAGATACAGACCCCCACGGAAGCCCCATTCCGGATGTAGATTTTTAGATATTAATCCACAAACTATTTTATAAATTACTACTTGTTAGTTATTCAGAATCTGTCTTTTTAACTCTACGATTACCTCATTTTTACGATTAAAAACCTCGTAGGGAGCATTGTATCCTAAAAAATAAAATTTATTTGTATGACTGATTCCCTCTTTATCCAAGGCTGCAATCAATTTTTGTTTATATTTTTCAATTTTATTATCGTTAGCCCATCCCTTAAACTGTAGTGCTGCTACTGTTTTTGCCGGTTCGTTTTGAAATTTTATTTGGGACTGGTTAGGTTCAGGTAATGTTTCTATATTAAATTCCTTAGGAACCATGAACAACATCGTCATAGAGTCTTCTAATGTCATGGCAACAGGGGATGTCATCGCTATTTTTTCGTTTCGTTTATTATTCCCAAAAATATACCCGGCTAAAATTGAGAACCCTTCACTTGAAGCTTTCTTGTACGTATTGCTAGAGAGTTGGACAGAACTAAATAAGGTCACCTCATATCGACGAATTTCAAATTGGTCATATTTTTTATCTATAACATAAGGATATGTTTCAATATTTTTCTGGCTTTTTAAAGCAAAAATCTGTACTGCGATAAAAGCGATGGCGATGACACCAAGAATAATGGATGCTATTTTCATATGTGTTAATTGGTTTTTTTTTGTTTTTTCTTTTTGAATACAAATGAAATGAGTCGTGGAATTTCTTTTTCAGGAGTCGTATCAAACCATTCATTGATTCCAAGTAGTTCAAAACCATTGTTTTCAGCACTTCCTATGTAGTCCGAAATATGATGAGTGTAGACTTCTAATTCTTCTGTTCCACTGTCAGTTTCATAACGAGCTTTACTTCCTGCATATTGTTTAAACGGATGCAGTTCGCTTATAAAAAACAGCCCGTTATTCTTTAATTTCAACTGAGCTTGATTAAAAATAGGATCTAAATAAGCGATGTGCTCTAGGGTAAGACTCGAGGTGACCAAATCTGCGAATTGATTTTCAACACCCCATTTTTCATTGAGGTCAGCTCTTTTGAATTCAGCTCGAGGATCAGTTATCTTCTTTTTGGCAATGCTTAGCATTTCTTCTGAAAAATCAAGACCAATTAAGCGTTTAGCTTTGGTAAGTAACCATTCAGTGTTTTTTCCGGTTCCACAGCCAAGTTCCAAGACAGAGTCAAAAGTATATTTGGATAATGTTTCTACAGTTGCCTTTACATCAAGATCACGGGTCTTATTGTCATTAGTGTCATATTGATTGGCCCAAATATTATACGCCTTTTCTATATTCATAAGATTCCTTATTTAATATCGACTGTGTGTTCGTGTAAATTTAGTGAATTTAGTTCTTTTGTAAAATTTAAAGTAATTTCACATAGATAAGCCTGTTCTTTAATCTCCTAAATGAGAGTCGTTACGTCCCACAACAAAGGAAGAATAAAGTAAACGACTAAAGTGAGAATTAAGATTGATATTAAATTCATCCAAAACCCTTTTTTTACCATATCATTAATTTCTAAATAACCTGACCCAAAAACAACTGCGTTTGGGGGAGTAGCTACTGGAAGCATAAAAGCACAAGATGCAGCCACAGTCGCGCCAACCAAGAGTAAATAAGGGTGTACGTTTATTGCACTAGCCAAAGAAACTAGAACGGGTAATAACATGGCTGTCGTTGCAAGATTAGAGGTAATTTCTGTTAGGAAATTAACGCTAGCGATTAAAATAAGTAATAAGATAATTAATGGAATATTTTCAAACATGGTCAGTTTAGAGCCAATCCAAACTGCCAGTCCACTGGATTCAAACCCAATAGCTAGTGCCATGCCACCTCCAAAAAGCAGTAAGATTCCCCAAGGTAATTTTACGGAATCTTCCCAAGCTAATAATCTCTTTTTCCTGTCTTTTGCAGGAAGAATAAATAAAATAATAGCTGATAAAATGGCAATAATAGTGTCGTCTATTGCTGGAAGAAATTTATTTATTAAAAAAGATCTGCATATCCACGCAAGTGCGGTTAAAATAAACACGGACAAAATCACCTTTTCTTCATAAGAGATTCTACCTAGAGCTTTCACTTGATTGTCTATTTCTTTTCTTCCACCAGGAACTATTTTTTGTTCAAACTTAAAGGCGACCTTAGTAAGATAAACCCAGCAAATACCAAGAAGTAATAGGCTTACAGGTAACCCAAACTTAAACCATTGTAAAAAACCAATATCAATTCCATATGATTCTCTTATAATTCCTGCAAAAACTAGATTTGGAGGGGTTCCAATGAGTGTAGCCATTCCGCCAATAGAGGCGCTGTATGCAATGGATAACATCATTGCTTTGCCGAAAATTAAATTTTCTTTTTCAATGGTATTTGGATTGTTTCTGAGCTGAGCAACAATAGCCATCCCAATTGGAAGAATCATTACAGCTGTGGCTGTATTTGAAATCCACATAGATAAAAATGCCGTAGCAATCATAAATCCTAGAATGATATTAGTCACATCAGTTCCTACAAGTTTAATGATCGTTAGCGCGATCCGTTTGTGTAGATTCCACTTTTCTATTGCGATAGCTAAAATAAATCCTCCAATAAATAAAAAGATGTATTTATGTCCATATGCTGCAGTTGTTTTCGATAAAGCCAGCCCCCCACTTAAAGGAAATAGGACAATTGGTAAAAGCGCGGTAACAGCAATGGGTAAGGCTTCTGTAATCCACCAAATAGCAATCCAACTTGCTGAAGCTAAAACAGCACACCCCTCTACAGAAAGTCCCTCTGGGCGGAATAGAAATAAAAAAAACATAAATGAAAGTGGACCAGTTATTAGGCCGATAGTTTTTTTAGTTATTCGCATGGTTTATGGATTAAAAATGATATCCGAAGCTTTAGAAACTGCGATTAAATAATTGTGATCTTCATTAGAATTGATAACAAAGTCCCACTCAAAATAAACACTAAGATCAGCCGCTTTTGACTGTGCATTATTATAAAAGCTTATGGCACGATCTAAGCGGTTAAGTCCTTGTAGATCTACAACACTATTGTGTCTTAGAGCTGAAGAATTTGGGTCATTATCATTGGATCCAACTAGTATGGTGAGTTGTTTCGAAAATAATAGACTAAAGTTAATGTCTTCTAATGGGCTAGCGTTTAGTCCATACGGGAAGTTAGTTTCTAAATCTAGTGTTGTGTACCAACCTGCTGCAGAAGCTACCATTTTATCAATCTTAGCTAAAGGTTTAAAAAACAAGAATCGATGTGCAAATTGAGCTCCTGCTGAATGTCCGATTATATGGTATTTTGATGTCTGATTGTTTAGATTTTGTTTCGTGTAATTAAAAAGAGGTTCAATAACTGAAAAAGCCCATTCAGATTCATTATTTAATGACGATACACTAGGATTGTCACCATCTGTAAAAACATTACCAAGGTTATAACCATCTCCTCCAGGGAATTGCGTGGTTGTAAATTCTGGTACAATTAGAATAAATCCATATAAATTTGCTTTAGCTACTAATGAATTTCGATAGTCATTTGCATTTCTATTATTCCCATGAAATAAAAAAACAATAGGGGTACTAGAATCGCTATTTTCAGGAATGTGACAATATACATCAAGTATTTTGTTTGCATTTGAATTATAAACAAATGGAAAGGTTCCACTTCCTTCACTTTGGGAGTTTAATTCTGTAAAATTATCTAAACCAATTACTCCATCATTTTTTGAGCTACAGCTGTAAAAAAGTATTATAATTATTAAAATTAGAATTAGAATGGATCTTGATCTCATAAATATTTCTTAGTAAGGGACCTGAATTTTTAAGTAAATTAAATTGAAAACGTTGTATATTTACAATACCAATTATTACAAGTAATGAATACCAATCATTTTTTTGCGATTGATAGAATTCTGTCTCAATATACAATTTTATCTAAAAAAGAAACTTCTAATAAGTATGTGGATTTATACTGGGCCATAAAAAATTGTATTCTTAAACATGAATTACCGCACGATTGGATACTTCCATCAACTCGGGTCTTATGTGAAGCGTTGGGTGTATCAAGAACAACGGTAATAAAAGCTTACGAGTTATTATTATTGGAAAAAATAGTTATATCTAAACCTGGCTCAGCTAATAGAATTAATTACCTAAATACGAAATTTGAGGGCAGTAGATCCGCTACTCGAGTTCAAATAGATTCGGACTTATATCCTCAAATTTCTGATAAGAGTAAATCATTTCTTGAAAACAGAGTTTTATTAAATAGACTCCCCACTAGTAATTTAGCGTTTAGACCTGGTTTGCCTCCTATTGATGTTTTTCCTGTAAATCAATGGAAAAAATTACTCAATATGTACTGGCGGCATATTAAATCTTCTGGCTTAGCGTACTCTAAATCTACAGGACTAAAAGAATTTAAAACTAGTATATCAAACTATTTAAATATCAGCCGAAATGTCAAATGTGATCCAGATCAAATCATAATAGTATCAGGTTCTTTACAGTCGTTATATTTGATTTCCAACACCCTTATTAATAGGGGAGATGGGGTTGTTTTAGAAAACCCGTTGTTTCCTAACGTACATTCTGTTTTTAAAAGTTCTGAAGCTAACTTATATCCTGTGGAACTAGATGAAGAAGGCATTGATATCAAATCTTTAAATATAGGTGCAAATGCTTCTCCTAAATTAATTCATGTTACTCCATCAAATCATTATCCTTTAGGGATACCAATGAGCCTTAAAAGGCGTCAGAAGATCTTGAAATGGGCTTCTAATCATAAGGCATTAATAATAGAAAATGATTATGAAAATGAAATCGCAAATCATTTCACAAAAACACCTACACTGTATAGTCTAGACACAGAAGATCGTACTATTTATATGGGAACTTTTAATCGCTTGCTACATCCATCAATTCGTTTAGGGTATATGGTTGTGCCTCGTTACTTAACCCCTGCATTAGAGGCGCTTCAAGATCATTCTCATCGTTTCGTGTCGCCTTCTATTCAAGTTGTAATGAATCAATTTATCGAAAAAAATTATTTATATCAACATATTAAAAACGTTATTATCACGGCTAAAGATCGGCATGATATATTTGTAAAAGAATTCAACGAAGTAAGTAAAAACATGTATATACAGGAAAGACTATTTTCAAGTTTTCATGTGTTAGCGCTTTTTAAAACAGAAGTTAGTTTGGATCATGAAAAAGAACTAATTAATCAGCTTAATTTAATAGGAGTGACGACTTTGTCATTGAGCAAGTGTTATATTGGGGACCCTTTAAAAAATGGTCTGATTCTTGGCTATTCGTCAGTACAAATTAGTGTCATGAGAAATAAACTCAAGTTAATGGCTAAATATATTTAATCATGAATTTTATTAGCACCTGTTATTGGTATTTTAAAAATTGATTAACTGGTATCTTTTGATTAGCTGATTTAATATTATTTTTGATATAATCGAACGTGAATTGTTATCGACTCAATTGAAATCTGAGCCGTTGAATGTAACTTCAATTAATAGTGGATTTTATACTGTTAAGATTGAAGTTGATTGAGCCTACACAACCAAAAAACTAATTATAAAGAAAAAACCTTTCTTTTTTAAGAATTAAAATAAACCAAAATGAAACTAAACTATTTGTCTATCAGCTTACTATGTCTTTTGAGTCTGTCATGTACAACGGAAGATATATTGCCTGCAGTTGAGCTCGGACTTGATGCTTCAACTCTGAGTGAGGCGGGTGGAGAACTAACTCTCACCGCAACCCTAAATTCTGCTGCTACAGAATCAATCTCATTAGCACTTATTTTTGGAGGTACGGCCTCCGAAAATCAAGATTACAGTGCAAGTTCTTCTGCTATAACCATTGATTCTGGAATGAGTTCTGGTACTGTCACAATTTCTGCTATTCAAGATATTGAATTAGAAAGTATTGAAACAATTACTGTAAGTGTAACTTTTGGAAGTGGAGTCTTACTGCTGTCAAACTCAGTAATAGAAATAGCGATGTTAGACGATGACTCTGACACGGATAGTGATGGGGTGTTAGACGCTGTTGATTTCTGTCCAGATGTTGCTGGTTCTGCCGATAATAATGGTTGTCCGTGGTTAGGTTTTTTAATTAATGAAGTATTGTACGATCCAGAAACAGGTGACGAAGGGGATGCGAATGGTGATGGAACAAGAGATGCCAATGGGGATGAGTTTATAGAGTTTTTTAACTCAGGTCCAGAAATGGATATGAGTGGTTATTCCTTATCTGATGCCTCGCAAATTAGACATGTCTTTCCTGCTGGAACAGTTGTTCCTTTAAATGGCGTCCTAGTCTTATTTGGAAGTGGATCTCCTACAGGAAATTTTGGAGGTGCTGTTGTGCAAACTGCTTCAACAGGGTCTATTAACATGAACAATGCGGGTGACTTCGTTACTTTACAAGATACATCAGGAACTATTGTTCTTACATTTGATGTTGAGCCATTATCAAATAATCCAAATGAGTCTTACACTAGAAATCCAGATTTAACAGGGGATTTTGTACAACATTCAGGAATTGAAGTGGCAAATGGCGCGCTTTATTCTCCAGGCACAATGTTGGACGGTTCTTCATTTTAAAAACAAGTTTAACTATATTAAATGGGGCCTATAATTGCTGTCATATTTACTATTATTACGGGCTGGTTGTTATTGAAAAAATACAACCCGCACGCTGTGTTGCTAGTGTCTGGGCTTTCGATGCTGACTATTTCAATGTTTTTAGAGTATAATTTACCAGACCTTAAAAATTCAACTGGACTTTCAGGCTTTGATTTATTTCGATACATAAAAGAATCCTTTAGCAAAACAAACGCGGGTGTTGGTCTTATGATTATGGCTATCGGCGGATTTGTAGCCTATATTGATAAGATAGGAGCCTCCAATGCATTAGTTAATTTAGCAATGCGTCCCCTAAAATTATTTAAAAATAAGCCATATATAGCAGCATCTTTAGTAATCCCTCTAGGTCAAGTTTTGTTTGTTGCTATTCCCTCTGCAGCAGGCTTAAGTTTATTGCTGATGGCCTCATTGTTCCCAATTCTTGTCAGGCTAGGAGTTAGTCGCTTATCAGCCGTATCTGTCATTACTGCGACCACTGCTTTTGGTATTGGTCCCGCATCTGCTATTACAGCTAGCGCGACCCAAATAGCAGACGTTGATACCATTGTGTTTTTTATAAAAAATCAAATTCCAATGGTTATTCCGTTGAGTATATCTATGATGGTTACTTATTATTTTGTAAACCGTTATTTTGATAAAAAACAAGTTATAAATACTGATGACCTAGTCAATGAAGATACGAAGTTAAACGTGCCTTTGATTTATGCGGTCATTCCAGTATTGCCTATTATTTTGTTGCTCGTATTTTCAAAAATATTTAATGCTTTTGATCCGCCTATTCCCTTGG
>ERZ887851.4034-NODE-4034-length-10174-cov-26.850875_pt1 | contig 10174 bp, 3 predicted proteins | sample MGYA00521100_ERZ887851 | MGnify/ENA primary metagenome ERZ887851 (study PRJEB32303, sample SAMEA104408602) | aquatic metagenome | biome: Brackish water; feature: Pelagic; material: water | place: Baltic Sea | collected 2014-06-06T16:11:00 | depth 11,444 m ...
CGGAAGTAGTATTTAAGTGGAAACGTACTAGTGTGTAAACCAAGATAATAACAAGGATAAAATCATCTTAGCGACTTCGCGTGACGCGAGATTTAGTAAATTTAGTGAAGTCGCGTGACGCGACTATCCAATCTTACTATCGATCCGGTACTCAAGTACCCGAGTACAGCTGATCTCGCGCCACGCGAAAGCAGCTCAATCGAGTTCGCGCCACGCGAAAAGCCGCGGTGATTTAGCAGGAGGACCTTAGTGGGACTTCGCGCCACGCGACTATAAAACATCCTATCAAAAGTACCTCCGGTACTAGTCCGACGGACACGGGTCCGTCAGGACTATAGTACTCGATAGAAAGCTAGCTAGTACATCAACCATCGTTGATACATTAGAGAGTTGGATAGAGTGTAGGTAGACAATACTCAGGCGGACCGAATCAAACGTCCGGAATAGTTGTGTTCCCGGTGAACACCAGGGAATCATATTTCATATATCGGCTTTAGTTCAACGCCTGCCGAACATCAACTACACCATCGTCAACACCATCATGCCCGGCAAGATCGCCAAGACGGCCGGCCAGTGAGTGTTGACATCCTAGTCCACTCGGAAGCACTACGCCTAACGTGGTAGCTCTTATCGTGCTCTAAAACACGATCCTCCAGGGCACCGGAAGACAATCTACCGGTGCAGGGCCAAGAATACTGTAAGAAAGAGGAGGGTGACTTTCTGTTGATCTCGTTTGCTGTCCACCAGCTGCTGAACAGGCAGAGGAAGTACTTCACAAACGACAAAGCCGTCATCAACAACGACGGCAAGGTAAATTCGTCAAGCAAGACTTCATCGAAGTTCCACCACTCGGACTTCGAGTTCTCCGGCGTCCTCCTCACCATCATCCAGACCGTGGGCATCAAGGAACTTCTCGCTCATATCAAGGAAGCTGAACGCCGCGAGGCTCTGGAGTACAAGACACAAGACCTCACCGACGAGGACCAGCCGATCAAGGCGGAGCCGGCATCCGGAGGCGCGGCGCAGGAACAAGAACCGGCGCAGGCGCCTGCGTTCCCGTCGCTCTGCCTGACGCAGATCGGAGAAGCGCTACCGCCGGCGGAAGAATACGACTCGGACGGGTGCTCGACCCCGAGCGAGTCCCCAACGGTAGGGCAAGACTTCGAATCGCCGGCAGTTGCAGGAGACCTTTTCGTTTTCGGCTCCGCGCCCAGTAACAACTGGGCCGAGCAGCAGCTGCTGGCGGTTGAAAGCCTGCTGAAGGAGTCGGACACCAAGCTGAACGAGGAGCGGGAGAAGACCGACGCGCTGTCGAAGCAGCTGCTCGAGCAGGAGATCGAGCTGCAGGACGCGATCGAGGCGTCCGCCATCATCTACAAGCAGTACGCCACGGTCCAGCCGATCACTGCACTACGGCTCAGCCCGAGCATCCAGGCCAAGCTACTGAAGACCGACGACTTCGACAAGTCCGGCTTCCTCCAAGACCGCTCGCCTCCGCCGACTACACCGCCGGGGAAGCGGGCAAAGTTCTGCAAGCAGCAGACACCCGTGCGCGGCGCCAAGGCGGCGGCGTCCGAGACCGAAGCGCGCCAGCTAGCGCCGGTCAAGTCCGACAGCAGCTGCAGCGACAGCAGCGACTGCAGCAGCAGCAGCGCTGATTCTCTCTCCACCCAGTGAGCAGAGAAGAGAAGACAAAGGCAGGGACTACACCAGCCGGCAAAAGTTAGGCGCAGCTAGCGTCTATAGTTAGCCGGAGAAAAGTGGAAACTTGCTTTATAATCTTTTATAAAAGACTACGTGATGCCGACAACACGGAACGGCAAGGAATCTTTTAGCGAAGACCAAACAGAACAGAGCGGAACTGCTCAGTCGGAACAGCAGCCGGCAGATAGCACGGCAGCCCCAGCCTCGGCATCCTCGGCCGCAGGCGCCCCAGCCTCGGCATCCTCGGCCGCAGGCGCACCAGCCTCGGCATCCTCGGACGCAGACGCACAACCGGAAGGCAACTTCCAGTCCCCACCGCCGGCACAGAGCGGCGGCACGGACAGAGCAGCTGCGTCAGACAGCGGACGCAACTTCTCACACTACAACACACCGGCACACCGGACAGCACGAAGAGCAGCCCGGATGTCGGAAGCGGATTACGAGGCACTGCACCTACATCCAGACCAAGAATACATAGCACGGAGCTTACAGGAACGGATGGACGCAGTACAAACAGAACAGCAGCAGTTGTCGCGCCATCGGGAGCTAGAAGCGGCACTGCAGCGACAGAACGAAATCAGCGGACGGCCAGCGGGAGGAGAACGCAGAGACTCATCTCCACGCGACCGGCCATCCAAGATCCCGAGGACGCTGGAGTTCCCGACCGTTCCCTCACACACCATGTTCAAAGGAACAACAGACACAAGGCAAGTGTCAGACTTCATGGCAGACTGGCAGGCATGCAGCCTGTACGTCGCAGAGGAGTACAAGGTCGCACATCTGCTCACTGCAATCAGTGATGCAGTGAGGAACAACCTAGCAGCGGCACTCAGGACAAGCAAGTACAACGGCGGCTTAGGATTCCTACAGCCACAGCTGGCGACAGTGGAAGTGATCAGGACATGGATGGAAGAGACGTACAACCGTCCCGACCACCTCTACAGAAGCATATGCAGATGGAGGGACATGCGAATGCGCAACGACCAAAGCCTGGAAGACTTCCTACGCGCCAGGGACAAGATGAACAACCAGCTACAGCGATACGGCGTTTTAGTCGACGCACAGACATCGAAATCAATGCTGGTCAGCGCAGTCAACGAAAACATCAGGCACGACTTGATGCGAGAGCGCGGTTGGTTCGACATGACAGAACAGGAGATGATCACAAGCATGAAAACGAAACAACTCGCAATCAGTACGGCAGGACGAGGCAGCAGGAACGACGGTGCACGCAGCGGCGGCGGTCAGCTATACGCGGCAACGGCCAACGCAGGCAAAGCGAGCCGAGCCAGCAAGCAGCAGCTGATGGTGGCAACATCAGAAAGGACGCCAGGTGGCAATGTGAACAACCAAGGCAGCAGAGCACCGAACCGCCACCAGAGCTTTCAGCGTGAACACTACATGTACTCAATGAGAGACACACCGCAGCCGTTCCAGCGCTCGAACTACTCGAGACCCGGGCAAAGGCAATCGGGTCCCAGCTCGTTCAGCCGACCACAGGGCAACATCAGCAGGGACAGGAACTACAATCTGAGGCAACAGAAGACACAGAGGCTGGGCCTCGCTTTCCAAAAGCAATTCTACCATCCGTCGCAGTGGAGCCGACGAGTCGACCAGAATGGCCGTGTGCGCCCAACCGCCCAACCCTGGCTGCCAGCAAACAAAAGTTTGTACTCGGCCGACCAGGACCGGCAGGGCAACAAATTCTGCATCATGTGCCAAACCCGCGGACACGATCTGACCACATGCGCAGCTGCCCATGCAAAATGGAAGAAGCGGCAGGGTCAGGGACGCGGCGCATAGGATGCAGCGGGTTCGATGCACGTGATGACGGCGCAGTTTTGTATGATGCATACAACAACTGACCCTGAAATCACAGCACCGAACCCACCCAGCACAGAAGCCAAACCGGGTCCACTACTCGCGCACAACGACACGTCTGCCAGCTCGGGAGGGCACGCAGATGAGGAGGATTATGCTTACAAAGAATGGGGAGCAAAACGAAGGAAGAAGAAGGAGCACAGTCTTACTGTGGCTGTGACCAGGTCACAGAAACGGGGAGCCCAGATGAAAGCAGACCCGTCCCGACGACAAGGAAAGCGCGAAGAGGAGCGCCAAGAGACGCTGAGGAGACATCCCTCGGCGCAGCGGACGCAGCGCCGGAAGCAACGGGCATTGAAGTTGCCGGTTTCGGAACGAAACCGATCGTACCCGTGGCCGAAGGACAGAAATTGCGACGGCTGCAACCGCAACTACACACCGGAGCCGTGCACCAAACACGCCAGCAGACTCACGCGGTTCTGCCAGCAATGCCGACCGACCAGGGCACCCGCGGCAGCAAAGCCAGCGGGAGCGGACGAAGACAACGTCCGTCGGGACCACCGAGGTTACAGCGAGCCGTCGGACAGCGCCAGCAGCGGCAGTGATGAATCTGACGGGCCGGCAACGGAAGATAGCACAGACACACCTGCAGACGAGCAGACAGACGACAACTCTCAGTTAATCTTCAGGGTGAACGTCAACAACGAAAGAGGCAGAGCACTGCTAGACAGTGGCGCATCGATAGACTTCGTCGATCGCCGCTTCGTCAGCAGACTCAAGCCACAGCCCGCGAGGCTGAAGCAGAGCGCTCAGATAACACTAGGAGATAACAGTGTGATAAAATCTACTGAGGCTTGCGATCTTTCGCTAGTGCTAAACAACAGAAGCATGCGAGGACAGTTCCAGATCATAGACTTACCAGACAGCTTCCAGCTGATCATGGGGATGCGCTACCTGCGGCGACACGACTGCCGGCCGATCCTGTCGCAACGGACAGCTTCGTTCCGGCCGGACGGAACCGGCACACCATTCGTGGCAGCCGGGCTAAGCATCATGAGTGGGGGCCTTCCCCACTCAAAAGAGATGCGCGGCCAGGACACGGACGGCGCCATATTCCTGCTGGACACCAACAACAAGGGAGTCTACAACGACGACGTCAGCCAATACGAAGTGATGTCGCAAAAGGAATTCAAGGCGACTCTAGCCGCAGCGCAGAGCGACGAGAAGAAGAGACAACGGATGCCAGCGGGGGAGCAGCGGAAACGCAGACTCACCGAACCGCAGTCCTTCTACGTCGAAAATCTAGAGCAGTACGTCGCTAATCTTCCTCCGAAAGCAGAACGAGCGCTACACCGTGAGCGTCAAGCTGCTCAGAGGGAACTATTTTACCATCGGGTTGAACAGCCAACCGATCTGACCTACTGGACTGACTACGACGGAACTGGCCAACTGAACTACATCCATAAGGGATCCCGGGACGGCAGCACCGGGGTAGGCGCTACCGCCACGGCAATGTCGACGGAAGCCGGATCGACTCGAACAGGCCACCCCGCTGACCCTGCCGCTGACACTGTTACCACGGAGGGACGCCGGCCACCTGTGCCCCCCAAGAGGAAACGGGACAGAAGAAGACTACGCACCGAGGAGCCAGCCGTCGTCTGGTCCACCAGCAACCTGCAAGACACTGGCAGCCCCGTCCCACAGGAAGACACCGACGGCACTGTTCCGCGAGATGACAGAAGAGAAGAAACTTGCGAGACAGGTGTCCTTTCGACTGTTGATCGTGGTGTGGCTGCTAACAGCCAACAGGATGACAACGCGCGCAGCGAATCCAGGCTAGGGCAAATTCGAGATTCAAGGGTAAATTTCAACAATGGTTCTGAGGAAATTACTTCAGAACTTGCTCAGGATGTTGAAATTTCACCGGCGAAAGCAGATGTTGAAATTACGGATACCAATACCAGGAGTACGGCCACGGGTAGTACAACTGGATACGAATCACATGGATACGCAAGCCAGAGCTTGAATTCTCTGAGTACGGACTCCAAACGGTCTCGGACCAGACGCGACGCGTACACGGCCATACCAGGAATTTCGAAAATTTGGGTACCTGGCTGTACCGTGTACGAAAATCCGAATTCTCTGATGTCAGAGTCGGCCCAGATCCGATCCAGACTGAACGCGTACACGGCCGTACCAGAACATTCGAGTAAACCAGTCAAGCCGAGTACCCTAAACGCACTAACGGACAAGGGACGCGAGAGGTATTTGACAAGAACGGTAAGCGAGAGCGCGGCCAAGGAACGTGACGAGTTCAAGCAGACGTTCGCGAAGATACAAGAACAAACGCTACCGGAGAGCGAGATCAATACGCCGCACCCGGAACAAGCCGCACTCGCCAAAAGCATGCTACAAAACCAAAGACGTTGGAAATGCCTACGGGAAATGGAGGAAGCAACGGTTATGGCGTCGGACGACCCGTTGGTCATAGAAGACAAAGACGGTGAGCACGGCCCACCACCTAACCGAAGTTACAAGGTGCCGAAGCACCTACTTCCTCAACTATCGGAGTTCATACAAGAACTTCTCAAGAAGAAGTTCATTGAACCGGTCCCGCACGGCAAGGGAGGACGAGCATGGTACTCGCCCATCCTGATTTTGAAGAAACCAAACGGAAAGGGATATAGGTTCGTCGTGGATCTACGAGCCGTCAACGCACGCACCAAAGCGGTGCACTACTACATGCCCGACCAACACGAACTATACGATCGCATCAAGCACTCAAAATACTTGAGCATGCTCGACGCTCGAAGTGGCTACTTTCAAGCACCTCTCGCCGAAGAGAGCCGATTCAAGTGCAGCTTCAAATGCGAACTAGGTTCATACAGGTTTCGAGTACTACCGATGGGGCTAGTGGCCTCAGCGGCGTACTTCCAACGATGGATCGAGAGCAAACTCGACCGACATGGTGTGCTATACCGCAAGGTAAGTAGCACATCGACCGATAAGGACGTGTACATCGACTCGGACGGAATGAAGTGTCGCGGCTTCGTGTGCATCTATCTGGACGACCTTGTGGTCTTCTCCAGGGACGCCACTCAACACCGCAAACACATCGAACGTCTGTTCGACGTACTCTCCATGGAAAACATATTTCTCAACACGGAGAAATGTGAGCTATTTTGTAAACACATACGGTACTTGGGCGCTATCGTGGGATCGGGCAAGCTATTCATGTGTCCACGGAAGGTATACTCCGTGATCAACATGCCGCTACCCAACGAAGGGCAAGACCAAATACGTATGTTCCTAGGACTCACCGGCTACTACCGGCGATTCATCAGCGACTACGCCGAAGTGGCACTGCCGCTCATGGAATTATTGAAGGATGGAGTGGACGTCAAAAGCGCGTGGACGAAACGCCACACGGACGCCGTGACGAAACTCAAGCACATCATATGCTCGTACCCCATCCTTCGACAATACGATCACACGAGACCAATAATCGTGGTTTCGGACGCTAGCGATTACGCCATCGGCGGAGCACTCATACAATACTACGACGACAATCCGTGCGCGGTGGCATACGTCTCGAGACGTTTAAGCCCGGCGGAAAGGAACTACAGCGTCCAAGAAAAAGAGTGCCTCGCGATCAAGTATTGCCTAGGCAAGTTCAAGCACTACGTCTTGGCGACGAACATCACCGTCAAATGCTTATCCGATCACCAATCGTTGCAATATCTGACGAAAGGACACCCGATCAACGGACAAGCAGGCGGACGCATAGCGCGATGGGCTCACGAGCTCAGCGGCTATGACTACAAAATAGAATACCTACCTGGTAAGAAGAATGTGGTGGGGGACATCTTGAGCCGTTTGATATCAGCCGAGGACGCGAGTGCCGAATCGTCTAGACCACGCGACACATCCGACTCGCTAATGTCTATGACACCGGACACTCAACGTGCCTCGGCGATGTATTACAACGCCTCGGAGCTTCTACTACACCAAGAGCAAGTATGTCAGGACCCACTGGACGGGAGTATACACTTCCATCCAGGAGCGGCGGACCCGACACAACTCCTCGAGGGCCTCCACGAGATGGAGCATGAGTCCATTCTTTTCTACGGCGCATCCTTCGGAAACGCCATCGTCAAGATCTTACCAGAAAACTACAAACAATGCCCCGACTTCGCGGTAATATACCAAACGTGGTCGACGGGCGAGGACTCACATGAGTTGCACGACGACATAAGAGCACGGGTGAAGACGAACGAAGTACGCATGGCGTACGAGGGACGAGTCAATTCGACCTCATTGGTTTATACGCCGGAACCGCACGTCACCAAGCAATACTCTATCTACAACGGATTGCTTTACAAGACGGCAACGGACGGCGGCGAACGATTGTGTATCCCCGATACATCAGGCTACACCAAGGACGGCGAACTCACGTTACGAGAACAATTCGTCAACCACGTCCACAACAACCAACTTCATATTCACCTCGGCCAACAACGCACAACGTACGAAATCAAACGGCGTGCAACTTGGCCACACATGACGTCAGACATAACGGACATCATCTCAAGGTGCGACCAATGTCAACGCAACAAAGTCAATCGGAAAAAGTATCAAGGACCGATGCAAACGTTGTCGAAACCGATTCGACCGGGGACACACTATTCGGTGGACTTTGTCACACCGCTACCCCGCTCGGGACACAAAGGATTCGACCAACTATTCGTGATCGTGGACCGGTACAGCAAATTCATATGGCTAATACCGACCCATACGACGGCCACGGCGAAGATCACCGCGGAGCAATTCATCAACAACGTGGTCTACACGCACGGCGTCGCAACGGAAATAACGTCCGACCAAGACGTACGATTCCGGCACGAAACGGGATTTTGGCAACAATTTTTCAACTTCATCGGCACGTCTCTGATACTATCCTCCGCGCGTCACCAAAACACAAATGGAACGGCGGAACGACATATCGCGCACGTCGAAGAATTGATGCGTATGGGAATCAACTACCAACAAGACAATTGGGTCTCGTTGCTCCCTCGCATACAATTCACTATGAACACGACGATCGCTAAGCAACTCGGGTATAGCCCATACTTCATCGAACGCGGCCGACATCCAAGTCTTACGCTCGACATTGACGTGGCTACCCGACAACAACGCGAAGCACCAGAAAACACCAAGGAATTCGTATATCGAATGTGGGTGCTCGACGACACACTACGCGAGCGGCGACAAGCAATCGACATTTGGCACGCCAAACACGCGGACCAAAGACGCCGCCACGTGGACGAAAGGATCAAGGTAGGAGCCTACGTATGGCTCTCGACGAAAGACATTACACTACCATGGGACAAAGACCGACGCACCAAGAAGTTGCGGCAATTGTACTACGGACCATTCGAGGTCCTAGAACAAACGTCCCCGGTTAGCTTTCGACTCAAACTACCTGACGCATCGAATCTGTTCCCGATCTTCCACGCTAACCTACTCCTACCAGCTTCGGATGTGGAAAGGCATGGGAAAAGGCGCACGCCTCTCCCCGCCGTGTCCAAAGAGGACAACACATACGAAGTCGAAGGGATATTGGCTAAGCGTGTCGGATCCGGAGACAAAACGGAATACCTCGTACATTGGAAATCTTACCATTACGAAGAAGCCACATGGGAACCAGTGGCGAATCTCAAAGGGTGTAACGACCTGTTGCTGAAATTCGAAGCCAAATACGGACACGAACAGCTACAACATGCAGGAACACCGATATCTGCAAAACGGGCCACAGAAATAACCCGAGCAGCAAACAAGAAAAAGAGACGGACGCAAGGCGATACCGATCTCTCCAGCTGACGAACTATTATTAGTTATACGGTTACACGTATCAAGACATGTCCGGGACTATCATCCCTACTTACATTTCGGCTACCCAGATTACAAGATCTCAAGTGGTACCGACACCAACGATTTGAACCCCTGGGACACGCCTAGGGGGGGGCGCGTCATGCCTAGACACGCAAACGTGGTCTAAACCAATAAATAGGTAAGTTATGTGTCAGGGCCATGCCCAACCGACACATGATGTGCCGGTCTCTATCTTCACGCACCACCGGACCAAGGCCGGATCGGAACGTGAACACAAGAGGCAACGGCCTCAACAACATCGTCGTCAATGACATCATCCTAGACCGCGTAAGCACACAACGCTTACGTGATCACACGCTCAAGCCTACCCTATAGGCTATCTCTTTGTGCTACACTAACACCGAGCACTAAGCTAGGGAGAGAACTTCTCTACCCATATGCTAGTGCTATGGTCTCATAGGTAAGACCACCTATCTCGACGACCGCCCGACGGAACGGCGCGATTGGCAACTTGGTGGAATCACCCGGAATCACAAGTTGCCCGGAGCGCGGCCGAGCCGCGGCGAGAAGACGAGTTCGGAAGTAGTATTTAAGTGGAAACGTACTAGTGTGTAAACCAAGATAATAACAAGACTAAAATCATCTTAGCGATTTCGCGTCGCGCGACGCGAGAGGATATTTAGTAAATTTAGCGAAGTCGCGTGACGCGACTATCCAATCTTACTATCCATCCGGTACTCGAGTATCCGAGTACCGC
>ERZ887851.4044-NODE-4044-length-10150-cov-70.161763_pt1 | contig 10150 bp, 9 predicted proteins | sample MGYA00521100_ERZ887851 | MGnify/ENA primary metagenome ERZ887851 (study PRJEB32303, sample SAMEA104408602) | aquatic metagenome | biome: Brackish water; feature: Pelagic; material: water | place: Baltic Sea | collected 2014-06-06T16:11:00 | depth 11,444 m ...
GGCAGCAGGCTGATCGAACCGTTGTCTGGGTTGATCTCGATCCGAAATTCCTGGCCCGGCTCCAAGCCCAGCTTGCGGGTGTAGGCCTGGCCGATCATCAGGTTGCCGTTGCCATGCACCCGGGTGCGGAAATCAGCTTGCCGTCCCTTGCCTTGGCCGCTGCTGGCGGTTCGGCTAACGCTGCTGCTTGGTAACGGGTAGCCCTTGGCGGCCACCAAAGCGCGATAAAAACTTTTTTTGAGGACGCGGCCGCTCGGACCCACATAGCCGCAGCCTCGGGCGATTTCATCCTCTGGGCGGTTGCTCAGGGCGCGGGCCCGATCAAGAAGGGCCTTGCCTTCCAGCATGTCCGCGGGGCTGTCGCCGCTCCTGGCCGCCATGGGAAACGCCTGCACTAGGCAGATATATCAACTAATTGTGCCCGGTGTGCCCGGAAATCGCCATCCGTGCCAGCGGTTGACGACTTAGGGCCTCAAAGCAGATAGAGGATTCCGTAGAGCACAACCCAGATGCCATCAACGAAATGCCAGTAGAGCTCAGCTGCTTCAAGGCCGAAATGGTCGCTGGCGCTGATGCGTCCACCCGGGCGGGTCTGCAGAGCAACGATGGCGATACAGATCACCCCAAGAGTCACGTGCAGGCCGTGAAAGCCAGTGAGGGCGTAGAAGGTGCTGGCAAAAAGGTTGTCGGTGAGGCTGAAGGGCAGGTTGAAATATTCGACCATCTGACCCGCCAGGAAAATCGCACCCAGGCCGCCAGTGATCGCCAGCCAGAGGCGGCTAGCCCCCAGCTGTCCGGCCCGGCATTCCTTGCCAGCGCGGTGAAAGGTGAAGCTGCTGATGATCAAAACCACCGTGTTGATGGTGGGTAGCAGCAATTCGAGCTCATAGATGGCCCCTTCCGGCAGTGGATTCACGGCCCGGAAAGTGAGATAGGCAGCAAAAAAACCGGCGAAGGTCATGCCATCTGCCACCAGGAAGGTGGCCAGGCCAAATAGGCGGAAATCTCCGTGGCCCTCGCCAGCTGGGCCGTGGCCAGCCTCAACGGCGACTGAATCCTGTAGGGGTGTGGTGCTGGTCAAGCTTTTACCTCCGGGTGCTGGCCGTAGCCGTAGGGCTCGGTCACTAATGGCGCCTCGCCATGCCAGTTTTCAACCGGTGGCGGCGAACTGGTGAGCCACTCAGATGTAAGGGCATTCCAGGGATTATCACCAGCCACCTTGCCGTTTATGGCCGTAACAACCACATTGATAAGCAGTGGCAAGGTGCTGATCGCCATCAACAGGGCGCCGACGCTGCTCACCTGATTAAGGGTGGTGAAGGCGGGGTCGTATTCGGCAACTCGACGGGGCATGCCGTTTAAGCCGAGCCAGTGCTGGGGGGCGAAGCAGAGATTGAAGCCAACAAAGGTGAGCAGGAAGTGGAGTCGCCCCAGATCCTCATTGAGCAGGCGTCCGGTGAATTTCGGATACCAGTGATAAAGCGATCCGAAAATAACAAACACCGTGCCCCCGTAAACGATGTAGTGGAAGTGGCCTACCACGAAGTAAGTGTCGTGAACGTGAATATCGAATGGCACTTGGGCTAGGGCTACGCCGGTGATGCCGCCAAATACAAAGTTAACTATGAAGGCGCATGAAAACAACATCGCCGAATTAAGGGCAATCTTTCCTCCCCATAAAGTTGCCAACCAGTTAAAGAATTTGATGCCGGTTGGAACGGCGATAAAGGAGGTAGCAATCGTGAAAAATAGGCGCATCCAGGGGGGCGTGCCACTGGTGAACATGTGGTGAGCCCAAACGATCAGGCCTAGGAAAACGATCGCCATGATCGAATACACCATCGTGGTGTAACCAAATAGAGGTTTGCGGGCGTGGATGGGCAGTATTTCACTGACCAGCCCGAAGGCTGGCAGCACCATGATATAGACAGCGGGGTGGGAATAGAACCAAAAAAGGTGTTGATAAACAACTACGTTTCCGCCCATCGTTGGATTGAAAAATCCGGTGTGGGCAATGATGTCGAAGCTGAGCAGAATTAGGGTGCCTGCCAGAACCGGAGTTGACAGCACAACTAAGACGCTGGTGCCAAGCATTGCCCAGCAATACATGGGCAGCATCATCAGCTTCAGGCCAGGGCGACGCAGCTTGAGGATGGTGGCAATGAAGTTGATGCCGCCAAAAATCGAGCTTCCACCAAGCAGAAGCACGCTCAATATCCACACCACTTGGCCTGCGGCTGGGGTGGTGAGACTTAGGGGCGGGTAGGCGGTCCAGCCGGATTGGGCAGCGGCTCCGGCGATAAAATAACTACTGATAAGCAGAATGCCCGCGGGGGGAATCAGCCAGAACGCCACAGCGTTGAGACGGGGGAAAGCCATGTCTCTGGCCCCCACATAAAAGGGAATCAGATAATTGCCGAAGGCGCCATTTACGACTGGCACGATCCAAAGGAAGATCATCACCGTGCCATGCAGGGTGAGCACCTCGTTGTAGGTCTCACGGCTGACGAAATCGGAGATTGGACTGATTAGTTCCGTGCGGATAACCCCAGCTAAGGCACCGCCGATCAAATAGAAGATGAAGCCACAAACCAAATACTGCAGCCCGATCACCTTGTGATCGAGGCTGAAACTGAAGTAGCGCAGCCACCCCTGGGGTTGCAGGTTGCCGTCGAAATCGCTTGGGTTGGCGAGAGTCATGGCGGTTCCTCAGGTGGTGGTGCGGTTGGGAGTGTTCTGTTGCAACCAGGTGTCGTAGGCATCGGGCTCGTGCACTACAACGTTGGAGCGCATGCCGCCGTGGTAAGGCCCGCAGAGCTCGGCGCAGATGATCGGATAGGTGCCAGCCCGAGTGGCGGTAAAGGAGAGCACGGTTGGCTGGCCTGGAATTACATCCTGCTTGAGCCGGAACTGGGGCACCCAGAAAGCATGGATTACATCACGGGCTTCCATGCGCAACTCCACCTGTTGACCGGTGGGCACATGCAGTTCGCCGCTGGTTATGTCTGAGCCTGGATAGTGAAAAATAAAGGCAAATTGCATAGCCGTTACCTCAACAGGTAAAACCGGACCAGCGGGTGCTGCGTCAATGCCGGCTACGCCAATCCCCCCCCAAACCCGGCCAGCTGAATCCCCTTCCTTGACACTTACCTGTTGCATGGCCCCGTGATCCATAGCCATGTGATCGTTGAGCGTGGCCATACCGCCCATCCGCTCATAAATGTCGTAGCTGTATAGCCCGACAAACAAAACAACTACGGCAGGGATTGCCGTCCAGACGATCTCTAGGGGCAGATTTCCCTCTATTGCCAGGCCATCACTGAAATCGCCGCTGCGGCGCCTAAATCGAAACAAGCTGTAGACCAGCAGGATCACGATGCCAAGAAACAGCACGGTGCCAATGCTGAACAAAACCTTAAATAGGTCGTCGTAGGTTGAGGCGTTGCTGCTGGCACCCAGCGGCAGCATGTTGACGTTGTTGCCAACCCACAGCCCTGTCAGCACAAGGGCTGTGGTAGCCGTGAGCACAGCTAGGGCGGTGCGAATTGGCACGGTGCTGTTTGAGCTTCCAGCCACCCTATGGGCACTTGCTGCGATGTGTGGGTCGATCTTTGTCTTAGTTGGCAAATCAACGCCTCAGCCTCAGGCAAGCAGGGCCGATGTTTTCACTTCGTGATCTGGGCAATTAAGAGTCGCTCGTTTTGAACAACTTGGTTAGCTTCTCTGAACTCCGGGATGGTCGTTGCCGTGACGACAAATCTCCAGCCACCCCTAGCCCCAAGCGTTCGCAGCAGGCCAGACCCTGTCCTGATCCAGAAGCTTGCCCTACTTGTTTCCCACCTAGTGGTTGCATTGGTGGCGTTGGTTGGCATCGGCGGTGCCACCAGGGTGATGGAGGCGGGCCTGGCCTGCCCTGACTGGCCCCTTTGCTACGGCCGACTCCTGCCAGGTCGTCAGATGAACCTGCAGGTTTTTTTGGAGTGGTTTCACCGCCTTGACGCTTTCGTAGTGGGAGTGGCCCTGCTGGTGCTTGCGGCAGCGAGTTTTTTCTGGCGGCGGCGCCTGCCCGCTTGGTTGCCCTGGCTGGCTACGGGAGGGCTCTTTCTGGTGTTGTTTCAAGGCGCCCTGGGGGCTCTCACCGTCACCCAGCTTCTGGCGGCGCCCTTAGTTACGGCCCATCTCGCCACGGCCTTGCTGCTGGTTGCGCTCACAAGCGGCCTCTACCAACGCCTGGCAATGGCCAATAGGGCCTCGATCAGCCCTCCGCTTTGGTGGCAGCTGCTGGCGAGCTTGGCCCTGGTGCTGGTTTTCGCCCAGTGCCTGCTAGGTGGAATCATGGCCAGCGAATGGGCGGCAGATCAATGTTTTAGTGCCGGCAATGGCTGCCGCTGGCTGCTTGCTCACCGCCAGCTCGCCATGCCAGCAGCTCTTGCCGTGTTGGCCCTAGCAGCAGCAACTCTGCTTTTGCCCCCAGGTCAGGGGCAGCTGCCCGGCCTCGCCCGGGGAGCGGCCGTTTTGGTGCTGGCCCAGGTGAGCCTGGGCATTTGGACCTTGAAGCTCCAGCTGCAGGCGCCGCTGGTGACGATCGCTCACCAACTGCTGGCAGCCCTGCTGGTCGGCTTACTTGCAGCGGTGCTTGCCCGCTCCCTTGGCAACTCAGGCCAGACCTTGCCCATGTCTCCAATGTCTTCCGAGGTGGCCCATGGTTAGCGCAACGATCACAGCTCCAATCGCCGTTGCCCCGGCGATCCGTCCCTCGGTGAAATTGCCGGCTTGGCTTGAAGTTGCCAAGCCCCGCCTCATACCGCTGCTGCTCGCCACCACCCTAGGTGGCATGGCACTGAGCTCTGGCGAGGCACCCTCTACCAGCACGATCATCTGCACCCTGGTGGGGGGCAGCCTGGCTTCGGCTGCAGCTGGTGTGCTCAATTGCCTTTGGGAACAGGATCTCGATGGGCGCATGCAGCGCACCAGCCGCCGGGCCCTGCCCTCTGGTCGCCTGGCCCAGCGCCAGGCCTTCGCCCTAGCCATTGGCCTCACGATCCTTTCGGTGGCAGTGCTGGTTGTGGGCGTTAACCCCCTGGCTGCCAGCCTCTCCCTGCTGGGGCTCTGCAGCTACGTGCTGCTCTACACAGCCCTGCTCAAGCCGCGCACCAGTCAGAACATCGTGGTTGGCGGGGTGGCCGGGGCTATTCCGCCCTTGGTGGGAGCTGCCGCTGCCACCGGCTCCCTTGGCTGGGCTTCCTGGTGGTTGTTTGCCCTGGTGATGTTGTGGACGCCAGCCCACTTCTGGGCCCTTGCCCTGCTGCTCAAGGACGATTACCGCTCCGTGGGCATTCCGATGCTGCCGGTGGTCAAGGGAGTGACGGTGACCACTCGGGCCATCAGCCATTACGCCTGGGCCACCGTTGGCTTGAGCCTGCTTGGCATCGTGGCGCTGCCCACCGGTGGCTTGTTTTATGGCTTGATGGTGCTGCCCTTCAACGCCCGCCTGCTGCAGTTGAGTTCCCAGCTACGCAGCCAGCCCGACGAACCCCAACGGGCCAAGGCCATGTTCCGCTGGTCGATTTTCTATTTATTCGGCATCTGTGCGTTGCTTTTGTTGGCCCGCCTACCGCAGGCAGCCCTGCTGGGCCCCCAACTGTTCAACGTCCCCTTTGCCGCCTTGCCTACATTGGTCGGCTGATTGGAGCGGCTTGAGTCGGTGATCGAACTGCAGCAGCTCTGCAAGCGCTACGGGGGCAAAAAGGCGGCAACTGCCGTCGTTGCCCTCGACAACCTTTCCCTGCAAGTGCCGGCCGGCAGCCTCTATGGCCTGCTTGGCCCTAACGGTGCCGGTAAGACGACCGCCTTGCGCATCCTTTGCACCCTGCTGGCCCCTGACAGCGGCAGCGTGCGGGTAGGTGGCATTGATGCCCTGGCCGAGCCCCGGGCGGTGCGTCGCTTGTTGGGCTACGTGGCCCAGGAGGTGGCAATCGACAAGATCCTCACCGGCCGCGAACTGCTGCAGCTGCAGGGCGATCTCTATCACCTGGTCCCAGCTGCGCGGAACCGGCGCATGGGCGAGCTGATCGAGCTGCTAGGTATGGCCGAGTGGATTGATCGGCGTTGCGGTAGCTACTCGGGCGGGATGCGGCGCCGGCTCGATCTGGCCGCGGGCCTGCTGCACAGCCCCCAGGTGCTGGTGCTCGATGAGCCCACCGTTGGCCTTGATATCGAGAGTCGCGCTGCGATCTGGTCCGTGTTGCGCCAGCTGCGCGATGGCGGCACAACCGTGCTGCTTAGCAGCCACTACTTAGAGGAAGTGGATGCTTTGGCTGACCATCTGGCGATCATCGAGGCTGGCAAGGTCATCGCCGAGGGCGCTCCTGCTGTGCTCAAGGCCGCCTTGGGTGGCGATCGGGTGACCTTGAGGGTGCGCGAATTCAGCGATGCCGATGAAGCTGAGCGGGTGCGCAGCTTGCTGCACGATTGCGCCGGGGTGCGCCAGGTGGTGGTGAACCGGGCCCAGGGCTACTCCCTGAACCTGGTGATTGAGCACGACGGAGTGGTCGAGCAGCTGCGCCGCCAATTGGCTGCAGCAGACCTGCCGGTTTTCGCCCTCGCCCAGAGCCGTCCAAGCCTCGATGATGTCTATCTCCAGGCCACCGGCCGCACCCTGATGGACGCGGAGCTGGCGGTGGCCGGCAGCCGTGATCCCAAGGCTGAACGCAAAGCGAGCATGTGATGACCACAACCCTTCCAGGCCCCCAACCCGAGGCATCCGCCTTGGCCGAGATCAGTCAAGAAACCCTGGCCCTCACCCGTCGTTTGTTCGTACAGCTGCAGCGCCGGCCTTCCACCTTGGTGGCGGGGGTGCTGCAGCCCCTGATCTGGCTGGTGTTGTTTGGGGCCCTGTTTGCCAAGGCTCCCGCGGGTCTGCTGCCTGGCGGCATCAGCTACGGCCGCTTCCTTGGCGCAGGTGTGATCGTGTTCACGGCCTTCAGTGCGGCCCTCAACGCCGGCCTGCCGTTGATGTTTGACCGCGAATTCGGCTTCCTCAACCGGTTGCTGGTGGCGCCGCTGCGCTCGCGCAGCTCGATCGTGTTCGCTTCGGTGCTCTACATCACCACGCTGAGCTTGGTGCAGAGCCTGGCGATCATGGGCACTGCCGCTTTGCTGGGTTACGGCTGGCCTGGTGGCGCTGGGTTGCTGCTGGTATTGGTGACCTTGCTGTTGTTGGTTTTTGCAGTGACGGCCTTGAGTTTGGGGCTTGCTTTTGCGCTGCCAGGCCACATTGAGCTGATTGCGGTGATCTTTGTGGCCAACCTGCCCCTGCTGTTTGCCAGCACCGCTTTGGCTCCTTTGTCGTTCATGCCGGCCTGGCTGGGCTGGCTAGCGGCCCTGAATCCCCTTACCTTCGCGATAGAACCGATACGTGCCGCCTATGCGGGACAGGTCTCTCTCACCGCAGTGGTGCTGGAGGCCCCCTACGGCCAGCTCAGCAGCGCCACCTGTCTAGGGGTGCTCGCCTTGCTGGCCGCCGGGTTGTTCCTGCTGATTCGGCCGCTTTTGGATCGCAAGCTCACCTAGCAAGTCCTTTCGTGACGCAGCCCTCCAGATTCCCCCCGTCTGACCGTCCCGACCTAGGGGACCGGTTGTTGGCGGCGGTTGCAGAACGGGACCAAGCCATGGCCCAGCGTCTGGTGCAGCAGTGGGCGCACCGCCGGGGGCTGGCGGCCCTCGAAGCCCTGATCGCCGGCCCCCTGTGTGTGGGCCAAGGAGTAGGGGCGGCTGAGTGGCTGCGCTCCCAGGCTGGCCTGGTAACCGGCCCTGAGCTCGCCGATGAGCCCGTTGCACAACCTGCTGTGTTGGCCCTTGTGCAGGATGCCCTGGCTCCGGCAGCGAGCAATGCCGCTCCTGCGCCCTTTGCCCACGCTTCCCTGCGGGCCTGGCTGCCGGATGCTGAAGAGCTCGATGGCTTTGACCTTCCCCTGGCCAGCTGAGTGAAACCCTCCGGTTTGATTGTGTCGGTGCAGGCCCCCGAGGGCTCACCGATGCGCGATCCCGATGTGATCGCAGCCATGGCTGATGCCAGTTTGCGCAATGGTGCCTCTGGGGTGCGTCTGGAAAGCCCAGAGCACATCGGCGCTGTTCGTCAGCGCTGCCCAACCGCCCTGATCGTGGGCCTATGGAAGCGCAGCTACCCAGACAGCTCGGTGTACATCACCCCGGGGTGGGAGGAGATTCGTGCTGTTTGGGCTGCTGGTGCCGATGTGGTGGCGCTTGATGCCACCGAGCGCTATCGCCCCGGGGGTGAAGATTTGGAGGGTCTGATCGCCCGCGCCCAGCGGGAGCTTGGGGCTGCGCTGATGGCGGATGTGGACAGCGTTGCCAATGGCCTGCGTGCCGCCGAGCTTGGTTGCACCTGGGTTGGTACAACCCTGTATGGCTACACCGAGTCAACCTCAGGCCAGAAGCCACCAGCCTGGGATCTATTGCCCCTGCTGCGGCAGCAATTACCCGCCGAGGTGAGCCTGATTTGCGAGGGCGGCATAGCCAGCCCCCAGCAAGCCCGCCAAGCCCTCGACCTCGGCGCTGATGCCGTGGTTGTGGGCACGGCAATCACCGGGGTCGATTTGCAGGTTGCTGCCTATGTACGGGATGTGCTGGCCGGCTGAGCGGCCTGGAATCACATCATCCCTGGCATGCCCATGCCACCCATACCTCCCATTCCGCCCATACCTCCCATGTCGCCGCCGGCTGGGGCTGCTTCGGGTTCGGGCTTATCGGCGATCACAACCTCGGTGGTGATCAGCATCGAGGCGATCGAGACCGCATCTTGTAGGGCTAGGCGCACCACCTTGGCTGCATCGAGAATGCCTGCCGCCAGCAGGTCTTCGTAGACGCCGGTGAGGGCGTTGTAGCCCTTGCCCAGCCGCAGGATCTCAGCTGCCACCACGGCGCCATCGGCACCGGAGTTGTGGGCGATCTGGCGCACGGGCTCGGCTAGGGACCGCTTGACGATCTCGACACCAGTGCGCTCATCTCCCTCGCAGCTAGCCGCCAGGCTGCTCAGCCCTTCGGCCAGCTCCAAAAGGGTGCAGCCGCCACCAGCAATAATTCCCTCCTCCACAGCGGCGCGGGTGGCGTTGAGGGCGTCTTCGATGCGCAGTTTGCGGTTCTTGAGCTCGGTTTCGGTGGGAGCTCCCACCTTGATCACGGCAACTCCTCCGGCCAGTTTTGCGATCCGCTCCTGCAGTTTTTCGCGGTCGTAATCGGAGTCGGTGTTGTCGAGCTCGCGCTTGATCGCGGCCACCCGATCAGCTACCGCTGTCTGGTGCTCACCGCTGGCCACGATCGTGGTGCTGTCCTTGGTGATCGTGATGCGGCGGGCCTGACCGAGCTCAGCTAGGCCGGTCTTGTCCAGGGTCATGGCCTGGTCTTCGCTCACGACCGTGGCGCCAGTCAGGACGGCGATGTCGCCAAGCATGGCCTTGCGGCGATCCCCGAAGCCAGGGGCCCGCACTGCTGCAACCTGCAATACACCCCGGTTTTTGTTGACCACAAGGGTGGCGAGAGCTTCGCCCTCCACTTCTTCGGCCAGGATCAGCAGGGGCCTGCCACCCTTGGAAACCGCCTCCAGCACGGGCACCAGGTCAGTGATGGTGCTGATTTTGCGGTCGGTGATCAGGATCAGGGCATTTTCAAAGACGCATTCGCGCCGCTCCTGGTCGGTAACGAAGTAGGGGGAGCTGTAGCCCCGGTCGAAGGCCATGCCCTCGGTGATCTCCAATTCGGTGGCCAAGGAGGTGGACTCCTCAACGGTGATGACGCCGTCAGCGCTCACCTTGTCCATGGCTTCGGCGATCATCCGGCCAATCTCTTCGTCGTTGCCGGAGCTCACTTCGGCTACCTGGCGAATCGCTTCACCGGCGACGGGCTGGGCCCTCGCGGCGATGCCAGCCACGATCTGGGCTGTGGCCTTTTCCATGCCGCGGCGCAGCACTACCGGGCTTGCACCGGCAGCCACGTTTCTGAGGCCTTCGCGGACCAGTGCCTGGGCCAGCAGGGTGGCAGTGGTGGTGCCGTCACCGGCGGTGTCCTTGGTCTTGCTGGCCACCTGCTGCATCAGCTTGGCGCCAACGTTTTCGAAGGGATCTTCGAGTTC
>ERZ887851.4057-NODE-4057-length-10128-cov-7.487144_pt1 | contig 10128 bp, 9 predicted proteins | sample MGYA00521100_ERZ887851 | MGnify/ENA primary metagenome ERZ887851 (study PRJEB32303, sample SAMEA104408602) | aquatic metagenome | biome: Brackish water; feature: Pelagic; material: water | place: Baltic Sea | collected 2014-06-06T16:11:00 | depth 11,444 m ...
CACTTTATAAAAGGAGATATTACGGACGAAGATTTTATTAATGATTTATTTCAAACACATCGATTTGACAGTGTCATTCACCTAGCCGCAGAATCACACGTAGACCGATCCATTGAAAGCCCTCTTGATTTTGTTAACACGAACATTCTAGGGACCTTACATTTGCTAAATGCATTTAAGAATCTGTGGAGTGCAGATTTTCAAGCAAAGCGCTTTTACCACATCAGTACAGACGAAGTTTATGGAAGTCTTGGTGAAACGGGATTGTTTACCGAAACCACGGCCTATGACCCCAATTCACCCTATTCGGCTTCAAAAGCAAGCTCCGACCATTTTGTTAGAGCCTATGGAGAAACCTACGGGTTGCCCTATGTGATATCAAATTGTTCAAACAATTATGGGGCCAATCAGTTTCCAGAAAAGCTCATTCCTTTATTTATAAGCAACATTATAAAACAAGAACCCCTTCCAGTGTATGGAGACGGCAATTATACCAGAGACTGGCTGTATGTGATAGACCACGCCAAGGCGATTGATCTTATATTTCACGAAGGCAAATTAGGTGAAACGTATAATATTGGCGGATTTAATGAATGGAAAAATATTGATTTGGTTCGGGAATTAATTCGGCAAATGGATAAAAAACTAGGGAACTCTGAAGGTTTTTCAGAAAAACTGATTACGTACGTAAAAGACCGACCAGGACACGACAAGCGGTATGCCATTGATGCAACCAAAATCAATCAAACGTTGAACTGGAAGCCGTCGGTAACTTTTGAGGAGGGGCTTTCAAAAACGATTGACTGGTATTTGAACAACCAAGACTGGTTAGAAAATGTGCTATCAGGAGCGTACAGAGAGTATTTACCAAATAGTCAAAAAATTAAGGGTATATGAAAGGAATTATTTTAGCAGGAGGTTCAGGCACACGATTGCATCCGCTTACACTGTCAGTTAGTAAACAATTGATGCCAGTATATGACAAGCCCATGATTTATTATCCGCTTTCGACTTTAATGTATGCTGGAATTAGAGAAATTCTTATTATTTCTACACCCTCTGACCTTCCTTTGTTTCGAAAATTATTGGGAGATGGTAAAAAATACGGGTGTAAGTTTGAGTATGCGGTACAAGATGCGCCCAATGGTTTGGCCGAAGCATTTATTATAGGCGAAGATTTCATAGGCAAAGACAAGGTGGCTTTAATTTTGGGGGATAATATTTTTTATGGATCGGGTTTGTCTAAACTGCTTCAAAGCAACAATAACCCAGAAGGAGGAGTAATATACGCATATAGAGTGCAAGATCCTGAGCGTTATGGAGTTGTGGAATTTGATGCCAAAGGAAAAGTTATCAGTATTGAAGAAAAACCTGAAAAACCGAAATCCAACTATGCAGTTCCTGGAATTTATTTTTATGACAACAATGTGGTTAGCATTGCAAAGAATATTCAACCAAGCCACAGAGGTGAAATAGAAATAACGGACGTTAATAAGCAATATTTAACACACGACAAGCTTAGTGTAAGTATATTGGATAGAGGGACAGCATGGTTAGACACGGGAACATTTCAATCTTTAATGCAAGCCTCTCAATTTGTTGAAACAATTGAAGAACGACAAGGGTTAAAGGTAGGCTCTATTGAGGCAGCTGCATATGAAATGGGATATATTTCTAAAGATCAGTTTAAGGACTTAGCTAAAGCGCTATCCAAAAGCGGATATAGTAAAAACTTGTTAGGTTTAATTAAACACACCAAATGACAGCTACAGAGACTAAATTAAAAGGATGTTTTGAATTAGAACCTACAATTTTTGAAGATGACAGAGGTTATTTTTTTGAAAGTTTCAATCAAAACACATTCAATGATCAACTAGGGCTAAATATCAATTTCGTTCAGGACAACGAATCTTTTTCATCAAAAGGGGTATTGAGAGGATTGCACTTTCAGGCAGGAAAATACGCCCAATCTAAATTGGTTCGAGTGATTAAAGGAAAGGTTTTGGATGTTGTTGTAGATGTTAGGGAAAACTCTTCCACTTTTGGAGAGCATGTTTCTGTAGAATTATCAGAAGACAACAAAAAACAACTGTTTATCCCTCGCGGATTTGCACACGGGTTTGTTGTATTGAGTAATACAGCCATTTTTTCTTATAAGTGTGACAACTTTTATAATAAAGCTTCAGAAAGAGGTATTATTTACGATGATAAAGATTTAAAGATTGATTGGATGTTGAAGAAAAGTGAGCTAATAGTGTCTGAAAAAGATTGCTTGCTCCCCACGCTAGAAAATCTAAAATTATGACAAGAGTTTTAGTAACAGGAGGCGATGGACAGTTAGGCCAATGTTTAAAGCACGCGTCAACGCGCTTTTCAGAAATTGAGTTTTTTTTTGAAGACATCAACACCTTAGACATTACGAGCTACAGTTCTTTAGAGCGGTATTTTTCCGCACAAAGCCCATTTGATTTTTGTGTCAATTGTGCGGCATATACCAATGTTGATAAGGCAGAATCCGATAAAGAAACAGCTTTTAAGGTTAATGCAGACGGACCTAAATATTTAGCTCAATTATGCAAAAATTTTAATATAACACTAATTCACGTTTCAACAGATTTTGTCTTTGACGGAAAGCAAACGAGCCCTTACAAAGAAACTGACACACCCAACCCTTTGGGGGTTTATGGCGCCAGCAAACTGCAGGGTGAGCGCTACATACAAGACCTCATGGATGCCTATCTTATAGTGCGAACATCTTGGCTGTATTCGGAGTATGGTAATAATTTTATGAAAACCATGCTGAGACTTTCAGAGACACGAGAGGAGATCAGTGTCGTTTCTGATCAATTTGGTTCACCCACATATGCAGGCGATTTGGCGGAAGCGATTTTAAAAATAATAGCTGATAAAATGATTCATTATGGCATTTACCATTATAGCAACGAAGGTGTTGTTAGCTGGTATGATTTTGCCACAGCAATTTTTGACGAAAGTAAAAAAGACATAAAAGTATTTCCCATAAAAACGGAATCGTATCCCACCCCAGCCAAAAGACCTGGTTATAGTGTTTTGGATAAATTAAAAATAGTCGAATCTTTAGGCGTTGAGATCCCATTCTGGAGCGACAGTCTAAAGCAATGCTTAATTAAAACACACAAATTTAATTTTTAAGAGTTATGAATAAAGTTTATGTAGGTATGAGTGCGGATTTAATACATCCAGTGCATTTAAATATTTTAAATGAAGCCGCAAAATTAGGAGAGGTAACAGTTGGGCTGCTCACAGACAAGGCAATTGCCAGCTATAAAAGGTTACCTTATTTAGAATATGAACAACGAAAAGTTGTGCTAGAAAACCTAAAATCAGTTAAAGAAGTCCTCGCCCATCTCATTAAAGAGAAAAGTTTAATTTTCAATAAATACCATGATTCAGATAATTCAAAAAGGGTTTATGAATTTATAGATAACGTTTAGATGCCTACAATATCCAAAAACATACTTTGGTCAGCAGCCACCTCAACACTTCAAGTTTATACTGGGAGCATAGTGTTTATTGTTCTTGCCAAACTTATGTCTGTTGAGAGTTTTGGAATATTAAGCTTCGGATTTTCTTTAGCAACCATTATAGTTGTTTGTGCAGACTTTGGGCTTTCACTTATGATAATGAAAGATTATCCGAATGTGTTTTTAGAACACAAAAAATATGTGTCAAATAGCCTTTTAGTTAAAGTGTCATTTTCAGCTATTGTTTGTTTTGTAGCAGCGACATATCTGCATCTTTTATATGCTGAAAAATGGGTTCTTATAGGCTTTATATTTGTTTTATTTGCAATAGTGTCTTCTTTTACTGTTTTCCTTCAGGCGCTATTAAAAGTTAAGAACAAGTTTAATCAATATACAGAGACATCTATAGTTTATGCTGCTTCTATAACAATAACTATTTTAATTTACTGGCTGACAGAAGTTAGCTTAGCATCTTTGGCTTTAGCTTTTTTGTTTTGCAAAATGTTACAGTTCTTTTGGAGTTTATATTTATGCAGGGAGTCGTTTGCAATAGACACACTCAGTTTAAATTACCAAAAAAACTTAGTTTTAAATAGCTGGTCATATGGAGCTCATACGGTATTAGGCATTTTTTATTTTATGTTAGACACCCAAATAATTTCCATTTATTTAGGGGCAAAGCAAGTTGCACTTTATCAGGCTGTGTTTAGGGTTATTTTAGGGTTGCTCATAATATCAGAGCTGTTATCAAACGTGTTGTTGCCTTATTTATCTTTTAAATATGCCAAAAAGGAGGTCATTGATCAACTGGTCTCTAAACTGTTTTTATATTTATTCGTTGTAGGGTGTTCCTTGTTTCTTTTTTTTAACGCTTTTGGAGAATTCATTATTCGGTTTTTATACTCAGAAGAATATTTAGAAGCACTACCTATTGTATTACCTCTATCTATAGTTATAGTTTTTAGAACAGTTTCCTCTCTTTTAGGCAATATACTTACAATATCAAATAAACAGGTTTATACAATAATTACAGTATTTGTTTCGCTTACATTTAGCATACTCTTTAATTTTATTTTTATTCCTTTTTATGGAATCATAGGGGCAGCATGGGTTAGTGCTTTTGTTCACTTCTCTATGTTTATAATGTATTTGCTTTACAGTAAAAAAGAGGTTAAACAGGCAAAATTTATATCATCAGACATTATAATTGTTTTATTATCAGTCACATCACTTTTTTTTACGATCCAATGGTTTTTAAATTTAGGAACTAATATTTTCATTTCATTAGCAATGACAGCTTGGATAGCCTGTATTGTTTTTATCATGAAAAGAAATAAAAATTTTACCTTTTTGAGCAAATTATTAAAGGATAAGGGGCTTTAAATCATTACAATGGACGAGTTTTTTAAAAACATTTTTGCCGTTTTAGTTTTATATAACGAACAGCTTGAGAAAACAAACACGTTTTTATCATTAAAAAAAGCCATTCCACAAGGATTTAAGCTAAATCTTTTTATTTATGACAACTCACCTGTTAGACAGAACGTGGCAAACATTGATTCTAAAAAATTCAATCTTGATTACCACCACGACCAATCAAATTCGGGTGTAAGTAAAGCATATAATTTTGGCGCTGAAATAGCAACCAATAATGGTCAAGAATGGCTTCTTATTTTAGACCAAGACACTACATTTTCTAAAAACCTTTTTATAGAATATTTTGATTCTGTCCAAAATAACATAGACATTTCGTTATTTGCGCCAGTTTTGAGGATGAAAGATGGAGCTGTTCTGTCCCCATGCAAGTTTACTTATTATGGGAAGCATCTAAGCAGTATTGATTCAGGAATAGAGTCGTTTTCAAATAGTTCCCCTGTAAACAGCGGGATTTTAGTCAAGACACAAGTTTTTAATAAAGTAGGAGGCTACAATGAAAACGTTCCTTTAGACTTAAGTGATCATCAGTTTATTAAAAGGTTCAAGCAAGCAAATAAATACTATTTTATAATTAATTCAGAAGGAATTCAAAACTTCTCGGCAATCGAAGATAATTTAGACAAACAAATAAATAGATTTAAATATTATTGTTTAGGGATCTACAATTTTGAAACTCAATCTTCTTTTACGAAATTTATGATGGTCTTTTTTCTGATATTAAAAATGTTAAAGAAAACAGTAACTTATAAATCAATTCATTTTCTTAAAATATTATTATTGACCAAATTCTCAAAACCGTAAATTACTCATAATAGCTCACATATATTTTTATGTTAAAAATATTAAAAAACCCATTTTATATTTATCCTGTAAGTTTTGGAATAGTGTTTTCCTTATACGCACTAGATTGGTCTGATGCTTTCCCAAAGATAACAGCAACCACTACTATTTTTTTTATTTGCACTTTTTTTATTTCAATTGTTTTTGGAGATTCTGTAGATAAGTTAAAATATATTGGATATTCAAAAATACAAGGAGGAAAACCCTCTAAAGAATTTATGGCTATTGCTTTTATACTTTTAGGGGTATTTATAGAAATTTTGTACGAAGGAGGGTCTCCCTTAATATCAGCAATCAAGGGAGAGAGAGGTGTTTATTATAAAGACTTTGGAATAAAATTTTTTCATGTGGTTTTAGTCTCATATAATTCTTTTCTGACGGTATATATGTTTCATATGTTTTTATCTACCAAAAAGAAAAAGCATTTAATATACTATCTCATCACTTATGTGCCTCCACTTTTAATATTTAATAGGGGGATGATAATATTAGGCTTAGTTTCAAGTTTTTTTGTTTTTATTTCCTCCCAAAAAAGAACCTTAAATTTTAAGCAAATATTTTTTTTATTAGTATCAGGAATAACCGCACTTTATTCATTTGGAGTTTTAGGAAATATCCGTTTGGCTAATGGAGATGAAAGATATATATTGAATGTATCTGGAGCTTCCAAAACGTTTGATGAATCTAAGATACCTAAAGAGTTTTTTTGGACCTATCTATATGGAGCCTCCCCGCTTGCCAATTTTCAAGAAAACATCAATAAGACAGAGACGGTGGATTATAATTTTTTTGAATTGGCTGTGTCTGAAATGACGCCAGATTATTTGTCAAAAAGGATAAAGCCTATTTTTCAGCTTGATGAAGAAATCAAGTCTCATAGGGTAAGAGATTTTCTAACTGTGGGAACTGTGTTTATGAACTCTTACTCAATAGCTAAGTGGTTTGGGCCTATTATATTATACATTTATTCAATCTTTTTACTTTTTTTACTTTTTGGCGTAGTTCCAAAAAAAAGCAAGTATCATGTTTCTTCAATAGCAATATTGTCTACACTCATTCTTATGAATACTTTTTCCAATATGTTTGTCTTTTCAGGAATAATATTACAGTTGGTTTACCCAATTGTTTTTGCATATTTTGAAAACAAAAAATTAGTTATTAAATGAGAAACAAGAGGATTTCAGTGTGCATGACAACTTATAATGGAGAACATTATATACTAGATCAGCTCAATTCTATTTTAAATCAGTTAAAAGATAACGATGAAGTTCTTATTTCCGATGATGGGTCAATTGACAACACGATTAAAATCATAGAGTCAATAGGAGACCCAAGAATAAAGCTGTTCCATAATTCTTTTAGGAATATTATCTTGAATTTTGAATTTGTACTTTGTCAAGTAAGTGGTGATTTTGTTTTTTTATCCGATCAAGATGATGTATGGTATGAGAATAAAGTTGAAATAATTATGGCTCTTTTAAAAACAAACGATTTGGTTTACACCAATGCAAGTATTTTTAAAGGGAGCAAAGAAGACACTGTTCTTTTTAACCAAAAAAACAAACACGGCTATTTAAGAAACTTTGTTAAAAACAACTGCTTAGGCGCTACTATGGCGTTCAAATCGGACCTTCTAAATTATAGCTTGCCATTCCCCAAAAAAATACCAATGCACGATATGTGGATTTATTTTATTTCCAGTATCTATGGGAAATCTTTCTATTATAACAAACCATTAATATACTATAGAAGACACGGGGGAAATGCCTCAAATGCTAGTGAAAAAACCGAAAATACTTTTTTTAAAATTATTAGTATTAGAACAAATTTAATTATAGCTATTTGTAAAAGAGTGTTTACGAATTTCTCTAAACAAATAAAATAATCATTAATTGATATAAAATAAAACTAAGAAATGAGTATTCTACAAAAGATTATTTTTTGTCTTTTTTGCTCCTTGGCCTTAGGAACAGCCTACTACTTCTATGTAGAATCGTCTTTTGGAGGTCATGACACAAAACTAGCTGTAGAAATAGAAATTAATACGGACGAAAAAAGAGAGGGCAGATCACTAAATTTATACATCAAAGAAGGGATAAGCTATAGAAAGTGCAAGAGTTACGAGCTTAGTAAATCCGTAAATAGATTAAAATATATTTTTGATTTAGATAAAGAAAAGTTTAACTCTAGAATAATACGTCTAGATTTTGAAGGCTTCAAGCACACGGACAACGTAAAAATGGAAAAACTTGAGCTAAAAAACAAAGAAAAAACTTTTTTTGCTCTTCAACATGAGAGAATACCTGAAAAACTTCACAACTATTCGGAGAATGTTGAGGTTAATGAAAACAAACTATATTTTAAAAATAACGGTAAAGTTTTCGACCCATACATTTTATTCAACGTTAAATCAATAGTTTTTTTTAGTCCAATCCTCCAATTTTTCATATTATTACCATGGCTGGTTTTTTTTGCTAAAGACATATTTGCTTGGACTTTAGAGAGGCTTAAGAAAAGAGATTTTGAAACAATCTTAATAACTCTTTTTCTAATGGTATTACCATTAAAAATTGCTTGGGTAACTTTTATTACGGCCTTGTTGCTTTTCACTTCAATAACAAAATACATTTTAAGCATCGATAAAAAAATCACCTTAAGTAAACAAGCAATTGTCTTTTTCTTCATCTTTTTAGTGTATTTGTTTTTCGGAAACGCAAACGACCTTGACGACTTGAGCTTAAAGTATTCATTCATAATGATTCCTTTAATTTTTATGTTCCAAAAACCCGAATTTGACTTCAACTCATTTTATAGGGTTTATATTTTTATATTTTTAATACTAATGTGTCTGATATTTATAAATGGCACTATTTTTATTTCGTTGTTAGAAAATAATTATCAAATTAACCCATTGCAATATTTTACAAATGTTAAAATGTTTAATGCGAAAATGATGCGATGGCTACCCTATTCTCACCCAACATTTTTTCCTTCCTTTTGTTTGATTGGAATGATTTTTTGTGAAAAGTTACATTCAGAAAAGTTGTTAGGAAAAAACACTTTCATAGTATATAGTGTTTTTTCCTTGATCACCATCATCTTATTAGGGTCCAGATTAATGCTTTTTGCTTGGGCAACATTGACTGTGGCTACATTGTTTATAAAGCATAATGAAAAGCAGAGATTGTATTTTTTTTCTACAATATTGTTTGTCTTTATTTGCTCTATGGCATTTTTTATTAAGGAAATAGACTTTAATAGATTTAAATTGTGGAGCATTTCTAAAACCGCTATTTCTGAAAATTTATACGGTTATGGTGTCGATTCTTCAAGAGAGATTTTGTCCAACAAAGCATTTCTATCTAAAAACAATATAAATATTGCTCCAACACAGAATCATTCTCATAATCAGTTTATAACAATTTTTCTAGAATTAGGAATATTTGGTTTTTTTCTCATAACGCTATCCATAAAGTATTTAGGATATTTGTTATACAGAAGTTTAGAAACAACATTTTTACCAATATTCTTCTTGTTTTTTATGCTTTTAATTACAGAATCTCCTTTTGAAACCGCCACCCCCATTTATTTTTATACTTTTATTTTTTGTTTGTCATCATTAGAAAAAAGCAAAAAAAGAGTTTAAAATAACACTTTTATGGCGTACATTGAAAATATTTTAAATAAGCTTTTATTAAACATCTCTAAAGCAAAAAGGACATGAGTAAAAACATATTAATTACAGGAGGTGCTGGATTTATTGGGTCAAGCTTGTCACTATCCTTAATTGATAAGGGTTACAAAGTAACCATTTTGGATAATTTATCAGAGCAAATTCACGGTAAGAACACCAATAAGTCCCCACTATTTAACCGAGTAAAAAATCGAGTTAATTTTATAAATGGAGATGTTAGAAGCAAACAAGATTGGATAAAGGCGCTACAAGAACAAGAAATAGTAGTTCATTTTGCTGCTGAAACAGGCACTGGCCAATCTATGTATGAAATTGAAAAATATACAGATGTAAATGTAAAAGGAACATCGATACTTCTAGATATTTTAGCAAATCAAAAAGTCAAAACAGTTAAAAAAATCATCATTGCGTCTTCAAGATCTATTTATGGAGAAGGCAAATATAAATGCAATGAACATGGTATTGTTTATCCGAAAGAGCGAAAAGAAAAAGACATGTTGTTGGGGGATTTTAATGTAAAATGTCCGGTTTGCAATACCAACGCACATTTACTTCCTACAGACGAACTCAGCAGGATACACCCATCATCTATATATGGGCTAACAAAGCAGGAATCAATTTTTCCTTTTATGTATGTGTTGTCGTCTAAAACAA
>ERZ887851.4060-NODE-4060-length-10122-cov-6.103407_pt1 | contig 10122 bp, 8 predicted proteins | sample MGYA00521100_ERZ887851 | MGnify/ENA primary metagenome ERZ887851 (study PRJEB32303, sample SAMEA104408602) | aquatic metagenome | biome: Brackish water; feature: Pelagic; material: water | place: Baltic Sea | collected 2014-06-06T16:11:00 | depth 11,444 m ...
AGAGAAGGATTGATCTGTGTATTGTCCGCAAAAGATAATCCAGGTGTGGCGCCAGGAGCAGTATTGACAATCGCTCAACGCACAAGAGATGTAAGTTCAAATGAAATTACAATTGTAGACATATCTAACCTTTATTACGGATCAAAAATACACCCAGGATCTTTTCATCTATACGAAGAAAATCTGACAGGATCTTCAGGTGATATTAGTATAAATATTCGAGACAACGGTAGAGGCGGACTTTACCGTGCTGACTGTGAGACAGCGCAGGCTACATGGAACAATATTGGCACAATCTTGTACGAAGAAGGGATGGCAGTTATTAAAACACCTAACTTACCTTATTTTGGAAAAGATAAAATTGATATGCGCTTTAGAGGAGAGCAGACTCTTAATACTCTAGTTTTGAATGTACCAGTAGAAGTTGGTCAATTTATGTCCTCTTCTAACAGTACATATACGTCTTATCCTCCTGACGCGTTACCTCACAACGAAAAGCTTTCTACTGTACATGTGACGACTGTTAATATTCACGATGACAACTTTAACGTTATTATAAAAGCTCAACTAGCGCAGCCTATTACAAAAACAGAAGAAGACGAGTTTATTATTAGGCTCAAGCAGGATTTCTAAATGATTTTAGGCATGGACATATCCACTTCATGTACAGGATTTTGCATAGTAGACGAAAAAGGTGAGCAAGTTCACTTTTCACATGTGGATCTATCTAAGGTCAAAAACTTTTTTGAAAAAGTAAAAAAAGTTAAGTCACATGTCTTGGAACTAATGATTAAGCACCCTATCGAAGAAATAGCCGTCGAAGATTATTTAACAAGCTTTGCAAGAGGAAGATCTTCTGCTGGAACCCTTTTTAAGTTGGCAAAATTTAATGGAATCGTTCAATGGGTTTGCTATAATGACTTAGGTATCGAAGCATATCCTATAAACGTTAACAATGCCAGAAAAATAAACAATATAATTGTTTTAGGAAAAAAGAAAACTTCTGAAGGGACTAAAGATCAAGTCTTGCGTCAGGTAAAGGAAATAGTGGGCAAAAGCTTCGTGTTTCCTACAAAAATTCTCAAGTCAGGCCCTAGAAAAGGTTTAAAAGTTTATGAAAAACACGCATATGATATGGCAGATGCTTTTGTGATTGCAAAGGCAAAGTGGCTTGAAAATAATGAAAATAGTGATTAATATTCTCAATAATGAATATTGTCACGCTTAAACAAAAGAAAGACTTACTAGTATCCGTTTTCGGTGAAGGAATTACTTCTGGCGATGGGAAAGATCTAGCTGTCTATTGTCCAGTATGTAGAAAGTCTCCAAAAACGAAAAAGAAAAGAAAGCTTTCTGTTGTTGTTGAAACAGGTGTTTATCATTGTTGGGTTTGTGAATCAAAGGGAAAAAGCCTTTCTTGGTTTATTAAGAAAAATGTTCCAGAGTTTAAGGACCTTGATCGTGTAAGAGAATTCTTTGGTGGAGAAAAAGCACCAGATGAAGATGAAAAAAAGGTTGTTCATCTTCCCACAGACTTTAAAATGATTGCGCTTTCTAATAGTCCTGCTGCAAACTTTATACGCGAGTATCTTTTTGATAGAGGAATGCAAGAAGAAGACTTGTATCGATTTAAAGCAGGTTATAGCTTTGAATATGGCTTTGAAAGCAGGGTAATTTTTCCAAGTTTAGATAATAATCTTGACTTAAATTTTTATGTGACTAGAACAGTTGATGAAGAAACCAAGTTTGCAAAGTATAAAAACTGTGATGCTTCAAAAAAAGATATTATTTTTAATGAACATTTAATAGACTGGATGAAGCCAGTTGTATTGGTTGAAGGAATATTTGATGCCGTCAAAGCAGGAAAACAGTCTGTACCTGTTTTAGGCAGCTGGGTTGATATGTCATATGCAGTTTTTAGAAAAATTGTAGAAAACAAAACCCCTGTTGTTCTAGGGTTTGACCCTGATGTGAAACATAAAGAAATAAAAATAGCAAAGCTCTTTTATCAAAACGGAATTGATGTAAAAATTATAAATAATTCTGATAAAGATTTGGGCGATTACACAAGAGAAGAAGTAAAAAACTTGATTCTCAATGCTAAACCTTTTGATAATATGGAAAGAATGAGATATTTAATAAGCGGAATAAAATCTGGTTCAATGTATTAAGAGGTTGTAATGAATAGAAAAGCACTAAAAAGAATGATTCAACAAGAAATTGCAAGAGTAAGAGAAGACTTTTTAGTAGAACCAGAAGAAGTGTCTCCTAACTTTCTTAGACAAACTCCTTCTTTATCTACTTGCCCGTCATGCGGGCAATCACCTTGTGCCTGTGATGATTATGGCAGAGATTGTCCATCTTGCGGAATGTCTCCTTGCATGTGTACACAAAATTGTGAAATATGTGGCATGTCACCGTGTCAATGTGGCGCAGCAAAAAGCCCATATAAGCTTTCTTGCTCAGAATGTGGCGGAGTAATGGTTATGCAGGAAGGCTGTGGGTGTGGAAGCACGCCAAGCTTATTTCAGCCTTTAGAAATACCTGCAATAGATATACATAGTGATTTTCAAAGTGAGCACGAATTTGGAACAGCTCATCACGAAGGTGCATACATGGCAAAAGCGCAGCTTCACAAAATAGAAAAATACGCCGGCAAGATACAAGACATGATTCCGCCCGGGCATGACTTAGAAGATTGGATGAGAACAAAGATTTCTCAAGCGGCAGATGATTTAGGCGAAGTTTACCATAAACTAGAATATATGCACCACAAAGACTAATCATCAAGGAAAAGGCATGCTATCTATTAGGAATCTCTTTGAAGACGAAGACAGAAAAAGTGTCCCGAAAAAGTATAGAAGTAGAGTCCAGAAAAAATGCCACCACTTTAAAGGTTTTAAAGAGTCGCTACCTAAGCTTTCTTATCCAGAAGAAAATACTTCTAAATTTGAAGAAGACTTAGACGAAGTTAGAAGATGCGTAAGAAATCCTTCGCTAAGTAAAAAATTCTTAAAAAAGTCACATAAAAAATCTGAAGATATTTTTAAAAAACTTCTTAAAAAAGAAGATGTTGACTGGAAAAAGCTAGATGAAATATTGGATGAATTTGATGGTGTTGTTACTCGTCTTAAATTTGTCTATGATAGAAAAAGACCTTATTTTTATTTTAAAGAAAGAGATGAAGACATAGAAACAAAAGAAGTAAGCTCACCTGCTTTTCCAAGTGGACATGCAGCATTTGCTTATTTTGCTTGTGATTATCTTTCAAATATTGTTCCACACAGAAAAAGAGAACTTGAAAAGCTTGCCGAACTAATATGTCAGTCTAGAATAGAAAACGGTGTGCATTTCCCTTCAGACATTGCCGCCGGAAGATTTGTTGGCGAGCAAGCAGCAAGCTTTCTAAATAGCTCGATACAAGAAAACGCAAACAACAGAAGCACACAAAAAACATTTGTAAGGTTTTTAAGAAAGAGAAGCAGAGAGATACGTCCAAAGTTTAGCAAGAAAGAATGCTTTGCTACATATTCAAATGACATGTCTATTTTTATATCAGAATCAACAGGTGCTTCTATTCAAGAAGCTTATGATGCTAGTAGAAACTTTTTAGCGGGCTACAGATTTGAATTGTGCACAGAGAACAAAGAGATAGTTCGTCTTTTTGAAGGAATGTGTCATGCATTTTTTAATTCTCAATCATGCATGAAAGATATTGTCTTGCTTAACAAAATTCTAGAAGAAGAATCCACAGTAAGGTTGTTAGAAAAATCCACACTGTCAGGTGTTATGTTTTCTCCTATCAAAAAAATTGAAGAGTTTTGCTCTAAAATTTCAAAATTTAATAACAAACCCTTTGTAAAGCTAGCTGCTGTCAATTGGATTTCTCCTTTCAAGAAAGGAAATAAGAAAATTACAAACATTATTTTTCTTAAAGAGTCAGGATTTAATTTTGATATTACAAATCAAATTCTATGCAATGATTTGCCTAAAATTTTAGAGAATTTTTATCTTGACAACGATATGGAAAAGTTATTTTCATAGTATGTAATTTGTAATATTTATTGCTATAATATTAACACAAGGTGTATTATGGCAAAAAGAAAAATTGCTCGAAAAGACTTAAAAAAGCTTAAAGAAAATTTTAAGCAAGAAAAGATGAGTCAACATTCGCAAGAGCTCGGAGTGTATGCTCCTCCGACTCCGATGAAGAAAAAAATGGCTGTTGCAAAAGCTGCTGGTAGAGACGCCAAAATAAATGAAACAGGTTTGTCTCCTGAAGAGCTTACAGCACAAGAAAGACAAAAGACTAGGCAGATCAAAGAAGACTTCTCAAGTCAGCAAATTATTATAACTTCTTACGGCTTTAAAGAAGGCGACTTAGTAGGGTTTAACTACAATAGAAAACAAGAAGTCGGAATGGTTTTTAAAATTAAAACATACAAAAAGACTAGTCAGGGAACAGCGCTTAAAGAAGATTTAGTAGAAATACTTTCTTCTGTTGGGTATGTAACAGTTGTTCCAAAAGCCATTTATGAAATCATTGAGTGCAATTAAGCTTTAAATGTTATAAAATAACTTTGCAAAACAAAAGGAAATACAATGGATATTAAAACGTTCGTACAGGTCGCCACTTCACTCCCTCCTGATATTTCAATTTTGGTGAAGGGCGATACAGGAATTGGTAAATCAGACATTACAAAGCATATTGCTTCTCTTATTAAAACAAATCATATGTATCTTGATCATAACGGGCCAGGTCTTCCTGTTCTAGACTGGCGACTAAGTGTATTTTCTGAAGGTGACATTATTGGTCTTCCTGAGCTTGTTGATGGTGTGACACGCTTTGCTCCAAATGACCGATTTATGGCAGCATGCCGCGAACCACATCTCCTCTTTCTTGACGAAGGTAATCGCGCTACAACAGAAGTTTTGCAATGCGCTTTTCAAATTGTCTTAGATAGAGAGCTTAATGGGAAAAAGCTTCACCCAGAAACGCGCATTATTATGGCAATCAATGAAGGCAATGACTTCACAGTAAACGAGATGGATCCTGCTCTTTTGCGTCGTTTTTGGGTAACTGAGCTAGTTCCTACAACTAACGACTGGCTTGACTGGGCATCAAAAAATAATATTGATCCTATGATTCAAAAGTTTATCAAGAAGTATCCTGCACATCTTATGCATGAAGGTGAACGTAATCCCGGCAGTGTATATCCATATCCTGCATCATGGGCACGGCTAGATAGGTCACTTAAGCATGCAAATTGCAAGCCTGAAGACTTTGCTGGAGAAGCACTTCCAGATATGATGCTTCATGTGTCAGCAGGATTTATTGGCATACATACAACAGCAGCTTTTCTTGACTACGTAAAAAATTACGTTTTTAAGCTAAGCGCAGATGATATTCTTAATAATTTTGACAGCGTAGAAGCAGATGTAAAGGCAATGACAAATGATAAAAAGAATGAAGCTCTTGATCAAGTAGTGCTCTTTTTGAAAGACAATGATATTTGTGCAACACAAATTGACAATCTGACACGTTTTATGAGCTATGTTTCTGACGAAGTAGTTGTAGACTTTTCTCAAACTCTTATGGCTACAAAGCGTCTTCATAATATTAAAATGATTACAACTGCTCTCAAGCCTAGAATTCTTAAAACAGTCCGAGGTGCAGCTTAATGATTACTGAAAAGCAGTTTGACAGTATTTTAGTCAAATTTTTAATTGATGAACCTTTTTTTGCTACAATTATTCGTGGAATGCGAAAAATTTGTGATCCAAAAATAGGAACAGCAGGTGTTACATACAAAGATGGAACTATGGCTCTTTATTGGTCACCTGAATTTGTATCTTCACTCTCGCGTGAAAAGATTTTTGGGCTTCTTAAACACGAATGCTATCATCTTATTTTCAAGCATGTGACAACAAGGAAGCGCGAGCCTCACAATTACTGGAACATTGCAACCGATCTTGCAATTAACAGCATTATTCCTAGATCACAGCTTCCAGAGTGTGGTCTTATTCCTGGCGTCAAAAACAAATTAGAAGTAAAAGAAGGAATTGAAATCGATCCAGAACGCCGCGCAATGATAGAAAAAATGAATGACTGGATTGCAAGCCTTCCAAGTCACATGTCTTCTGAGTGGTACATGGAAAAAATTCTTGAAAACAAAAGTATTCAAGAGGTAATTGACGGATTAAAAGATGTTGTAATAGTTATGGACGAGCATGATAATAGCGAGCTTTCCGAATCAGATAAGATTATTGCTGATCAAAAAGTAAAAGAACTTCTTGAAAAAGCAAAAGAAGTAGGAAATAATAGAAGCTGGGGCTCTGTATCAATGTCTGTTAGGGCTGAAGTAGAAAAGCTAACGACAACAGAGTTTAAGTGGGAAAGAGCACTTAAGTATTTTTGCGGAAATAAGCTTAGAAACAACTATTTTAAAACTCAGCGAAAGATTAATAGAAAGTATCCTTACATTCACGCAGGCAGAAAATCCAAAAAGACTTCCATGTTGGCAGTCTATATAGATCAAAGTGGTTCTGTTGGAGCTGATTCTCTCGCTCGCTTTGGTAAAATTCTAGAACAACTATCTAAGACGCATACTTTTGTGTATTACTATTTTGATAGACATGTTGATGAAGAAAGTAAAACTACGTGGAAAAAAGGCAAAAGCTCAACCTTTGGAAGAGGCCTTAGCGGAGGTACTTGTTTTAATGCAGTTGAGGATCACTTTAGGACAATTAGTAAAAACTTTGACGGTTGTATCGTTATGACAGACGGTTACGCTGAAAAGCCAAAAACTTGTACAACTAAAAGATGTTGGGTAATATGTTCTAGTGGTAAATTGAAGTTTAGACCTGACAAAAGAGACTACGTTATTAATATGAGTACGGGTATTTAATGAAAATATTACATATTGCAGATGTGCACTGGCGAGGTCTTTCTAGACATCAAGAATACGTTCTTACATTTAAAGATCTTTTTCGTCAAGCAAAAAAAATTAAACCAGATGTCATCTATGTAGGTGGTGATATCGTTCATTCTAAAACGCAAGGTATTTCTCCTGAATTAGTGGAAAATCTTGCCTGGTGGTTTAATGAGATGGCTAAAATTGCGCCGACTCATGTGATATTAGGTAATCATGACGGTCTTATTTACAATAAAGATAGACAGGATGCAGTTACACCAATTATTGAAGCAATAAATAATGATAGAATCTTTCTTTACAAAGATTCAGGCGTTTATCCAACAGGCATACCGGGTTTTGACTGGTGTGTCTTTTCTTGTTTTGATGAGGAAAACTGGCACAAGGTTAAGCCTTCTAGCAATATTTCTATTGCTCTTTACCACGGCGCTGTTACAGGATCACTTACAGATATTGATTGGGTTCTTGACGGAGAAGTTCCTGTTTCTTTCTTTGATGCCTTTGACTTCGGTTTATTGGGTGATATACACAAACGTCAGTTTTTAAATGAAAAATCTACAGTTGCTTATTGCGGAAGCACTATTCAGCAAAATTATGGTGAAGATGAAGAAAAAGGATTTTTAGTTTGGGACATTAGAAGCAAAGATGATTTTGACGTCAATTTTTACCCTGTCAAAAACGACTATAAGTTTGTTACAGTCGAATGGCGAGGTGATGTTGAAAAGACTGTAAAAGCTTGTTCAGTACATTCTAGAATGTCAAGATTTAGAATTAGTGCAGTTAACGACTATATTACGCCTGCACAGACAAAATCATTGCAGAAAGCTCTTAAAAAGTCAAAAAATGCAACAGAAGTAGTTTTTAAGATTGATAATTCTTTTTCTTCAGAAATGATAAAAGAAAGTGAAGCTACATCTTTAAATTTGCGCGACCCAAAAGTAATGAAAGATTTAATGCGTCAATACTATGCAGGAAGTAATATTTCAGAAGAAGAATGGCGCGAACTTGACAAAATTACAGTAGAATATCTGTCAGAAGTTACACAAGAAAACTCTGATTTGCGTAATATTAAATGGGGCGTCAACAAGATTAAGTTTGACAATACCTTTTGCTACGGCGAAAATAATGAAATTAACTTAGACAAACTACCTGGTATCACAGGAATATTTGGAAAGAATGCAAGAGGTAAGTCTTCTATTGTTGGAACCATAGCTTATGGATTGTTCAATTCTTCTGACAGAGGCTCGATTAAAAACATTCATATCATTAATTCTAGAAAAAGTTTTTGCAAAACAGAAATTGATATATCTGTAAATGGTACAAACTTTAGAATTGCAAGGGAAACCAAAAAGAAAGTCACTAAAAACAATATTTGGTCACCAACAAACTTAAGTATTTATAGAATTGACGATGCAGGTTCTGTTATCGAAGATAAAACAGAAGAACAAAGAAGAGAGTCAGAAAAAATTCTAAGATCTATGATTGGTACTGTTGAAGAGTTTCAAATGACTGGCCTAGCATCTCAAGGTGAAATGAATGTTTTTATAAAAGAAAAAGCGACCGCCAGAAAAAATATTCTTTCTAGCTTTCTTGATATGAGCGTTTTTGAGTCAATGAATGACTATGCTAAAAAGCAAACGTCAGATTTAAGAGCAGAACTAAAAAGATTTACGCCAGATACTAGCTGGAATAAAAAAATTGCTGACCTAAAATTAAAAATGAATAATCAGCAATCGTTATTAGATACTATTGATGAAACAAGAGAAGTCTTGCAAAAAGACATAGACAGATTAACAAAAGAAGTTTTAAAAAGTGCAGGCTCAGATTTTGTAACTCAGACTGACGTAAAAATCGCCCGAAAAAAAGTTGAGAACATCAAAGAAAAAATAGACAATAAACAAGCACAACTTGATAATACAAAAGAAGCTATTTTTGAATCAGAAGTAAAAATAAAGAAAATAGAAGACTTTGTCTCTGCTTTTGATATTGATGATATTAAACAAAAGAACGAAGCTGCCAAAGAACTTATTCAGACTCTGTGGAAACTAGAAGGTCATTTAAAGGCAGAAAGTGCAGAGCTTAAAACAATGGAAAAGTCTATTAAAAAGCTTCTTGAAGTGCCTTGTGGTGATACTTTTCCTACCTGTAAATTTATTAAAGATTCGCACAAAGATAAGCGCAAAATAGAAGCTAAAAGAGAAAAAGTTAATCAGTTAAGAACAAATGTAGCAGATCTTAAATCTTCTTGGAAGAAAATAGAAAAAGAAAACTACGAAGAAAAAATAGAAAAATACAATTCTATCATTCAGAACAAGTCTAGACTTATTTCAAGTATCTCAAATAGCAGAGTTAAAATTCAATCGCTAGATAATGATATTGCAAATCTTAAGTCTTCTTTGGTGGTCTTAGAAAGAGAACATAGTGATCTGACGAGACGTTTCGAAGGACAAGATGAAGATAGCGATGCGTCAGGTGTCGCAAGACTCTTGGATGGAAAAAAGACTGAATTAAAAGAAAACGATGTAGAAAGAATTAATAAAATTAAGTCCATAGAAGGATTGAGACTTCTAATCGAGCAAGCAGCGTCTGCTAAAGAAAAGTTTGATGTATTAAATACACAGCTCAAGGTGCAAGATTTATTTATTCAGTCCACTTCTAAGCGAGGTATTCCTGTTCAAATTATCAACTCTTTACTTCCTAAGATTAACAGCGAAATAGCAAAAATCTTAAAAGGCGTTGTTGCATTTACTGTCGTTTTAGAAGCTGACTTAGAGTCGAATGCGATGGATGTGTTTATCGATTACGGTGACTCAAAAAGAATTATTGAGCTTGCTTCGGGTATGGAAAAAATGATTTCTTCTCTTGCCATAAGAGTCGCTTTAATCAACGTGTCTTCGTTACCTAAGTCTTCTATGCTTATTATCGACGAAGGTTTTGGTTCGCTAGATGAAACAAATCTAGAAGCATGTGGTAGACTCTTGCATTCGTTAAAGAAATCTTTCAAAAACATTCTTGTAATTTCGCACATTGACCAAATCAAAGACATTGTTGATAACACAATTGACATCATGAAATCAGGAGTTGACTCTCATGTCCAAAGTATATGAAATAAAGACAATTAGAGGTACCCAGAGCTGTTCTAGAGAACACTTCTTTTGCGATCTATGTGGTTTTATATTAAAGACATCAC
>ERZ887851.4061-NODE-4061-length-10121-cov-9.116829_pt1 | contig 10121 bp, 8 predicted proteins | sample MGYA00521100_ERZ887851 | MGnify/ENA primary metagenome ERZ887851 (study PRJEB32303, sample SAMEA104408602) | aquatic metagenome | biome: Brackish water; feature: Pelagic; material: water | place: Baltic Sea | collected 2014-06-06T16:11:00 | depth 11,444 m ...
CCAGCATCATGGCAGCTTGCGTGTACATGTACACATTGATTTTCGAATCGATAAACAGAGAATTCAGAGACCACATCAAACTGACGTAGTAGCTCAATGAAGTAAACAGTATGGTGTACACACACCCAGTATTCACATCTGAATAGTAGTCTTCGTACGTCCCGCCCATGATGCTAGTGTAAGAGATGGTTGAAAGGAAAAAGACAACTAAGTTGAAGAAGAAACTCATGCACATCAAAAGTACAGGAACGTAGTCCGTATGGTCTATGATGTCCAGTGTCAAAACAAAAGACTGAAAGCCAACAAACAAACCGGTGATTTCGCTGTACTTTTGAAAATTGTTTTTGAGAACAACCGCTTGATATGTGTCGCTCAATTCGTACCAAGAACTCATTTTTATAATTTTAATAATGGAAAATAAAGCTTAAATACAAGCTCCAGTACTCGTGGCGTAAAACAGTGTTCACGTACAGAAAGGTAAATATTTTCAATTTAAAAAATATTTGGATTCTTTATCAAATGATGAACTGGACCGTTGCAGACGATATTGCGTACTGTGAGGCGGCGGCAGAGACCGAATGGGATTTCGAGGACATTCAATTTCTAAAGTCTCAGAATCCACAACCGCCCAATAAAACAAGCGATTTAACAAAAGAAAAATCAAAAGAATAATTTTTTCTTTTCTTCAGGACCGTGTTGTTGCTTTAAAAAAAAAGAAACGAATTAAATTCAAAGATATGAGATGGATTAGTCTCGGACAAGCTTGCCTGGCGTCTTACTATTTGCGAAAGTTTGGCCTGCAAAACAACGAGACCCACTTCTTTGACTGGATCGTAACCTCGCAAAACACAGTGATTAAAGTGTTGGAAATGAAAGATCAAGAACAACTCCGAAAAGCGCTGACAGACAACGTAGAGTTTGAAGAGGAGCTCTTCGAAGGACACAAAGCGTTCTCCTGTCAGACACTGGGCTTGCGCTCGGTACACGACTTACCGGCCAACGGCGATCGCCCCGATCTGTTTCGGCTTCATTTTGTTGACAAGTACATCCGGAGATACAATCGTTTGGTAGAAGTCTTGAACTCTGACGAACCGGTGGTGTTTGTGATGACGTTGAAACAGTACGAACCACCGGACGAGCTGCTGAGAACCATTCAAAAGCGGTTTCCAAAACTGAAATTCCGTTTAGTTTTAATTGTAGAAGAAAAAACAGTCATCGTTTCGAGAAAAGTGACGACAATGTTCTTGGAAGACTACCTGTTGAATCCGGGAGCAAAACAGACACACTGGTCCTTGGACCAATTCGACTGGAGAAAGATCTTTGACAACTTGAAAACAAAATGAAGCGGTACGGAACAATGTCTTTTTTTCGAGTGCATGGATCGTTCGGAAGTTAGCACAGGCTTTTCGCAATAACATCGTGTCATTTGTAAGTGAATCTTGATGAATTTCATTGGAACGAGACGCCTGCTTTCAAGTGTTCCCGTAAGTCATTTTAAATACCAGTGTAATTTCAATTTCAATAAATAAAGAATTCTCGAAATAAAAATTACAATAAAAACTTTTTTTTAATTATTTAATGTTTTTTTTTGTTTTGTTTTTAGAATTTAGTTGCTGTATGCAAGGCCGCCCATACCTGCGGAAATACGCAGGATATTGTTTGAAACCGCGTACACCAGGAGCTCCGCGTCACTACCGGACTGCTTCTCAACGTCCTTGAGGGTCAGGGTCACGTTGTCAAGACGAGAGAAGTTGGCGGTGCCGGAAGGCTGGTGAGCCTCGGGGTTAAGCGCGAAGGAGTACATGTAGACGTACTTGGAAGGGATGCGGGTGTGGTGCTGGTAGGGCTGCACCAGACGGAAGTAAGAGGCGTCGCGCTCGGTGAAACGGTCGTGACCGTTGAGCTGGAGCTTGCAGGTACCGAAAGCGTCGAAAAGAGGTGTCGCCATGGGAGAGTCGGTTCCATCGATGGAAACCTCGGTGGAGGAAAACACCAGTGGGTCGGCGCCACTGGGGCGCACCACCCAGACAAGTTCTTTCACGGGATGGTTAAAGTTGAGGCGGAAGTTGGGGGACTTGGTAATTTCGGGACCGGTGTGCTGGAGCTGCTCAATGAGGTACTCATGAGAGCTCTGGGCGAAGCGACGGCGCTCGTCGGTGTCGAGGTAGATGTAGTCGACGAACAGGCGAGCGGAGGTGAGCGTAAGGTTAGGATCGCCGAGCATAGCTGCGGGGCGGAACTGGATGTTGAGCTTCACCTCGTGGTACTGGAGGGCTATGAGGGGCAGGGCGAGGCCGGGGTTGCGGCAGAAGAAGAACTGCATGGGGACGTAGAGCTTGTTAGACTCGAGGTCGGTGGACTTGCCAGAGTCGCGGCGACCGACCATCTCCTTGAAGCCGGCGCGCTTTTCCTCGGGGAGAGTGAGCTCGGACCAGATCTCGAGCCACTCACCGTAGTGCTTGTCGATGCGCTGACCGCCGATCTCAAGCTCCACGTACTCGATGGCGGCGTGGCCGAGGGAGTTGACGACGTTGGCGGTGTTGTCAAACTTGAGCTCGAGCCACATGTTGGTGACGAGATCACCGTTGCGGCTGATGGTGCAGGTCACACGGTTGCCGAGGGCGGGGTTGCCGTTGAAAGTCTGTTCGATGGACTCCATGGCGAAGTTGGTGTGGCGGCGGTACACCACCTTAAAGAAGCTGATTTCGGGCTTGCCCGTCAGGAAGACGTCCTGAGCGCCGTAAGCTACAAGTTGCATGAGACCTCCTCCCATTTTGCTGTCTGATAATACTTATAAGAGAAGAAAAAAAATTATCATTTAACGAGGTCCTGAAGATATGAGCGCCCGACACGTAGTTTGTGTTTAAACCACCTTGAAAAAAAACCAGGGTCAAGTGTAAATGAACCTTCAGATTAAGAAGTTCGACCCTAATACGATGCGAGACAACTCGGTGGTGGTTTATATAGCGAAGCGCATGAGCGGCAAGTCCACCTGTGTAAAGGACATCATGTGTCATAAGCGCCACCTTCCCGCGGGCGTTGTCATGTCCGGTACAGAGGAGGGAAACTGTTTTTATCAAAGTTTTATTCCTGATCTTTTTATTTACAACGAGTTTCGGTCGGACGTCATCGAGAAGGTTGTTGCTCGACAGCGTGCTCTGATTAAACAAGGAGAAAGAGACTCCCCAGTGTTCATCATCCTAGACGATTGTATGTATGACAAAAAGTTTTTGCGCGAAAAGATTATGCGTCAGATTTTCTACAACGGTAGACATTGGAACGTTTTTTTCATGCTCACGATGCAGTACTGTATGGATCTCTCTCCTGACTTGAGATCTAACATCGATTACATATTCGTGTTTAGAGAAAACATTCTTCAAAATCGTGAAAAGATTTATAAAAACTTCTTTGGTATATTCCCTACATTCGAAATGTTCAACCAGGTGATGGACGCCTGTACCGAAAACTACGAGTGTATCGTACTAGACAACACAATCAAGAGCAACAAGATTGAAGACGTCGTCTTCTGGTACAAGGCCCGTATGTTCGACCCTAAGAAGTCTTTCCGCGTGGGCCACCCTAAATTCTGGAACGCTCACAAACGCCTGTACGACCCTAAACACGACGACCGCGAATTAGAAGATATTCAAAATCAATACAAAAAAACCGCCAAAAACCGTATCACAATCAAGAAAGCTTCCTAAAGAAAAAGCTTCCTAAAGAAGCTCTCGGTCCGACGTATCAGTCTCGTGGAATGTGAAATCGTCGTTATTGGTATCAGTAATATTTTCCACCTGAAGAACCGGGGTGGGTGGAGGTGTGTTCATGGTGTTGAACTTTTGTTCCTCAAAGTGCTGTCGTACGATCATCTGCTGTTCCTTATGTCCCTGGATGATTTCGTTGAGCATCTTGTCCTGGTAGACCGTGTCGCCGATGTGACTCGGATCGGGGGGCACAGGCAGCCACTTGTACATGTCCACAAGAAAGACGTCAAACATCTGGTCTATCTTGGACAGCTTTTCGGCGTGCTTACGTCCTTCCTCTTCTGTGGCAAACACCCCACGGATTTTCAGCGCACATGAGTCGTGCTTCTGCTTGGAATTCGGAGACACGATAGAAATCAGCGCAAACTTCTGTCCGGGCACCTGGATAATGTCCTCTTCGAGATGATCCACTTCTTCCATTCTTTGAGATTACAAGAATTATTCTCTTTAAATTCGTTTTTTCAATTAGTTCTTGTTTTGGTTCTTCACTGGCAAAACGGTTAAATTTTTTCACTTAAAGATTATTATTATTCATGTATAAAATGAAGATGAGTCAATGGCATAAAGATTGGCAGAACATGTTTGAGACCACTGAAGTCACAGTGGATTGTCACGGGAGAAACCGCAGAGCGGACGTGATGATAGCTGATTTGTGTGTGGAATTTCAACACAGTCGCATTACAAGCGAAGAGGTTTGTGCCCGGAATCAAGATTGGTCATCGGTCGGAAAGAAGGTCATTTGGGTGGTCGATGGAACAGGTGAGTCTTTTTTGAATATGAGCAACGATCGTGTCTTTGTTGACTTTGTGAGCACTTGGAAGTACGAAAGTTTTTTGACATGCGATCGGGTGTTTATTCACAACGGTGATTATGTGTACGAGCTTATCCCCAAATATGTAAAAAGTCAGATAGTCGAGCTGTTTGCGATTTCTATGAACGAGTTTGTACACCAGCTGAAGTCCGGTGTTCTAGAATTTCCTACTCGCGAACATGTCTGCACAAATGTGTTTGTCAAGCAGCAAGGTGCGGGAAACGGAAAGACATTCGGTATCGTGCAGTTGATTCAAAATCCTGAATTCGAACACGTAAATACGTTCATCTATTTAACGAAACAACATTCGGCGAAAACCGTGATAAAGAGTGAAATAGAAGACCAACGCAAACGTGGCTACCTTCATGTATCTGACCTGTCAGACGTAATACTGAGTAAAAAGAAATACATCATTACATTCCGTTATAATGAGATTGATAAGAAAATCATCATCGGGACGTTCGACTCGTTCATGTACGCTCTTGGAAACAAAAATATCAGAGGCATCGATATGTTCAAGAACATGGTACGAAGTATAATAGATGACGAACTACGATGCACAAAAAATGGCACTATGTGTTACAACGGGAAGGTCCGTCTTAACAAGCAACTGTTATTGATCGGTGATGAAATGCAAGACCTGGACGACACCTACGCAAAGGCGTTGTTGAAAATATCACGCGAAAAGTACGTGGACTTCTACGCCGTCGGTGACCTGTTACAAAGCATTTCATTACGCCACAACGCAATGACGTACTTATCCACCTACGAGTTTGACGAGTCTATCTTTAACATCTTTCGTCTCCCGTCCGTGAATGAAAACCGACGGATCGTTCCTACAAGTCGAGAATCGATGATCCCTTTCATCAATCAGATGGTGCCGTTTGATAAGTTTAATCTACCGCCGATTGATTCGGGAAACAACAACCCGGTAAGTGTTGATTCGGCAGTCATTTTTGTACATGGAGAAAAAGCGTACCAAGATGAATGCAAGATAAACCAAGAGGTGGATAAGCTGATGACCCAATATAAAAAAGAGGTGAACGACCACGGCCGAAAACCGAGTGACTTTTTAATAGTAACATCCTTCGTTAATAAAAACCCACTTGTGGAAGCGTTTCATATCGCCATTCGCGAGTTCTGGGAACATCGGGAACGCACCCACAAATACATAAATTGGTCTGTGTTTCACAAGTCGGAAGAAGGAACATCCATAGATCTGGAAGAATCAAAAGACGCCACCCGAATCGTTTCCATACACTCATCCAAGGGAGACGGACGACCGGTTGTTTTCGTGCTGGATATGATAGAATCTGTATTTGTAAAATACAGTAACATTCCGAATAACCTGGTTTACGAGTCCTTGCTGCACGTGGCCATTACACGCGCGAAAGAAAAAATGTACATTTATTATATTCCGGAAAATAATTGCGACATTTCACGGCGATTTGCTGGGTACGACAGAACATACACGCCCGGAGCGTATTCCTTTCAATCTATTCCGCGTAGAGTTGACATAGACAATTTGATTTTGAACAACGAGCGTGTGTTTGAAGGTGTTCAACCGTTCTTGACATTTCCGAAACTCGAAGAAAACCGCGAATCACAGACGATTGATATGAAACACCACATCTTGCGCGGTATTACCCAACATAATATCACACTTTTGTGCATTCTGGACTTATTTGGGAAATCCAGTGATCATCAGATTACGAAAGTAATTGCAGACATCCGTAAGTACGACATCGTAGAATGCGAATCTGCGGCGTATTTCAAACGAATCCATATGAAAAACAACAAGACTATCATGCATGAAACGCATACAATTCCTATAATGCGATATAAGTCCTTTGGAGGAGATTACCAAGAGTATCTTGATCGCATTATGTGTAGCGTGAGACGTATTCAGAAAATACCAATGCGCAAACTTATTCACAAACTCGGGACGATTGATTTATTGGTTCTTGGACATCTTATCCAGTTGTATTTACAAGGCCACTTTACAATCTTTCCAATTGCAGATTTGTATGATATGATACACTTGTTCTCGGATGCAACTCCCGATGAAAAAGAGGAATACAAGCGGATACATCACAAAAAGCTCAATGGTATTCATAGACGTGTGAGCATTTTACACGCTGAGTATCCTAGAATGAAGTTTGCGATTGAAAACCCAGTCATGTATCATAATGGATGTGGAGATTTAGACTTATATCACGTGTTTCCGATGATCGGCAGGGACGAACACACCGTCTTGTTGTGTGTGATACAACCACAAATCAACGCGTTGAATCTCACTCAGATTGTCCTCAACGCGGCTTTCTACACACATCTGGCACGAAACTCTACCAAGTCCGCGGAAGGAATTCATCGTTTTGACTTCAAAGACAAGAGAATCCGAGTGTGCGTGCTCGCTTTTGAACACGACCCAGTGTACATTGATATGTCTGACGAACACGAAGATTTGTTCCGCGAAACACTCAGAGAAGAGCTCCGTGAATACATGAAACGATACCATGAATGCGTGTACAACTCTGTTTGTCGCATTCCCAGACCCCAGAAAGAACTACGTACCGTGATCGAAAAAATGAAACATGACAACTATGTCAAGCGATACCTCACCGCGCTAGAAGATCAGATGCAGAATGATGTCTCGCCCCAAACGTTCTGGAATAATGTAGTGTCCGATAAAGACAAGTTCATTCTACAACTCGATAAACGATTGGAACGGACACTCGGTTCGTTTTCTTGTCAGACGCTTTTGTGAAAGGTCCATCCGGTGATTCGGCATATGTCGCGCCAGATGCAGTCTTGTTGGTACAGTTTTTCCCGGCTCTTTAGAAGAGGAAACAGGGACATCATATCGGATTCTTCTAATAGTTCGCAAAACTTGTAAAGAATATAATTGTAACTGAAAAAGTTTTTGCGTCCTTTGGGACACACTTGTTCGAAAGGTTCTTGGATGTCGTGAAACATGTTTAGGAGCGTTTCGTAGAGTTCCCCGGATATGACCGGCGGGGGTCGACCGCTGAGGATGTTTGTTAGTTGTCTGGCGTGTTCATAGTACTTGTTTAGATTGAGCTTTTTGAGGTACGCCTTGACTTTCGCCTGGGTGATGTCGTTCGGGTTTTGGATCCTGGCTTTTTTAAACTCCGCTTGAACCATCGCGATGACGTCCTGTGGAATCTCAGAGCGCTCCTTGGCTTGGAGTTGGGCGAGCAGCTCACGCAGATGGTTGATGCGCTTGTAAGCGAAGTGCACGTTGGTGTCGGTGTTCAGCTCTTGCTCGTACGTGAGCCCGGACACGCTCGGTTCGAAATAGACTTCGTAGTGACCACACTTCGCACAAACCACGTACGATTCGTTCATCGAAAGGCGCATGCTCACGTTACAGTCAGGACAAAGAATACCGTTATTGGCGTTCATGGACGGCTGGAGGACCGGATTGTACTCTACGTCTCCGTCCACAATGTGCCGATAGGCGTTCAGCAGCTGCCCCCTTTTGTTTTTCGTTTTTTTTTCTACAAAATTACAGATACTCGAAATGTCGTTGTCGGTGGAAATCTTGGAAAACTTGTCGTCCGGACGAAACGATTCGTGATGCTCCTTGAGCACGCTGGAGACCTTCATGATATAGTCGGTGTGAGTGGATTTCATTATGCTTTGAATGTTGTATCGCAGAGAGTGAATCTCGTCGTCTATGCACAGGGACTCGAAGATGTCATCGGTTTTTCCTTTTTTGGTTTCCAATGTCTTGATTTTGGACTCGATAACATGGACCCGGCTCTCTGCGTTCTCGAGTTCAAAAACCTTCTGCTGATGACGATGGTCTATCGACATTAACAAAATAAACTGGTCTTAACTTTAAAACTATTTAAAAATAAAACAAGTATATCTTTTAAAAAATGTTTTACGACACATTGATTTATTTTTGTTATTATTACAACTACGTTGTGACCGGGGTATACTCCTTTTATCGGGAACTCCTGAACCGTATAACGCTTCCTCCATCTCCGGTGTTTGTTTACAAGGTGATAAAGTTCACCGAACCCGCAGGTGAAATTGAGACCGATCCCGAAGATATGACCGACGCGTACACCAAAGGCTTGCCTATTTTGGTTCAACCTGACAATACACGTATGGAGTATCGTGTGACTTGGAAGCGGAACAAGACGTATCGGATCGTTCGGTCGGACCCGTCGGATCCGAGTCCCAATCACGAGATGTTTGCGGGGGTCTTACCGGATCCAATGAAGCGCATTGTGATGGCGGTGCTGAACAATCCGGTGGAAAACATTAGCGCTGACGTGATGAGCCGGGTGCTAAAGTTTGCGGGTCCCCGGCACGATTTCTTTGGCAATAAGCGGTTTAGGATGCGATGGCTCTTTGAGAATGACGACATACTTCCGGAAAGCCAACTTCATTTGTTGTACACGGACGGGAAGCTTCTCAAATTCAAGCCGGACGATCTTATGATTTAAGAATATAAATTCAATTAATAATAATGAATTTAACAATTTTCACAAAGGATCGGTGTGTAGCTTGCGATGTTGCCAAGGAGCTCATTGAATTACACAACTTAGTAGTCAAAGTAGAAACCAGGACTTGTTTGTATCAAGTGATGAAGGAAACGGGGCACTTGGAAGAAGACCTTGTGTCTTCTTTTCCGGTGTTTTACGACGGGAAGGACATTTATGACACGCATCGGTTTTTTGAAAAGTATGGAGAGTATCTGCTGAACGCAAACCCGGATCGTTACGTAGTGTTTCCGATTCAGTATCCGGATATGTGGGACATGTACGAAAAGGCTTTAGCGTCCTTCTGGACGGTCAACGAGATTAACTTTTCTCAGGACGATGCAGACTTTCACGTAAAGCTGAACGACAACGAGCGTAAGTTCATAAAGAACATTCTGGCATTCTTTGCGGCGTCCGATGGGATTGTCAACGAGAACCTGGCACGCAACTTTAGCGACGAGATTCAGGTCCCGGAAGCCCGAGCGTTTTATAGTTACCAACAGTTTAACGAGACGATCCACGGGCATACGTACAGTCTGATGATTGACCGCTACGTAACCTCGTCCGAGGAAAAGACGAGCTTGCTACGTGCGATCCACACCATTCCGAGCATTCGCAAGAAGGCGAACTGGGCGCTCAATTGGATAAACCGCGCAAACTGCCCGTCGTTCGCCAAGCGACTGATTGCATTCGCGTGTGTGGAGGGCATCATGTTCTCGGGATCTTTCTGTGCCATCTTCTGGCTGAAGAAGCGCGGGCTGATGCACGGACTGTCCTTTTCGAATGAGCTCATTTCCCGTGACGAGGGCACGCACCAGGATTTCGCCGTCTTGATGTTCAAGCACTTGCGCAACAAACCGACGCAGGAAATCGTGGCAGAGATTGTCAGCGAGGCGGTCGCGCACGAAAAGGAATTCATTATGGAGAGCATTCCTTGCAGGCTTGTGGGGATGAACGATCAACTGATGGGAGAGTATATAGAGTACGTCGCGGACCGATTGATGTTGCAGCTAGGGTACTCAACGATAT
>ERZ887851.4066-NODE-4066-length-10116-cov-6.967796_pt1 | contig 10116 bp, 10 predicted proteins | sample MGYA00521100_ERZ887851 | MGnify/ENA primary metagenome ERZ887851 (study PRJEB32303, sample SAMEA104408602) | aquatic metagenome | biome: Brackish water; feature: Pelagic; material: water | place: Baltic Sea | collected 2014-06-06T16:11:00 | depth 11,444 m ...
CAAGCTCTGCTGGTCATCGGCATCGCAGAGCGGTTAGGACGATCGTTCAGCGCAAGCGTTCCATCTGCTAGCCACTCAGGAATAAGCACAACCAAAACGGCAATCAAGCCATAGAGCTCCACTAATCCCTTAGGCAATGGGTGAAGCCGACGGCGCTGGCGTGGGTCAGGTGAGGGCTTCACGAACCTTTTTTAGGTGCCTTGATGGATCTAAATAAGCGAATTTTCACAGTCAAAACTCTGTTTGTGATCAAATCGCCAAGGAGCTCCCGTTAGGGGTGGATTGCTCTTTCCAAAGAAATGGCTCGGCGTTGTTGTCATTGGGCCTCAGACTGAAGATCAAAACGAACACCAAAACGAGCGTGAGAGCAATCGCGGCCATGACGACCCTGTCTGGCAAGGCGTTGTTCATGGGTTTATGCCTTCAGAGAAATCGGGCTGTTGTCACCGCGCAAAACACAGTGACTGATGGACCAGTCGTAGTGGCTCCAAACAGAACTAGGAAGCTTGTAGTTTGCACCCGCAAAGTCGCCAAGCAAGACACCGCTTGGCATGGCTGAGCAATAGGGCCGGCTGCCTGGTCGGGCTAGGTATTGCTGGTGATACTCCTCAGCTTTAAAAAACACTTGATCGGCCGCGATCTCCGTTGTGATTGCGGCACTGTCTTGTTGGTTTAAGGCTGTTTGATACCAATCACGGCTTGCGCTTGCCAGCTTTGCTTGATGTTCGGTGCTCGTGTAGATCGCAGATCGATACTGACTCCCTCTGTCGTTGCCTTGTTGATCCCCTTGCGTTGGGTTGTGGCATTCCCAAAACAGCTTCAGGAGATCACTGAAATCAATCGCCGTCGTGCTCCACACCACGCGCACCACTTCCGAGTGGCCTGTGCGGCCGCTACAAACTTGTTCGTAGGTTGGATTTTCGACGTTTCCTCCCGCATAGCCAACGGCTGTTGAAACCACTCCAGGAAGTCTCCAAAAGCCTTTCTCAGCTCCCCAGAAGCAGCCGCAACCAAACAGGGCTTCTTCCTGATCGTCCATCAGAGGCGCATTGAGTGCAGTTCCGAGCACCACATGCCGCCCTTGATCGCTGGACGGCTGTGACGATGTTGTTTGTCCGGTAAGCCAGGAGGGCAGCATCGCGATTAAGTCAGTGCCAAAACCCTAGGCAACTGATTTGGGTTCCAGTTGGATGTGATTCAGCAAGGTCGTCACAAAGGCGAACAGCAGAAAAGGCAAGCTCAACACAAGAATGAGACCGACTCCCACAAGAGCGAACAGCGGTTTGGACGACCCCATCAGAGCCAGACCAGAGGCCAAACTCACAAAAATCACTGCCATCCAGGCCAAGATTTGGCCGTAAACGTCGCCGAAGGTGAGGGTGCAGCGCACCGCGAAAGGAGGGCTGGAAGACATCGCTAAAACCTTTTGCTCCAGCTAAGCCCCGAACGCATCATTTGTCGTGACTTTATGGATAAGCGTTTCATGTTTCATGCCACGGCATCTAATCGTTCTGCGGCCTGCTCCCGCTCCCAAAGGCTGCGGTAAGGGCCTTTGATGGTAATGAGTTCGTTGTGATGCCCCTGCTGAACGAGGCGTCCCCGCTCCATCACAAGAATCCGATCGCAAGCTGCCGCTGCCGACAATTGATGGCTGATCATCACAATTGTGCGCTGGGTTTGGCGACGGACGGAGGCGAGAATTTCTGCGGCCGTGTTGTTGTCAACGCTGGCTAAAGCGTCATCCAGCACCAGCAGCGGTGACGTCATCAACAAGGCTCTGCCCAGGGCCGTTCGTTGTCGTTGCCCCCCGCTGAGTGTGATCCCTCTTTCTCCCACCAAGGTGTCAAAACCATCAGGAAAGCCCTTCACATCAGCAAGCAGGCGCGCTTGATCTGCCGCTGCTTCCACCTGATCCATTCCTGCTTCTGGATCTCCGTAACGAAGATTGTCGGCAAGGCTGCTGGTGAACAAGTAGCCCTCCTGTGGAACGAGTGCAATCTGTTCTCTGAGGTCTTGCAGTCGCAGTTGTGTGAGATCGCAGCCATCTAAAAACAGCTGTCCCTCGGGGACTTCCACCATCCGACCAAGGGCGCGGGCCAAGGTGGTTTTCCCACAACCAACAGGACCAACGACCGCCACCAACTCGCCTGGTGCAATGCGGAATGAAAGGCCCCTCAAGGTGTCTTGATCGCTGCCGTCATAACGAACATGCAAATTTCTTGCTTCTAGTTCGCCCTGCATTTGCTCTTTAACAGCGACGGGCTCCAATGGATCAGCAACACGAGGACGGCGTGAAAGGAGCTCCTCGACTCGCTCCAGACTGACCTGACCGGTTTGAAAGGTGTTGAGCGTGAAGCCCAATAAGGCCGTTGGAAAGACCAGACGCTCTACGTAAAGGATGAGAGCAACCAAACTCCCGATGGTGAGAGCCCCTCGCTCAAGCTGCCCACTTCCGAGGGCAATCAAGAGCAGCAAGGAGATGGAGGAAATCCCTTCTAGTAATGGGAAAAGGGTGCTGCGGGTTCGAGCCAAGCGAATGGCCGAATCCCTGTAATTTTTATTCCGAGCGCTAAAGGCGTCCAATTCTGGAGCCTCCTGTCCGTAAATCTTGATCGCTGCGATGCCGGAGAGATCTTCTTGGATGAGCTCACTCAGACCAGCCAAATCTTCCTGTTGGCGTCGCTGTTGGCGCATCATCCGGCCGCCAAACAAGCGCACTGAGCCGAGCATCACTGGATAGAGGGCGATTGCTGCAACGGTTAGTCCTGGATCAATCGCCAACATCGCTGGGAGCGTGAAGGCATAAGCCAAAACAGTGTTGGTAAGGCTGAGGACAGCAAAGCCAAGAAGCCTCCTTACATTTTCAACATCACTCGTGGCACGGCTAATGATTTCGCCGCTACCCGTTTGCTGCACCCAGCCGGGCTCCTGCAGCAGCATTTGATCAAATAGTTTTTGGCGTAATTCCACTTCAACTTGCCGTCCAACCCCAAACACCAACTGGCGAGAAATCAGCCTGGCAATGCCCATACTCGTGGCCAGCAGCACGATGAAACCGGCTTGACGCAGAACGTCGGAGATTGCGAACCCGTCTTGTAAGTCATCAATCACCCGCCTTACTTCAAGCGGGATCGTGACGCTGAGAATATTCACCACGACCAGAGTCAGGGCTCCCACCACAACCGTGCGACGGTGCGGACGCAAATAGCGACCGATTAAATCGAGACGGAAGGCGGCCATGCCTGGTGCAGAACAGCTATCAACCTAGGCATTCGTCTTGGTCAAAAGTTGGTTCGCAACCTCACCATCTGCGAGTCATAGCTGGTTACTTATCGATCTGGTCATTGCCTCGTTTGTGGGTGATAGTGGAGAAGTCCCCATCACTCGGCCCGGCGTGCATTTGCACACCGGGCTTTTTTCTCTGACCAGCACCTTCAATCGCGTTTCTTTCATGGTCACTGCATCAGCGTCCTGGCCCCAACTGCTTGAGCAATTGTTGGCTGGAAACGTTCTGTCTAAGGAGAACGCTGCTGCGCTTATGGAGGCTTGGCTGGCGGAGGAGCTCACGCCAGTGCAGACAGGTGCATTCCTCGCTGCATTACGTGCACGCAACGTTCAGGGCACAGAACTCGCTGCGATGGCCCAGGTGTTGCGCAAGGCGTGTGCGCTCCCAGACGCGAAACCAAACCTTGCTCTTGTCGACACCTGTGGAACGGGTGGTGATGGGGCCAATACCTTCAATATTTCAACAGCTGTGGCTTTCACAGCGGCGGCCTGTGGGGCCACTGTCGCGAAACATGGCAACCGCAGCGCTAGTGGAAAGGTTGGCTCAGCGGATGTTCTTGAGGGATTGGGCTTGCAACTCAAGGCTCCATTGGAAACAGTGGTGGGCGCCTTGTCGGCCTCTGGAGTGACGTTTCTCTTTGCACCCGCATGGCATCCAGCACTCGTGAATCTCGCTCCGCTTCGCCGCAGCTTGGGGGTGCGAACGGTGTTCAACCTGCTTGGCCCTCTCGTGAATCCACTCACACCAGAAGCTCAAGTTCTCGGTGTTGCAAAAGCTGAACTGTTGGATCCGATGGCGGAGGCGTTGCAACAGCTCGGGCTCACCCGTGCTGTTGTGGTGCATGGTGCAGGAGGGCTGGATGAAGCCTCGCTAGAGGGGCCCAACCAAGTGCGCATTCTTGAGAATGGGAACGTTCATGCCGATCAACTCAGCGCCTCTGACTTTGGTTTGACACCTGCTCCCCTTGATGCACTGCGGGGTGGGGATTTGGTGACCAATCAGCAGATTCTTGAGGCGGTCTTAAAGGGTGAAGCGCCTGCTGCGCATCGTGATGCAGTTGCCTTGAACACCGCGCTGGTCCTTTGGGCTGCAGGCATTCAGTCTGATTTGTCTGAAGGAGTGAAGCAGGCTTTGACAAGCTTGGGGGAAGGTCAGCCGTGGCATCGGCTTGTGTCTCTGCGTGATGCCCTGGAAGGTCGCAAGGAAGAATGAGGAGGCCATGGCTGACACTCGCTTCTGCTAATGACCGCTCCTAACCCATTCACAGCGCGTCTGGTCCTGCAGGACGGCACGGTTCTCGAGGGCTTTGCCTGCGGTCGGCGCGGCAGCGTGATCGGCGAGGTGGTGTTCAACACCGGGATGACGGGATACCAAGAGGTCCTAACGGATCCGAGTTATTCCGGTCAGCTCATCACTTTTACGTACCCAGAGATCGGCAATACCGGTGTTAATCCAGATGATCAAGAGGCGGATCAGCCTCATGCCCGTGGATTGATCGTGAGGCAGATGGCTCCTCAGGCGAGCAATTGGCGGAGCAAACAGTCTCTTCCTGAATGGCTGGAGCAAAACGGTGTGATCGGAATTCATGGTGTGGATACTCGTGCTCTGGTGAGGCATCTGCGCGAATTGGGCCCCATGAATGGTGTGATCAGCAGCGACGGTCGCCCACCTCTTGAGCTTTTAGAGGATCTCAAGCAAGCCCCCTCGATGGAAGGGCTCAACCTGGCTGATCAGGTGACCACCCCAACCGCGTACCGCTGGACCAAGTCCTGCAGCGTTGCTTTTGACCAACGGTTTCAAACGCGTCCTGAGCGTCCTTATCGGGTTGTCGCTATCGATTTCGGGATTAAGCGAGCCATTCTTGAGCGATTGGTTAGCCACGGCTGTGACCTAACTGTTTTGCCCGCCAATACAGATCTCGATACCGTGCTCTCTCACGAGCCGGAAGGTGTTTTCCTCTCCAACGGTCCTGGTGATCCAGCGGCTGTGCAATCAGGCATCACGCTGGCCCAACGTTTGCTGGAACATCGTCAGCTGCCGATGTTTGGGATCTGTTTGGGGCATCAAATTCTGGGGTTGGCCCTCGGGGGCAAAACGTTCAAGTTGGCCTATGGACATCGAGGCCTTAATCATCCCTGTGGCAGCACCGGTCAGGTGGAAATCACAAGCCAAAACCATGGCTTTGCTCTTGACGCTGGTTCATTGCCCGAGGACAAAATAGAGGTGACTCATTTCAACTTGAACGACCGCACAGTGGCGGCATTTGCCCATCGGAATCAACCGGTGTTTGGCGTTCAATATCACCCTGAAGCAAGTCCAGGCCCCCATGATGCAGATCATCATTTCGCCCGCTTTACGGGCTTGATGGCAGATCGCCGTTGAATCTTGATCAGATCGTGGTGAGAAGCAGCCAATCTCCCTAGAATTTTGTCCAACAGAATTTCGGGGGATGAGTCCCATTACTGAACTGCAGCGATTAACCGTTTCGCTTCGGGGTGGCTTCGAGCAAAAGGGTGGCTGTGTGGTGTTTCATTTCACCGGTCAGCTTGATGCCTATTCCGAGAGTCAGTTTCTGACCTACGTGACTGATGTTTTGAAACCGAATAAGTCACCGGCCGTGATTGATCTCATCAAGATTGATTTTCTTGACTCGTCTGGCCTGGGTGTTCTTGTGCAATTTGCCAAACAATGCAAAGACTCGAAGCGACGCTTTGCGGTTGTTGGCAATGCCCGCGTTGTTCAAACCGTCAAATTGGTGAAACTTGAGGAGTTTCTCCACCTATCGGAAGATCTCGATAAGGCTGTTAGCCAATTGGCAACTTGAGTGACTGGATTCGTTCTCAGTTGCCACAAGAGCCTGAGCGTGATCTTGGATCGTTACAGCTTGCTTGGCTTGGAGATGCTGTTTGGGAATTGCATCAAAGACTGAGGTTTTGCAAAACTCCAGGACGATCCCAGGATCTTCACCAAGCGGTCGTTTCTCTCGTCAGGGCTGATGCTCAGGCGGCCGCATTAGAGAAACTGGATCCGTTTTTGACAGATCAGGAACGCGATTATGTAAGGCGTGGACGCAATCGGGCTGGCCGTGGACCCAAGCGAGCTGATGCCGGCGTGTATGGCAGAGCTACGGGATTTGAGACAATGATTGGCTGGCTCTTTTTGCAGAATCCGGCGCGGCTTGCGCAGCTCTTGGATCGACTTGAGGAGACCGACACCGTCCTGTCATAACCACCCCTGCTATGAGCTCACGATTCGATCGCCGCCCTCCCTCTGGCTCTGGCAGCGGCTCAGGTTCACGCAGTCGACGTCCGTTTCGTGATGGATCACCACCCATCCGTCGCGATCGGGATGACAGCTGGGGGGGGCGTCCTGATAACGGAAACAGCGAGCGACGTTCTAGTGACCGTCGTCCCTCGGATCGGCGCTTTTCAGAACGTCGTTCTGGCGACGCGTATGGAAAGGACCGTCGACCTGCTTTTGATCGCCGCTCGTCCGATCGAAGCCCTTCAGATCGACAGTTTTCGGATCGAAAGTCTTCAGATCGATATTCTTCAGATCGATATTCTTCGGAACGGCAATCTTCTGATCGCAGGCCCTCCGACGATCGTCGCTCCGCTGAGGGCCGCTCTCCAGGCAACCGTTTTTCAGATCGTCGCTCAAGAGATTCGGTCTCGAGTGACCGCCGTTCTTCATTCGATCGTCGACCCTCATTTGATCGGTCTTCAGATCGCACCTCAGATCGTTCCACTGGGGATCGCTCCTCAATGGATCGCTCCTCCTCAGACCGGTTCAATGACAGTCGTCCCCCTGAAGGCTCTTTCTCAGATCAACGTTTTTCCGAACGTCGTTTTAAAGATTCGGGCTCAACGGATCGTCGTCCTTCTTCTGATCGCCGTTCTACTGATCGCCGCTCGTCTGATCGCTCCTATGGAGAGCGTCGAGCGCGTTTTGCGGAGCGTCGTGGTCAGGGCGGTAGCGGCGCTAAGAGCTTTTCAGCACGCTTGGACGACAAACCCCGTGGTGAGTCCAGTCCTCATGCCGCGGAGGCTGTTGCCGATGACTTGCTCTGGGGGCGTCATGCCACTCAGGCGGCTTTAGAGGCCGGAAGACCCATCCATCGCATTTGGTGCACCTCTGAGCTGCGCAGTGCCGCGAAATTCCTTCAGCTGCTCAGGGATGCCAAATCGTCCGGAGTGTTGGTTGAGGAGGTCACCTGGGCAAGGCTTGGCCAGCTCACCGGTGGCGCTGTGCACCAGGGCATTGTTTTGCAAACTGCCGCAGCTGAAACCTTTGACCTTGATGATTTGGTGAATGGATGCAGCGCCTTGGACGAGGCACCGCTGTTGTTAGCCCTGGATGGTTTAACCGATCCCCATAATTTGGGCGCCATTGTGCGCTCAGCTGAAGCGCTTGGAGCTCATGGTGTTGTGCTTCCTCAGCGAAGAAGTGCTGGATTAACGGGCTCTGTCGCGAAGGTTGCTGCCGGTGCGCTTGAGCACTTACCTGTTGCTCGGGTCGTCAATCTCAACCGTTCCCTTGAGACCTTGAAATCGTCTGGTTATCGGGTTATCGGCTTGGCTGAGGAAGGTGATCTCACCCTTGAGGAGGTGGATCTGGATGGTCCGTTGGTGATTGTGACTGGCTCTGAAGGGCAAGGACTTTCGATGTTGACGCGTCGTCATTGCGATCAGTTGATCCGCATTCCCTTGCGAGGCGTGACCCCCAGCTTGAATGCATCCGTTGCTACGGCCCTTTGTGTGTATGAGGTGGCGCGTCGCGGCTGGATGAAGGGTCTCAAGGGACAGAACCCATCGCCACGAATTACGAGGCCGAAGTTGGCCGGACCAGCTGTCGAAACGGCCCCTGTCGTTCCAGAGCTTGGCGACGCCAAGATCTCTGATCAGCCTTCTGATCAGCCCTCAGAAAAGCCCTCTGGTGCGGATTATGAGCACGTTTCTGAGCAGGCCTCAGAGGGTCCACTGGTCAGTGTTGATTTAGAGCAGGAGTCTGAAATGTCAGGAACTGATGCTTTTGCAGTGAGTATTGATCTCTAATTTCGAGCAAATGTCTTGAAGCAGTGCAAAATATATTGACCTCGACCGCTCTTCCATGAGCCCCTTGATCAGGCCCCTCCGCAGTCTCGCCAATGGTCTTGGCTTTGCATGGTGGGCTCGTGTCCAAACTCATGGGCCTGATGTCACGTATTGGTTCGGTCCTTTTGTGACCAAGAATGGTCTCGAACAAGTCCTGCCGGCCTTTCTCGACGACCTTTCCTCAGAAGCACCGTCCTCGATGGATCACTCGGTTCTCCGTTGCCGTCGATCCGAACCTCTAACCATCAACGCTCAAGGGTGATGCTGCGGCTGATAGCGTCAATGTTGGAACCCAAATCCTGCAGATGGCGATTGCCGAGTGGCGTCAGCAACTTGAACGCGGTGAAGTCTCCGCAAGGGAGCTGACAGATCATCATCTGGCCCGAATTGAGGCAGTTGATTCAAGCGTTCATGCCTTTTTGGAGGTCACAGCCGATCGCGCTCGCGCCGATGCCGATCGTTTAGATGAGGCTCGTGCTTCAGGGGAGGATCTTCCGCCCTTGGCGGGTGTGCCGATCGCCATCAAGGACAACCTCTGCACGAAAGGCATTCGTACAACTTGCTCTAGCCGGATGCTGGAGTCTTTTGTTCCGCCCTACGAATCCACCGTTACGGATCGCCTCTGGCGTTCTGGAGCTGTTTTGATCGGAAAGACCAATTTGGATGAGTTCGCCATGGGCGGCTCAACCGAAACATCAGCTTTTGGACCCACAGCCAATCCCTGGAACACGGAGCACGTGCCTGGAGGGAGTTCTGGAGGCAGTGCAGCAGCCGTTGCGGCGGGTGAATGCATGGCGTCCTTGGGGTCTGATACGGGTGGATCCATCCGACAACCAGCATCCTTTTGTGGCGTGGTGGGTCTAAAGCCCACCTATGGCCGCGTGAGTCGGTATGGGCTTGTGGCCTTTGCAAGTTCGCTTGACCAAGTGGGCCCCTTTGCGACATCTGTGTCGGATGCAGCCGAGCTGCTGCAAGCGATCGCTGGGGAAGATCCTCGAGATTCGACCTGCCTTAAGGCCCCTGTCCCCGATTACCGCGAGCGTCTTGGTCGCTCGGTGAGTGGGCTGCGCATCGGAGTGGTGCGTGAGTGCTTTGATCAAGACGGACTCGATCCTCAGGTCAAAGCTTCGGTTCTTGCCGCTGCGGATCTTCTGCAGTCTCTAGGGGCTGAGCTTGTGGATGTGAGCTGCCCTCGTTTCAACGACGGGATTGCCACCTACTACGTCATCGCTCCATCCGAAGCTTCAGCCAACTTGGCTCGCTACGACGGCGTGAAGTACGGCTTTCGAGCTGACGATGCTTCCAGCCTTGCTGCGATGACAGCTCGAAGCCGAGCTGAAGGCTTTGGTAGTGAAGTGCAACGGCGCATTTTGATCGGGACCTATGCCCTTTCTGCCGGATATGTGGACGCTTACTACCGCAAGGCTCAGCAGGTTCGCACCTTGATCCGTCGAGACTTCGAGACGGCATTTGCCTCAGTGGATGTGTTGCTCACTCCCACTGCTCCGTCCACCGCCTTTGCCGCGGGTGCCCATGCAGACGATCCCCTGGCGATGTACCTGGCGGATCTACTCACCATTCCTGCCAATCTGGCCGGTCTACCCGCCATCAACGTGCCTTGTGGTTTTGATAGCGCGGGGCTGCCGATCGGAGTTCAACTGATCGGCAACGTGCTCGAGGAACCTTTGCTTCTCCAGGTGGCCCATCAGTACGAGCAGTCTGCGGATGTGATGGCTC
>ERZ887851.4067-NODE-4067-length-10115-cov-5.515408_pt1 | contig 10115 bp, 6 predicted proteins | sample MGYA00521100_ERZ887851 | MGnify/ENA primary metagenome ERZ887851 (study PRJEB32303, sample SAMEA104408602) | aquatic metagenome | biome: Brackish water; feature: Pelagic; material: water | place: Baltic Sea | collected 2014-06-06T16:11:00 | depth 11,444 m ...
TGAGATCTCCCCATAGATTGGGTCAGGTTAGCAGAGGTTTTGATGGCGTATATTCAGGAGATGGCTCTCCTTTTAGACGAGGGGTTGCCGTTCGGAAAAACATGGGTTTATGGTGGTTTGCATCCTCATTGGATTCACAGAAGAGAGCATTTACTCAGAACTCTTTGTCTGAATTTACGTGGTTCGATACGGGCCTCCATCGAGATCAAAATGAACTCAATAGATCCGTCATTCGTGTGAATCGATTTGGGTTTTCTGCATTTCGAGTGAATAAATTGTTCCAAATTGGTTTTGTAGGTGAAATAGGCCAAACCGTCTTGTCTACTTTTTCTGGATTGTTTGGGGCAGTGCTTCGTATGGAAAAAAATGCGTTTAGTTTTGAAACGGAGGTGGGAATTTTTAGAGGTGATTTCACAATGCACCATCGTGCAATTCTAACAGCCAGTAGAAATTTCTTTCTGTTTTCTTCAATTGATAAGACGAGTCTTCTTCATCCAGGAACAAATTGGGGCGTGAAGGCGAGCGCTGTAAATCAATGGGAGGGAATCGTTGGATTCTCTATAGGCCCTGAAAACAAAAGATTTGTTGTCAAATCTGAAATGGATCATGGTGGTGCTACGCTGCGCTCTACCATGAGCTGGAATCATCCGATTGTCAATGCGGGTAAGATTTTATCTAGACTTAGCATGGATTGTAATATTGAGGGAGAATTTACATTAGGTGCTCGAATGAGGTGGGATTTGAATCTTTTCAGATTGACGGCTGAATTGTACAAATCGTGGGACAGTTCACCTGGTTTTGGCAGAGCATTCAGGGTGGATGTTAAAAGTCGAAGATCAATTACCGTTGCTGTAATGAATGGCGTTGATGGTATGGAAGGCAGACTGTTCCAATTGCTTCCTACAGCACGAGGATACCGATTGTTTTCAGTAGGTGACCCGACATCCCGGGCAATTGTTTCCTTTGACATCATCCCCGATAGCTTGGTTTTTTCGATTGAAAAGGTTTGGTCTGTTTGGGAAAACACAACTTCAACACATCGAATCTCAATACGACTTGAAGGCAAGTGACGGTAGATGTATCTTGCAGACTCATATGAATTCAAATTGACCTATGGCAAATACTTCAGATATTAAAAATGGCATGTGTTTGAATCACAACAATGGATTGTGGCAAATCGTTGAATTTCTGCATGTTAAGCCGGGTAAGGGGCCTGCATTCGTCAGGACCAAGTTAAAGAATATTGAGACAGGAAGAATCGTGGACCACACCTTCAATTCAGGTTTTAAGATCGACCCAGTGCGCATAGAAACACGTGAATATCAATATCTTTATAATGATGACATGGGTTTTCACTTTATGAATTGCGAGAATTACGAGCAGATATCCATTGAGAAACATCTGATTAATACCCCTGAATTTCTAAAAGATGGACTGCATTGTCTTGTTGTTTTCTACGCAGAGGAAGAACGGGTGATTTCTTGTGAACTCCCCCAATTTATTGAGGTGGAGATTACATATACAGAGCCAGGAATTAAAGGCGATACTGCCACCAACACACTTAAGCCCGCTACGGTAGATACAGGCGTTGAAGTAAGAGTTCCCTTGTTTATTAATACAGGAGATTTTATTAAGGTGGATACGAAGAAAAAAGAATATTCTGAGAGAGTTAAGAAGTAATTCGTCCAAAAAAATCAGATGACAAAATCGCGGGAATCAAGACTCATTGAAAAGCTAGAACTCAGAGAGTTTAAGCTAAACGCACTCTTGGAAGTTACGCGCGCGATTAACGCTCAATCGTCCGAAAAAGAACTTCTTAATCAATATAGCAACGCGCTTCAAACATATTTGGGGATAAGTAGGATAGTCCTTTATGCCCTTGATTTAGGTGGGTCGTTTTGGCGTTTACTTGTCTCGAATGGCGTGTCGGGATTTGTTCCAGAAACACAGCCAGCTCATTTTTTTGAAAAGCTAAATTCTGGAGGTATTTCTATTGCCGGAGGTGATGGGTTAGATAATCACGCCTTCGATGTCGTTGTTCCTGTCTCCCAAAACGATGAGGTCATCGCTTTCGTCCTTGCCGGTGACGAGAAAGAAGACACCAGGGGGATGAGTCCCGTTGTGAAGCACCTTAATTTCCTTCAGACACTGACGAATATTCTAGTTGTGGCGTTAAGAAACAGAGAGCTTGTAGACGAGAATTTAAGGCAAGAAGGCATCAAACGAGAATTAGAACTCGCGGGTGAGATGCAGTCCATGCTCGTGCCGAAATCTTGGCCAGTAGATGCGCAAATTGATGTTTCCGGCTATTATCAACCTCACCATCAAATTGGGGGTGATTACTATGATTGCTTCGAATTGGGAGCGGAGTGTATTGTTATTTGCATGGCAGATGTAAGTGGAAAGGGGATAGGTGCAGCGCTTCTCATGTCAAACTTCCAGGCAAATGTGAAGGCAATCTTTCAGGGAGATGACAGTGATCTTATTTCGAAAGTCAAGATCTTAAATGAGCGGGTGATGGAGAGTGCGCAAGGAGAAAAATACATTACATTTTTTGCGGCCATCTTCCACCGCTCGTCCAAACAAATCAAGTATGTTAATTGTGGCCACAATCCTCCACTTTGGATAGACGAGAAAGGTGTTTCCTCTTGTTTGGAGCTGGGTTCAGTAGGTTTGGGTATGTTTGATCAGCTTCCTACCATTGAGTCTGGTGAATTGATGGCCCTTCCAGGAAGTTCTTTGATCTGTTATACCGATGGTCTTGTAGAACAAGAAAACGCGGAGGAGATTGCCTTTGGAATGTCTCGAATGGAACAAGTGGTAAGAGATCACATCAACTCACCCTTGGATGAAATGCATGTTGAGATGGTCAAAGAGTTGTCAAAATTTCGAGGGGCAACTCCACTCTTAGACGATACGGCGTTGTTGAGTTGCAGATTTAAGTAATCTGGAATCGTTCCTCTGCTTCAGTTCGATGTCAAGAACAACCAAAAGCACCAAAAACCCCCAAAACGGAGCATTTGCTTTGTCTGTGTCTAGATAGTTGTTTAACACGCCATGTATAAAGTAGCTCATCAGACCCAGATAAACTGAGACAGCTAGATTGCGGTCATCGAGGTTCTTTATGTTTCTCCAAAGGCGAAACCCAATTTTTGAGGCCCACCAAATCAATAAAATCATAAAGAGTGCCCCAAGAACGCCTTGCTCTGCGAGCGGACCCAGATATTCGCTGTGCGCATTTCCGCCATCTGCATTGTTTGTGCTAATGATTGTTTTGAGGTCAGATTTTTGAAACGGAGCGTACACGAATTGGTATGTGCCCGGACCCCATCCTGTGATCGGTCGTTCTTTAAATAAGGCGATGGCACAACTCCATCGATTTAACCTTTCAAGGTTTGAGTCATCGCTTGATACGTTAGATATAGACTCCACATGTTCCGTGAGATTGTCTGATGAGTCCTGTTTGTTGCGTTGTAATTCTATGATGATTGAATCTTTACTCGTCCAAACCAATGCGAGCATAATCACTCCAATACCTAAAAGCGTCTTCAGTTTAAAGCCGAGTCTCATTGCAGCATAAATCGCAGCAACGACAACAAGTGAAACCCACGCAGCTCTCGTAAAAGAAAAGACGAGCCCCAAAGCGATGACCCCAGTTGCAATCGCCAGCATCACCTTCGTTAATGTGGGGCGGTTGCGTTTCGACAACAAGGCAATGGCAGGAGGTAAAAACATGGCCATCACTGCGCCATATGAAGTGTGGTCCTTAAAAAAAGGTTTCATGACCCAGTGGCCTGAATGCTTGTCAAAACCAAATTCAGAGTGACGAATCAGTGTGTAAACGATCACGATGCAAAATGGGAAAATCATCAGCATGACCATGCGTTCACGATACTTGGGTTTGTGAAGCATAATATGTCCAAGAAAAAAGAAAAAAGAAGCAACAAACCACGCTCTGGAGATCGTGAACTTAAGAGATACGATGGGGTCAAAACTCGTCACCGTTGTGATCACCATCCACAACATCATCAGACTAACGATGATGGATATTGGGTGCGTAAAGAGTCTTTTGTCAACGGGCCATCCTTTTAAGGATCGAAGGACAAAGATTAACAATCCCAGAAAAAGCAAGGGTTCCGTCGGCATATATAAACCCAGGGCAGTGTCACTGAATTCCTGTAGATTTAAACTTAATGGGACTGAAATTAAGATGACTCCGATGAATAAATCCATTCGTTTCATTCCCCACCAAGACAACAATATCAAGAAAGGAAATACAGCGAACCATATAAAGTCAAAGTAAACAGCAATGCCTAACAATGCAGAGAAAATCGAAGCCCCAATCAGGGCCGTTTTATCCGTCAATCCAGAGTTCACTTATTGCGAATTTCGGCTCCCTTGATGCTGTCAAAAATGAGTAATAAGATTAGTGTCATCGCAAGTGAAGAAATTGCACTCACAACGACGATAAACCATCTTACTGGATAGGACTTCTTATCTGCTGCTTGGGCATAATCGACAACCAGGCTAGATGGCAATTGTGTCGAGGCATCAACCTTCATCAGGTCGTATCTCTTTTTAAGCGTTGCGAGTTGTTCGTAGGCCGGTTCCAGGAAATTCGTCAACTTGTTGTACTTGTTTGCCAGCTTCGAAATCCGTTCCAAATCATTCTGAATGATTCTGGCGCCTTTCATATTGTTGTCTGCCACAGCTCTTCCATATTCTGCAGTGAGTCCTTCAACTTGTGCTTCGAAATCATACATGCCTTGGGCGTGGAGTTCCCCCAGACCATCCTCTGCTTCTTGAATCTCCAGAACGGCATTGTTGTATGAGCTTTCAGCCAATATTAACGCATTTTGAGCTCGGTCATTTCTGAGTGAATTCGCCAGGCTGTCGACCAAGAAAACCAGGTCATTTGCGATGTCCCTTGCGATGTTTGGATCTGTATCCAATACGTGTATTCTGATAGAGCCAAACCTGGTTAAATCCGCTCCAACATTGCTGTCGTACTCTTTTTGAAGGAGTGTTCTAGATCCAGCTTCACTGAGGTCGATATCGTAGTGTTCGCTCAGGTTGTGGTTTTTGATAATTTGAGATCGAACGCGATTGGAATTCAGGAGTTGTAAAAGGCGTTCTGCGTCCTCCGTTTCTCCATAAGCCAATAGGTCTCCTTGCTTACTTTCTTCAAAAAACTGCTCACCAATCGAACTTTGAGTTGTCGCAAACATGATGACGCTTGACTCGAATTTCTCATCCATTAACAATGAAACTCCGGCCGAAATAATGACCGCAAGAACGCCTACGAATATAAAAATTCTCAATCTATCGTAAACAAAAAGAAGCAAATGAGTCGAGTCTAAACGCGATGAATCACGGTTTTCGTTGATTGAAGTCATACCTGTTATTTTGAAAATAGAACGTTGCAAAGTTACGTTTGTTATTCCCTTCCTACTAAACTTTATCGTTGTCGCAATTATGCCGCACTTTGTTTTCTAACTTTGGAACATGGCAAGGATTGCGTTAAACGCTAGATTATTAATACCGGGGAAGCTTGAAGGCACAGGACGCTTTACTCATCAGTGCTATAAAAGAATCATTCAATCAAGGCCAAATGATACGTTTCTTCTCATTTTCGACAGGAAACCTCCTGTAGAATTTGACTATGGCCCCAATTCAACTTCCGTATGCTTATTGCCACCTGCAAGGAGGCCTTGGTTGTTTGATTTGTGGTTTGATTATGCCATTACTTGGAAGCTCAAACAATGGTGCGCGGATGCCTTTGTCTCCACTGATGGATATATTTCAAGGAGAAGTTCTGTTGCTCAACTCAATGTGATTCACGATATTAATTTCGAACATCATCCAGAGTGGCTTCCTCCAAGGTTTGCAAGACATTTCAGATTACGTTTCCCTGAATATGCCAAGAAGTCATCAAAATTATGCACTGTTTCTGAATTCAGCAGAGGAGATATTTCTCGAACCTATGATATCGATGCGGATTCAATATCAATCATCCCCAACGCACCTGATGCTTCTTTCAAACCTTTAGGTCCTGAACAACGCGAAGCTTCAAGAAGGAAGTTTGCTTCGGGGAATAAGTACCATGTATTTGTAGGTTCAATTCATCCGCGAAAGAACATTCACGGAATGCTTCATGCGCACAAAGTCTATCGCAGTTTGGGAGGAAATTCAGACCTTGTCATTGTAGGAGCTGAAATGTGGAAGCACGAGATGTTCGATGCGGAACACGTGCATTGGGCAGGGCGTCTCAACGACGATGAACTCGTTCGTGCTGTCGCAGGAGCAGAAGTGCTTCTTTATCTTCCCTTTTTCGAAGGTTTCGGAGTACCTATAGTCGAAGCGATGGCGTGTGGGATTCCTGTGATTGCAAGCAATACAACCTCAATCCCTGAAGTATGTGGGGGTGCAGAAGCGGCGTTGGTAAGTCCGACAGATGCAAAAGGAGCCGCGGAGGCATTGCTGAGACTTGATGAAGACGAGATTTGGCGTGAGAAGAAATCTAAACAAGGAATCAAGCGCGCTGCAGAATTCTCATGGGAGAGGAGTGCACACCTGTTTTCAAATGCCTTAGATGAAATGTTAAGTGAAGCATGAGGAAGCTGCTTCCTTATGCCAAACCAAATCGAATCGAGGCCGGTTGTGACGAAGCAGGAAGAGGTTGTCTTGCCGGTCCCGTTGTTGCTGCGGCAGTAGTTTTAGATGCTGACACTGCAAATGAACTCGCGTTAAATGACAGCAAAAAGCTGTCCGCAAAAAAGCGAGACGAACTCAGAATTCAAATAGAAGCAAGAGCCATTTCGTGGTCAGTTTCATTCGTTTCTCACGACAAAATAGATGAAATCAACATCCTTCAGGCCTCTTTTTTGGCCATGCGAGAATCTGTTGACACCCTTCTTATTCGTCCCGATCACATCCTTATTGACGGAAATAGATTTGTTTCTTCCCCCACTATGCCACCTCATACATGCATCATCAAGGGTGACACCAAATTTGCCTCTGTTGCCGCTGCGAGCATCCTTGCAAAAACACATCGGGATCAGTTTATGCGCAGCAAAAGCCTTGAATTCCCAGCTTATAAATGGGGTTCAAATTTCGGGTATCCCACTAAGGCACATAGAGAAGCGATTGAGACAAGTGGCGTATCGCCTCTTCATCGGACAACCTTTCAATTGCTCCCTAAATAGTGGTTGTCGATAAAAGTTAATAAAAACGCCACTAAACGCCGTTTTTTGTACATAAATCGTTAAATTGCGTCATCATAAAATCAAACCGTTCCCTATGAAGCGCATTAATATTTTCTTTCTAATAGCCACTTTCTTTTCGCTATCTACTACACAGGCTCAGTGTGACCTGTTTTTCTCAGAGTACGCTGAGGGGTCTTCTAACAATAAATATCTGGAGATTTTCAATCCCACAAATGCAGATATTTCCTTAGATGGATACGCCTTTCCAAGTGTGAGCAATGCTCCCACTACACCAGGTGTATTGGAATTCTGGAACACCTTTACTTTGGGCGCTGTAGTCCCAGCGGGAGGTTTTTACATTGTATCTCACGGTTCAGCCGATCCTTCTATCCTTGCCTTGGCCAATCAAAATCATACTTACTTATCAAACGGTGATGATGGTTTCGCACTTGTTCAGGGTACAGAGACTGACTTTGTTGTTCTTGATGTCATAGGTCAAAATATAACTGACCTAGACTATGCAGATCCAGGGTCTGGATGGGCTGTTGCCGGAGTTGCAAATGCGACTCAGGATCATGTATTGGTTCGCAAGTCTTCAGTCATCAATGGAAATACAGATTGGGCATTGTCTGCTGGAACAGATGAAGCTTCTTCTGAATGGACAGTCATGCCAATCGATACATGGACAGATTTAGGAGTACATACTTTTACAGGCTCTTGTGGCCCCATTGTTTCAGGTTGCATGAATGAAAATGCGACGAACTACGATGCTACTGCCAACGAAGATGATGGGTCTTGCACATTCGCAAACGCTTGTAATCTTGAAGGTACAGAGGTTGCAGCTTCTAGTTTCGCATTCGTACCTGCTGACTTGTCAGTTGCTGTAGGGACACTGGTGTTTTGGGTAAACAATGGTGGATCACACAATGCAAACGGAGATGTTGACACACAAACTGGACTTTCTTTTGGGAACCCTGAATCTTTTGGCTTTGCAAGTGTGTCAGGAGATGCTGCAGGTGTATGTATAGGTTCACACACGTTCACAATCCCAGGCGTTTATTCTTATGATTGTTCAGTAGGAACGCATGCCGCTCTAGGTATGGTAGGAACTGTGACTGTCGGTGTAGGTGGATGTATGGATGCCGTTGCTCCCAACTACAATGCAGCAGCGGATTTCGATGATGGCTCTTGTTTGGCTTCTCCATATACTTTAATCGCAGACATACAAATTGGTCAAGAAACAGCTCTTTTTGAGGGTGTCGCAGTTTTGACTTCAGGTGTCGTTACCGGAGTGTATGGTGGCAGAGCTACGATACAAGATGGAACTGGCGCTTATTCTGGCATTTGGATAGATGGATCAAATGTGGCTCTTCAGGTTGGAGATGCGGTTGATGTGTCTGCTACTGTTGCTGAGAATTTCGGCTTAACACAACTCACTTCGCCTTCAGTCACGATTAACAGTCAAGGCAATGCACTTCCTGCTTCTGAAGTACTTTCTACATCAGCTGTGTCTGATGAGCAATGGGAAGGTGTTTTGGTCCAAACTTCTGGAGTTGTAGAAAGTGATGCCTTGGGAAATAACGAATGGTCTGTGAACGATGCTTCCGGAGCAGTTGTACTTGACGATGCAGGATTTAATGCAATCGCTGCCGGTCTTACGACCGTTGGCGCCAGTGTACAAGTTTCGGGGTCCGTAGATTATTCCTTCAGTGAATTTAAAATTCAACCACGTGATGTAAACGACGTTCTTCTTTATGGTTGCACATCTACAGCTGCTGATAATTACGATGCAGCGGCCTCAGTGGATGATGGAAGTTGTGTTTTTTCTGGGACATCCTGTACTTTATTCGTTTCAGAGATAGCTGAAGGGTCTTCAAACAACAAATACATTGAGCTGTATAACCCTACAAGTTCAACGATTTTCTTAGACCAGTACACAATGGCCAATTGTAGCAATGGATGTGATACTCCAGCGGCTGTTTATCTTACAGATCAATTTGATTTCTGGACGTTGACCTTCCCTGCTGGCGCAACTGTAGCTCCAGAAAGTACATACGTTATTGCGCACCCTTCTGCGGACCCAATCATTCTTGCCGTTGCGGACATGACTTATACATACCTGTCAAATGGCGATGATACATATGCACTTGCTGAAATTGTAGGTGCTGATACTGTACTTGTTGATCTCATAGGTGATATAGGTCCTGATCCTGGTTCTGGCTTCACAGTGTCTGGTATCTTAAATGCAACTCAAAACGGTACTCTGGTACGTAAGTCTGATGTGAATGCTGGTAACGCTGGTATGTGGCTCGCTTCTGCAGGAACAAATGAATTCGATGGGGAGTGGATTGTGAATCCATCTAACGATTGGAGCAATTTAGATTCTCATGTGTTTACGAGTGGATGTGCTGTTAATACGGGTGGATGTACTGACCCAGGAGCCTCTAACTATGACTCCGCTGCAACGACTGATGACGGATCTTGTGTGTACATTCCCAATTTAACGATTCAGGAAATTCAAAACGGACTTGTAACTGGTCAAGTTGTTACGGGCGGTATCGTAACAGCAGTCTATGCAGCTTCTAGTTCTTTGGGTGGAAATGCTTCTTATGTTATACAAAATGGTACAGGACCTTATTCAGCTATTTGGTGTCTAGGGACCGGTGTAGTTGCGGGAGATTTAGTGGATATTGCTGGAACTGTATCTGAGGTTTACGGCTTACGCCAAATTGTGGGTGCTGTTTCGACAGTTGTTTCTTCAGGAAACGCGCTTCCAGCGGCAGAGCTTCTTGCTACTGGTTCAATCAATGACGAGCAGTGGGAAAGCGTTTTGACTCAAATATTGGCTCCAGTATCTAATGCAAATGCTGGTTACGGAGATTGGCTTCTAGATGACGGATCTGGAAATGC
>ERZ887851.4069-NODE-4069-length-10111-cov-7.235581_pt1 | contig 10111 bp, 10 predicted proteins | sample MGYA00521100_ERZ887851 | MGnify/ENA primary metagenome ERZ887851 (study PRJEB32303, sample SAMEA104408602) | aquatic metagenome | biome: Brackish water; feature: Pelagic; material: water | place: Baltic Sea | collected 2014-06-06T16:11:00 | depth 11,444 m ...
TTCATCTGCCTTACGAAGCTGTAAATATTGTAACCTACCGATTAGCAGTCCAAATAATCCGAGCTGGCCAGCGCCCATGATTACAGCGCGACGATTAAATATTTCCTGCCTGGTTACTTTTTTTCGGATCATCTAACTCACCAAAAATCTGTCTTGGGGCGGTGGAAACACTGTTTCCAAAAGGGAATAAAATATGGGAAACAACGCAATTGTAACTAGTCCAGACCAAATCAGTCCCCATGCATCGACAAACACATTGTCCATCCAGCCAATCGTCAGCAGTAATAACAAGTAGCTTAGTCCCGAAAAAACCGCAAAAATGAGCCAAACACCAACAAACGGAGTACGCGCCAAAATACGAGACTGGCTATGTATTAGCGCAAAAAATAAACAAAAAATAAGTACCCAACCACCCAATGGCGTGCCGATTAAAGCGTCCTGTATTAGACCCACCATAGCGATAGCGATCGGTACATAAAACATTTCTGCACGTCTCGCCCAAAAGAAAATTATGTATAAATAAAAACCGATCTCTATGTCGGCTGAGATGCCGAAACTAGTCCGCACCTTACTAATTGCGACAGATAAAATGAGCAATAGAAAGAGGGAAAATGCCGTCGCATTAAATTTTCCAAACTCTCTGATGAGAAAATCCATTACTCACCCAACCCACGGTCTGGCCCCAATATGGCAGGAAGGTCTAAATCCAACTTTTGCAAACTGGGATGTTCCGCAAGAATAACCCTCGCCTGTGTAACTGTTTCTGGCGCTTGAAATAATTCGACACGTGGAGCATAGCCTTCAACAATTTTTATCACACCCAATAACAAACCGGCTGGAACAGAACCACCATCCCCTGATGTGACTACCAGCATGTCAGTATTAATCTGCGCGTCAGCTTGCGCAAAATCTATATACGGTTCCGCTCTATTGTCTCCGGTCATGATTGCCCGCTCACGGTTTGTACCTATCACAACAGGAATACGGCTATTGAAGTCGGTTACCAAAATTACCCGGCTGGATGTGTCGCCCACAGTAACGATCCTGCCTAGTAACCCCTTTGGCCCAACCACGGATTGACCTGATTGAATGCCGTCATTCGTACCTAGATCGATTAACAATGTTTTCGCAAAGGGTCCGCGTAAATCTGCATAAATAGTTCCGGCGACGGTCTTTAGATCGGGGTCTAAATTAATATCTAACAGTTCACGATAGCGACCTAACAATAGCTTAGTACGCTCGAGTTCGGCGCGGGCGCCTGCCAGTTGAGAGACCTCAAGCTTTAGCGCGTCTCGCTCTTCAGCTAAGCTAACGTAAGACTGCGCCTTCGAAGCCAAATTATCCACCACTCCAGCCGGCAAAGACAGCAGCCGAATGATTGGTGACATTAACTCGGATATAGTTTGTCTGACCTGCCCCACGCCAGGATCATCGCGCGGCACAAAATAAAGCACAAGTATCGATATCATGGCAAAAATAAGAGAAATTCCTGCCGCGTTTAGAACCGTTCTACCGCCAGAAATTTGTTTTCTACGCCCTGCCAAAATATTCTCCGATAGGCCTAATTAATTTAATACGCCACCGACAATACATGCTTCATAGTTTTGATATGCTCAAGCGCTCGGCCGGTTCCCAATGCAACGCAAGACAACGCTTCGTCGGCAATGCTAACTGGCAGACCCGTTGCGTCGCGCAATACCGTGTCCAAGTTTTTCAACAGCGCACCGCCACCCGTCATGACAATACCTTTATCAACGATATCCGCAGCTAATTCAGGCGGTGTCGATTCAAGCGCCAAACGTACACCTTCAACAATCGCACCGACGGGTTCAGCCAGCGCCTCAGCGATTTCATTTTGACTAATCGACACTTCACGCGGAACGCCATTCATCAAATCGCGGCCCTTAATATTAACTTCAAGGCTAGCACTCGGCTTCAAAGTCATGGCAGAGCCAACTTCTTTTTTAATTCTCTCCGCACTCGATTCACCAAGCAGTAGATTATGATTACGACGAATATGAGCAATAATGGCTTCATCCATTTTATCGCCACCAACCCGAACGGAACGCGAATAAACAATTCCGCCCAATGACAGGACCGCGACTTCTGTCGTTCCGCCACCGATATCAACAATCATAGATCCAGTCGGCTCCGTCACAGGCAGTCCAGCGCCGATAGCTGCAGCCATGGGCTCTTCGATTAGGAACACACGTCGTGCACCAGCCGATAGCGCACTCTCTTGAATAGCACGGCGTTCAACAGCCGTAGCACCAGATGGCACGCATACTATAATCTGCGGGTTGGCAAACGATCTGCGATTATGAACTTTGCGAATAAATGCTTAATCATTTCTTCCGTAACATCAAAGTCCGCAATCACACCATCACGCATCGGGCGAATCGCACGAATATTTCCGGGCGTCCGTCCCAACATCATTTTAGCTTCGTCACCAACAGCGAGAACTTTATTGCGCCCATTCTGTTCATGGATCGCAACAACCGACGGTTCATTGAGAACAATTCCACGGCCCTTTACATAGACAAGCGTATTGGCTGTGCCAAGGTCGATAGCCATATCGGCTGAAAACATTGCGAGAAGACTATTGAACATTTGTTACCCCTTTTCCGCTACGGTGATTCGCATCACGCTAGCATAGCACCTGGCGCCGCTTTTTGCCGCTTAACCAACAATTTATTTAAGGCGCCAATATAAGCGCGCGCAGAGGCGACCATTGTATCTGTATCCGCTCCACGCCCAGTTACTGAGCGTCCATCTTCGTCAAGTCGCACGCTGACTTCGGCCTGCGCATCGGTTCCCTCGGTTACCGCATGAACTTGGTATAACTGCAATGCAGCCTCATGTGGGAATAAAGTTTTAATGGCATTGAAAATCGCATCGACTGGACCATCGCCAACGCATTCTATTTCATTCAAGACGCCATCGATCTCCATCTTCAAGCTAGCTGTTTGCGGGCCTAGTGTTCCGGCCACAACCTGCAAAGAGATAAGCTTGATATAATCCAAGCTATTCGCCACTTCATCATCGACCAAGGCAACGATATCGTCATCGAAGACATGCTTCTTTTTATCCGCCAAATCTTTGAACCTACCGAAAGCAACTTGCAATTGATTATCGGCCAACTGATATCCCAACTGCTTAACTTTCTCACGAAAGGCATGACGCCCAGAATGTTTGCCCATAACCAACGAGCTTTTCGAAATTCCGACGCTTTCAGGTGTCATGATTTCATAGGTCTGGTTATTCTTCAACATACCGTCTTGGTGAATACCGCTCTCATGGGCAAATGCATTTTGCCCAACAATGGCTTTGTTATATTGAACCGGAAAGGCGGTTACCGACGAAACCAATTTAGAGGCACGAGCCAAGTCTGTTGTCACGATTTTTGTCCACTCCGGCATTAAGTCGCCGCGAACATTAAGTGCCATAACCACTTCTTCCAAAGCAGCATTACCAGCCCGCTCTCCTAAACCATTTATGGTGCATTCGATTTGACGCGCACCCGCCTGAATACCGGCCAAGGAATTAGCTACGGCTAAACCCAAGTCATTGTGGCAATGCGTCGATAAAATGACTTGATCAATATTGGGAACGCGCTCACGCAACATGGTGATGATTTCAAAATATTCTTGCGGCATCGTATAGCCTACCGTATCTGGAATATTAATCGTCGTCGCACCCGCCTTAATAGCCGCTTCGACTGTCCGGCACAAAAAATCGCGATCCGTGCGGGTCGCATCCTCAGCTGACCATTCTACGTTATCCGTATGGTTACGCGCATGAGCAACGGAAAAAGAAACCGCCTCCAAAACTTCTTCTGGCGACATTTGCAACTTATGCTTCATGTGCACTGGGCTTGTTGAAATGAATGTATGGATGCGCGGTTGCTTGGCGAATTTAACGGCCTCGGCGGCACGATCAATATCCTTCGCACCGGCTCTGGAAAGCCCACATACTTGGGCTGACTTTACTAACTTTGCCACTTGCGAAACGGATTCAAAATCCCCGTTTGACGCGATTGGAAAACCGGCCTCAATTACATCAACCCCCATATTGTCTAACAATTCGGCGATTTGCAATTTCTCTTCTAAGCTCATCGATGCACCAGGCGATTGCTCACCATCGCGCAAAGTTGTGTCAAAGATAACCACGCGGTCTTCGTTAGAACCTGTCTTTTTTATTTCGTTTGTCATGTCTCTAATCCTTAATCAAAACGCATTCAATGCGTTGCATAAATCCTATTTTCCTTTTTCAATCCCCTGAGACACTGCCGATACATAGCGGACAACCCATTCTCAGGGGCTAATAAGGAGGAGGTCGCGCAGTAAGGATGAGGAGGATGAAGAAACCGCGGCTGCTGTCAAACCAACAGACGAGCCACCAACAGATGAGCGCATAGGTTCGGTAACCGTACCGAACATACCCACTACCCCTGATTGGGTCTCAAATTGGTTAGCTTTGCGCATAATGCGAGTTTCCTAAAAATTCAATTTTATTAGTTTATCCAAGCTTTTAACCTAAATCAAGCGCAGAATTTCTTCACTAATATTCCGCTACGCCACTCCAGTGTCGTGACCAGCCAGCGAGGCAGCTTGTTGCTGTGTCCATAATACTAGCTCGTCCATCACTTGGCGGACCCGAGGGATTTTCGCCATATCCGAACGCGCAAGCAACCAAATCTCTAGAAACCCAATTTGACTGGCAGGAAACACCTCGACAAGCTCGCTATCACCAGCCGCCAAGACACAAGGAAGAGCAGCTAAACCAAGCCCCGTCCTACAGGCAATAGCGCGCGTCTGAGCGTGCGAACTGCGCATAACGACCTCAGAATCTCTCTCGACCCGAGACAGCCACCATACAGGCCCTAACGGAACTTCGTTTTCCAAAAACCCAATGATCTTATGCTCAGACAAATCACTGGGGTTCGATGGCCTTGGATATTTGCGCAAATATTGCGAGCTCGCATATAAGCCATAGCCCAATTCACCCAGCTTCCGGACCAGCATATCACCTTGCGTTGGGCGGGAAAGCCGAAGCGCTAGATCCACGTCTCGCATGTAATTCATCACCCGTGGTGCCGAGCCCGGGCCTGTCAATCCACCAACGTCCATCACAAGATCAAGGCGTAAATTAGGGTTTTTTAAGTTCAGCTCCGCCAAAGCTGGAGCCACCAGTTGATGAGCCAAAATCTCGCCCAATGCTAGGCGAACGACGCCTTGATCGGCCAGCTGAGCCGTCTGAAAATCTCGCTGCAAGGCGGATAAGCGCTCATCGACCGGATCCAGAGCCTCCAGCAAGCGGGCTCCATCTGCGGTCAGGGCGTAGCCACTTCGCAAACGCTCAAATAAGCGCACATCTAGCGTGTTTTCTAAATGCCCAATGCGGCGCAGAACCGTCGTCGTATTTACGTGGAGTACCCGCGATGCACCCGATAAGCTACCTGCGGCAGCGACAGCCAAGAAAAACCGCAGATCGTCCCAGTCCATCTGCGTGCGAGCCACGGCGCTCTGACCAGAGATCTGATTTGAAGCTTGCGTTTTGGCACCGCCTAAATCTGACGAAGCTGTTATCTTATCCTCTAAAATGCCCATTTTAGCTACTCTCGGTTAACTTTATACCTGCTGTTATCACATCATTTTGCGCCCAACATATTATTTATGCAAATAAAATTTGCGTAAAACAGCCTATAGGAGAAAGGGATAACCAAATGCTTGATACCCGGCAAATAAAAAACGCGACCAGCAAGCTGGCCGCGTTCAATAGATAACCCCGAATTCTGAATAGAACTCAATATTGGGTTTAGTTTTTTTCTTGGTCAACCAAACGATTAGCTGTGATCCAAGGCATCATTCCGCGCAGATTAGAGCCAACCTCTTCGATTGGATGCTCCTGACACTGTTTACGAAGTGTCTTGATCTCATCTTGACCCCCTTGCATCCAGCGCTCCGTGAAACGACCAGATTGAATATCTTCAAGAACGCGCTTCATTTCCGCTTTCGTTTCATCTGTCACGATCCGTGGACCTGTAACATATTCACCAAACTCAGCTGTGTTTGAAATTGAGTAGTTCATGTTGGCAATACCGCCTTCATAAATCAGGTCAACAATTAGCTTAACTTCATGCAGGCACTCGAAATATGCCATTTCTGGCTTGTAACCAGCTTCTACCAAAGTTTCGAAGCCGGCCTGAATAAGACCAACAACACCGCCACAAAGAACAGCCTGCTCGCCGAAAAGGTCGGTTTCGCATTCTTCGCGGAACGACGTCTCGATAATACCGGAGCGACCACCGCCCATAGCACTTGCATAAGAAAGACCCAAAGCATGTGCCTCACCCGATGCATCTTGATGAACAGCGATCAAACAAGGGACACCACCACCACGATTATATTCACTGCGCACTGTGTGACCAGGGCCTTTTGGAGCCACCATCAGCACGTCCATATCTGGGCGTGGTTCGATCAGCTTAAAGTGAATAGCCAAACCATGGGCAAACATTAGGGCCGCACCTGGCTTCATATTATTATGCAAATGCTCATTATAAATATCGCGCTGTAGTTCATCTGGCGTCAACATCATGACAACATCAGCCCACTTAGCGGCGTCAGCAACAGACTTAACTTCCAACCCTTCAGCTTCAGCTTTTGCAGCCGTTGCAGATCCCTCGCGCAAAGCAACACAAACTTCACTCACTCCAGAATCGCGAATGTTCAAAGCATGTGCATGGCCTTGGCTACCGTAGCCAATGACGGCAACTTTTTTACCGCGAATGAGTTCGATATTAGCATCTTTATCATAGAAAATTTTCATGGGACCTTTTCTCCTGCTGGTCGATCAATAATTATTTAATTTTTACTGCTTTACTCTTAAAGTGGATCAGGGCCGCGCGATATGGCGACAACCCCGGTTCGTGATACTTCCTGTAGCCCAATAGGACGCATTAAATCAATGAATGCATCCACTTTTTCTTTGCGGCCCGTTAATTCAAATATGAAAGAGGCTGGCGTGGCATCCACAACCCGAGCCCGAAACGCCTCCGACAAGCGCAATGCCTCGACCCGATTATCCCCGTTTCCAGAGACTTTAATCAAAGCCAACTCACGCTCAACACTCTCCGCCTCGACCGTTAAATCAACAACCCGATGCACCGAAACCAAGCGCCCAAGCTGTGCTTTAATCTGCTCGACAACCATCGGAGTTCCACATGTAACAATAGTAATGCGAGACATTTGCCCATCGCCATCGACTTCAGCCACCGCCAAGCTATCAATATTATAGCCGCGACCCGAGAATAGCCCGATAACGCGCGCTAACACGCCGGCCTCGTTATCCACTAACACTGCCATGGTATGGCTGGAAATTTTATCATCAGTCATCATCGCGTTGAACTCCGAACATTGGCCTTATGAACCATCGACCTGAGAGGTCTGTGGTCTCTCTATACTTAATTCAGGCCTGAAGGAAAAGCCTTAAACCATAATCTTACCAGCATCTGATACTTCATGCTGAACTGAATCGGTTGATAGGATCATTTCATTGTGCGCCGCACCCGATGGGATCATCGGATAGCAGTTTTCATTTTTACTCACAACACAGTCAAAAATAACTGGCCCAGGTGTATCAATCATTAGTTGAATAGCCGCATCCAATTCATCTGGCGTCTGCGCACGAATACCTGTCGCCCCATAAGCTTCGGCCATTTTAACAAAATCTGGAAGCGCTTCAGAATAGGATTGCGAATAGCGTCCCCCATGCAGTAATTCCTGCCACTGACGCACCATTCCCATATATTCATTATTGATGATGAAGATTTTAATCGGTAGCCGATACTGAACTGCTGTGGATATTTCCTGCATTGTCATTTGTACAGAAGCCTCACCAGCAATATCGATCACTAGCCCATCGGGATTAGCAACCTGAACACCAACGGCAGCGGGAACACCATATCCCATCGTACCCAAACCACCCGATGTCATCCACCGGTTTGGCTCTTCGAAACGATAATATTGAGCCGCCCACATTTGATGCTGACCAACCTCAGTCGTGATAAATGTGCGAGGACCTTTGGTCATTTCATATAAACGCTGGATCGCATATTGCGGTTTAATGACTTTGCTATCCTTTTCATAAGCAAGACAGTCTTTGCCCCGCCAGCCGTCAATTTCAGCCCACCACGCTGCCATTTCTGCTTTGTCTGGCTGCAAATTGCGCGATTTATAAAGTCGGATCATATCCTCCAAAACATGTGCGCAGTCACCAATAATGCCAATATCGACCATAACTGTCTTATTAATTGAAGATGGGTCTATATCGATATGGATCTTCTTCGAATTCGGCGCAAACGCGTCCAATCGGCCTGTAATTCGGTCGTCAAAACGAGCCCCAATGTTAATCATGACATCACAATCATGCATCGCCCAATTGGCCTCATACGTTCCGTGCATGCCAAGCATACCCAGCCACTGAGGGTCCGCTGAAGGATAACTCCCTAGGCCCATCAAGGTAGATGTGATTGGAAAACCAGTTATTTTAACAAATTCACGCAAAAGCTGGCTGGCTTTCGGGCCTGAATTAATCACGCCACCACCTGTGTAGAAAACCGGCTTTTTCGCAGAGGCAATCAGATCAATCGCCTTATTAATGGCGTCGAGATCACCTTTCACCCGCGGATGATATGTCTTATGGCGAACTTCGCTCTTCGTTAGATATTTACCCGTTGCAAACTGGATGTCTTTCGGCAAATCAACAACCACAGGTCCAGGACGCCCGGTTGTAGCTACATGAAATGCCTCATGCAAAATACGCGGCAAATCGTCGATCGATTGAACAAGATAGTTATGCTTCGTACAAGGCCGCGTAATGCCGACAGTATCGGCTTCCTGAAACGCGTCATTACCGATCAAATGCGTGGCAACCTGCCCAGTTATGCAAACCATGGGAATGGAGTCCATTAACGCATCGGTCAAACCCGTAACTGCATTGGTAGCTCCAGGTCCAGACGTAACCAAGACAACCCCAGGCTTTCCACTAGAACGCGCATACCCCTCAGCAGCATGCGTAGCACCCTGCTCATGGCGCACTAAGATGTGCTCAACTTTTTCTTGCGCAAATAAAGCATCATAAATTGGCAACACGGCTCCACCAGGGTAGCCAAATATATGCTCCACATCTTGCTCTTGAAAAGCCCGTAGAACCATCTCTGCGCCGGTCATTGTCTCTGACATAACATCCTCTTGATAAACGACTTGTTAAAAACTTATCGAAAACTAAAAACTACAAAACATAGTGAAACTTAAGAATATACTGAAACTCAAGAACATTAAGACTAATACTAAAATGAGTTGCCACCGCGACTTAAAGCCAAATTTTAGCAAAAACTCAAGCCTTTAAGCCCATAATCTTTCAACTAATTTGCGAGCAGTTTATCGCCGCGCTGAGCTGCCGTCAAGCCTTTGTTGTAATTATCGAAAAGATTTTATCACATTTAAGGTAATAATCTTGCTCATTAACCATGTTCCACGCAATCATCTGATTTCTAAACCATGTCATTTGGCGTTTGGCATAGCGTCGTGTCTGTTGCTGTGCTTTAGAAATAGCTTCTTCAAGGGACAAATTATCAGCCAAATAGTCCAAAACCTCCTCCAACCCGAGAATGTTTCCGGCGGAACGTCCACTGACTGCCTTACTGTCAGCGAAGCTACGCACCTCATCTATCACCCCAGCCTCGATCATTTGCTCAAACCGTCGGTCACATCGCTCATATAACCAATCACGGTCTGGCATAAGACAGATCTTTGCGATATTGCCGCCTAGGGGCGGTTTATGCGGGGAGGACTGCCAGTCGGTTAAAGATTTATGTGTGGCTCGAAACACCTCGAGAGCGCGCAAAATACGCTGCTTATCATTCGCATGTATCCGCGCGGCGGATGGCGCATCAACTTTCTGAAGCTCTGCTTGTAATCCAGCCAAACCAAGCTGCTCTAGATCTTGGCTTAACTGCGCACGGATATCGGCTGATATGTCTGGAATATCGACGAGGCCATGCGTAAGTGCTCTAAAATATAATCCCGTGCCGCCAACAATTATTGGCACA
>ERZ887851.4072-NODE-4072-length-10107-cov-42.370971_pt1 | contig 10107 bp, 8 predicted proteins | sample MGYA00521100_ERZ887851 | MGnify/ENA primary metagenome ERZ887851 (study PRJEB32303, sample SAMEA104408602) | aquatic metagenome | biome: Brackish water; feature: Pelagic; material: water | place: Baltic Sea | collected 2014-06-06T16:11:00 | depth 11,444 m ...
CAGTCGCTCCCATCGCTCCCATCGAGGCAGCCCTTCGAAGGCGTCTCTTCCAAGCACGAAGACAAAATCGGTGTCCGGGTCCGCTGCTCGCAACTGCGTAAGCGTATCAACACTGTAGGAGACGCCTTCACGCTCAAGCTCGATCGGGCTGGCTTCAAGTTGCGGTTTTTTTGCACACGCAAGTCCCAACATGTCGAGGCGCTGGGGACCGCTCGCGCTAGCCGCATGCCGATGATTAGGCAATTTACAGGGGACGAGGAGTATTCGATCTAGACTCAGCGCTTCAACTGCGAGTTCGGCTACGGCAAGATGGCCGCAGTGCACGGGGTCGAACATTCCGCCATAGACACCGACCCTCTTCCTCATGTGCGGATATGCCCATCCCCTAACACGATATATTTCTGTGAGGTCAAGCCCTCTAACCCCACAGGCCCGCGCGCGTGCAATTTATCGGTCGAAATACCGATCTCCGCTCCAAGGCCATATTCAAATCCGTCGGCGAATCGCGTCGATGCGTTAATCATCACCGAACTCGAATCCACTTCGCGTAAAAAGCGCTGCGCCTTCGTGTAGTTCTCGGTAATGATAGATTCGGTGTGCCCTGAGCTGTATTGATTAATATGTGCTATCGCCTGGTCGAGGCCATCGACGACTTTGACCGACAGTATGGGCGCGAGATATTCCTCACCCCAGTCTTGCTCTGTTGCGGCGATCGCAGCCGGAACCAATGCCTGAGTTGCAGGACAACCCCTTAACTCCACCGCATGTTCGGCAAACTCAGCGGCGAGCACAGGCAAAAGCGCCGCTGCGACTGATTCATCTATGAGCAGTGATTCTAGCGTGCAACAAGTGCCGTAACGCTGTGTCTTAGCGTTAAGCGCGACGCGCACTGCCTTGTCAAAATCGGCGTCGGAATCTATATACAGATGGCAATTGCCGTCGAGATGCTTGATGACCGGCACGCGTGAATCGCGGCTTATGCGCTCGATCAGTCCCTTACCGCCGCGCGGAACGATGACATCGACATACTCCGGCATCGTGATTAAATGGCCTACTGCGTCTCTATCTGGACGATCTAGCACTTGCACGACATCGGCGGGCAACCCTGCCTCGCCAAGTCCTGCCGTGATGCACTGCGCAATCGCCTGATTGGAATTGAGGGCCTCTGAGCCACCACGGAGTATCGTTGCATTGCCCGATTTAAGGCAGAGACTCGCCGCTTCGCAGGTTACATTCGGGCGCGACTCATAAATAATACCAATGACACCGAGCGGCACGCGCATACGCCCGACTTGAATACCACTGGGCCGCGGCTTCATCTCGCTGATAGCGCCAATAGGATCGTCGAGTGCAGCAACCTGTCTAAGCCCTTCGAGCATGGCATCAATCCGTGCCGGCGTCAGTTCGAGACGGTCGAGCAGCGCCGCGTCGAGGCCTTTTTCACGCCCTGCGGCCATATCCTGCGCATTGGCTGCCAGCAGGGTTTCCCGCGCGCTATCGATGCGCTCGGCTATCGCGATAAGCGCCGCGTTCTTCTGCCCCGTCGTCGCTTTCGCGATCATTGCCGACGCGGCGCGCGCGCGTCTGCCCAGGTCAGTCATATAGGCTTGTAGGTCTGTCATCTGCTTTCCTAGCTCGGCGCGCCTTTGCAGAGGATCGCCAATTTACTTTACGAACCCTAAGTATACCCTAGGCCGCGGGCCGCGGTCTGCCGCTCAAGGCCAAGAGATTGGACAGAGGCGGTAGCTAGCGCTTATCCTCAGATTCCCAAGCAATGCGCGAGAAGCCTACTCAGAATGACTGAAACACCCGAGCAGCAACCAGATCAAGACGTAATTTCGGCAACTGGCGAGACTGGTGCCAGGGAGGCGACTATTCTTCAGGCGCTCTTCCCCGTTGCAACGCTTGTCCTTCTGCTCTCCCTGTCGGTCTATTTATTCGGCGAAGATGCAAGCTACGGGCCCAACCAGATCGCACTCTGTATTGGCGCCGCTTTTGCAGCCGCTATCGGTTGGCGCAATGGTTTAAGCTGGGAAGCGACCGAGGACGCTATCGTTGCGGGCATCACTATTTCTCTTAAACCAATCCTCATTCTCTTTAGCGTTGGCGTGTTGATCGGCACCTGGATTCTATCTGGCACCGTGCCAACAATGATTTATTACAGCCTCCTAATACTCGATCCCTCCATCTTCTATGCGGCAAGCTGTCTCATTTGCGGCCTTATCGCACTCAGCATTGGTAGTTCTTGGACCGTCGCTGGCACCGTAGGTATTGCCCTCATTGGCGCTGCGGCAGGCCTCGGCCTATCTCTCGAAATCACTGCCGGCGCGATCATCTCCGGAGCCTATTTCGGTGACAAAATGTCGCCCCTATCAGAGACAACAAACCTCGCTCCGGCGGTAGCAGGCACGGATCTATTTAGCCACATCGGCCATATGATCTGGACGACAATACCCAGCATTATCATTGCTCTGCTGCTCTATCTTGCGCTCGGACTCAGCATCGATACCAGTGCGAGCGCCGACGATCTTGCGATAACCATGCGCCTGATCCAAGACAATTTCACCATAAATCCGCTGATGCTATTACCCGTGGCTGCCTTACTTTTTATGGCGAACAAACGCCTTCCACCAATACCCACGATTCTCGCCGGCGCGCTTATCGCTGTCGTGTTATCCCTCTTTTTCCAGCAACCTGCGCTAGCTGCGATGGCCGGTGACTCGTCAAATATGACATTAGGGATTATCAAAGGCATTTGGCAGACGCTGTTCGATGGCTTCGTACTCGATAGCGGCAATGCGACACTCGATGATTTAATGACGCGCGGCGGCATGAGCTCGATGCTTAACACGGTGTGGCTAATCCTCTGCGCCATGGTGTTCGGTGCCGCAATGGACTTCACTGGCTTACTACGCTGTCTCGTTGCCTATGCTCTGTCATTCGTTCACAGCACCGGCAGCCTGATTGCCACGACGATCGCCACCTGTATTGGCGCGAATATCATCACCTCAGACCAGTACATTGCGATCGTCTTACCCGGTCGCATGTATAAGCAGGAATACGCGAACCGCAACCTAGACCCGAAAAATCTCTCTCGAACCTTAGAAGACGCAGCGACCATGACCTCGCCTCTGATCCCATGGAATACCTGCGGTGCTTACATGGCAGGCACACTCGGAGTAGCGACGTTCGCCTACCTCCCGTACTGTTTCTTTAATCTTATTTGTCCCGTCGTCGCTGTTATCTACGGCTTCTTAAACTTTAAAATTACCCCGCTCGATGAGCATGGCAACGAGGTTCCCGAGGCTGCGAAAGCTTAGTCGAGGCCCATCTCGAGAAACGCAAGGAGCTCGGTGCGCGAGAAGTCGCTTTCGATCAGCGACTCCTTCATAGCCTTCGCGAGTTTTTTCACTCTGTACTCCGCTCGCGAGGCCAGAGAGCGCGAGCCTAACGCACATTCATACTCGATTTCGCGTAGCCCTTTTCCACGCAGAGAGCGCGAGCCCCGTCCAGACCTATGTTCTTGGAAGCGCCTTGCCACATCGGTGCTGATGCCGGTGTAGAGACCTCCGTCTTCGCGGCGCAAAAGATAAAGGCTCCAACAAGGTGTGCCTTTTTCTGCCGCTGTCACGACCTTTGCCGGTTTTGCGTTTTTAACCCCATTAGCTTCGTGCAACGGACTAAAGCACTTGCCAGTGCAATTTATCTAACCTAGCCATGCCTTCTTTCTCGAGCTTGATGAGATGCGCGCTCATCGTTCGCTTAGCCCAAGGCAACAGGTGCTCGCCCACATCGTCGTAGGCGCTCACGACAAGTTCGTCGTCGGTACATGGCGAAAGCAAACGCAGGCGCTCGAGTATTTTCGCTTCGCGCTTAAGGCGATGAGCAATCAGTTTTTCAATTTCGGTAAAGGGCGCAGGCATAACGTCCCCATGCGCTGGCGCAAGCGCAACGAGTGGCAGCTGAAGCAAGCGTTCAAGCGACGCCAGATAGTCACTCATGTCACCGTCGGGCGGCAGGATCACCGGCGTAGTTCCCTGCAACACATGATCCCCTGTAAACAAAAGCCCCTCCTCCCTCAACAAAAAACACAGGTGGTTGGAGACATGCCCAGGGGTATGAATCATTTGTAACGAATAGGACCCTGCTGTGTCCCGGCACTCAATGATGTCGCCATCGGCACACTCAATATCGGAGACAAAGCTATGGTCCTGGCCCGGTGCTTGTGGCGCATTCAGCCCAACCAATCTTGCGCCAGTCTGCTTCGCGAGTGCAAGCGCGCCTGGGGAGTGATCACCGTGGGTGTGGGTGACTAAAATATTCACCAATGTCGCGTCGCCGATCGCAACCAAAAAATTCTGCAGCTGCACAGCATCGATGGGACCCGGGTCGATCAGAGTGAGTTTGTCTGAACCGACCAAATACGTATTGGTGCCCGGACCGGTCATGGGCCCTGGATTCAATCCAAGTATCCGGCGCACCCGCACCTCTCCAGTTTCAAGGTCTACCGCAATACCAGGTTGCAACAAATTCATCGAATGCTCTCCCCACTGCTTAAAAACAATATCCAGGCGGCGCTCTCATCGATTGTGATTCGCAGCCTACGTGCTAATCCCCTACGTGCTGATCCAGAGCTCGCTAGCCTCTATTCTCTCCGCTTTATAGTATCGCGAACCGGCACTTAGCCCCAACTCTGCACTCCCGACAATCTGTTGCGGTATGCGTATGGAGTTCGGCCGTGTTTCACTTCATAATCCGGTGCTACTCAAAAGGCACAACGCACGACGTTGGCTAGCTAAAAAACAGGGAAGCGCATGCACACAATAAAAACCTACAACCAGATCTCTAACCGCGGACTAAGCCGTTTCTCAGCAAAAGACTATATTGTCGCTGGTGACGCGATAGGCGGCGATGCGATTTTACTGCGCAGCCATAAACTTACTATTGATGAGGTGGGCGACGCACGAGCGGTTGCGCGCGCTGGCGCCGGCACCAATAACGTGCCGGTGGCTGATTGCACCGAACGCGGAGTCGTTGTTTTTAACACCCCCGGCGCCAATGCCAACGCAGTGAAAGAACTTGTCCTCTGCGGATTATTACTCGCCTCTCGCGGTATCATTCCAGGTATTGCTTTCGCTGAGTCACAGGCTCATTTGAGTGACCACGCCGAACTCTCCAAGCTAATGGAGCAAGAGAAAAAGCGCTTCGCTGGCAGCGAAATTGCCGGTAAAACCCTTGGCGTAATAGGCCTCGGCGCCATAGGCTCGCTCGTCGCCGAAATGGCGATAGGCTTAGGCATGAAGGTCAATGGCTTTGATCCGGCACTCTCGGTCGAGGCCGCTTGGCGCCTTCCAAGCAAGGTCAAACGCATCGAGAATCTCAGCTCCCTTGTCGCCAGCTCTGATTTTATTACGCTCCACTTGCCTGCAATCGAGGCAACGCGCGGACTCATCAACAACGAAATCTTCAATGCCATGCGCCCCGGCACGAGCCTTATCAACTTCGCTCGCGACGAAATTGTCGACGCCGAAGCGCTCCTGAGGGCACTCGACGCGAAAAAACTTGGCCGCTATGTCTGCGATTTTCCTCGGCATGAACTCATGGGCCGAGACGATGTCATCGCAATGCCACATATCGGCGCGAGTACTCGAGAAGCAGAGGAAAACTGCGCTATTATGGCCGCAGATCAGCTGATGGATTTCCTCGAAAATGGGCATATACGCAACTCGGTTAATTTCCCCGCTCTGACTCTCGACAGAGCCGAAGGCGCCGCGCGCGGCACCCGTCTCGCGATAAGCAATCGAAACGTGCCGAAAATGCTAGGACAGATTCTCGCTGTTCTTGCTGATCAAAATATCAACGTGCTCGACATGATTAATAAAAGCCGCGAAGACATTGCCTATAACCTTATAGATTTGGAGAGCGAGCCCTCAGCGGACTCCCTCGCTGCAATCGCCGCGATCGACAATGTGATTAAAGTCACGCTCATTTAGTGAGCTAATTACCACACAATACAAAACAACTTTTGGGAAAACGCTATGACACAGGTTTACAATTTTGGTGCCGGCCCTGCGATGCTACCTGCAGAGGTTATGAAAAAAGCGCAGGCTGAATTTCTAGATTATCAAGGCATGGGAGCTGGCGTCATAGAGATAAGCCATCGCTCTGACGAGTTCGATGCTGTATTGAATCGCTGCGACGAACTGCTCAAAGAGCTCGCTGGCATTCCCGACAATTACAAAATTCTTTATGTGCACGGTGGCGCGCAAATGCAGTTTTCTGCGGTGCCGTTAAACCTACTGGGCCTGAGCGCGACTAAATCAGCAAGTTATATCGAGACTGGCACTTGGGGCGTTAAAGCACGCAAAGAAGCCGCGCGCTATGGCAACGCTACCACCGCAGCAAGCAGCGCAGAGACGGGTTTTGACCGCATCCCTGAATTTGATGTCTCGAGCTTACCGGCAGACACGGCTTATTTACACATCACCAGTAACAACACGCTTTACGGCACGCGGTGGCACAGCTTTCCGCAGACCGGCACTATCCCTCTGGTCGCAGACATGACCTCGGAATTTTTGTCACGCGAAATTGATATTAGCCAGTTCGGCATAATTTTTGCCGGCCTACAAAAAAATCTTGGACCAGCAGGGTTGGCGCTCGTCATCGTTCGCGAAGACCTCCTCGGCCATGCGCTGAAAGAGACCCCCTCATTACTCGATTATAGCGTTTACGCGGGCAGCCATTCGCTCGCCAATACTAACAACACTTTTGCTATTTACATGATGGGCCTCGTGCTCGAGTGGGTAAAACAACAAGGCGGCGTTGCTACTCTCGAAGCTCAGAACGAGACAAAAGCCAAACTCCTTTACGACGTGATCGATGCGAGCGAATTTTACCTTGGCGTCGCAGACCCTGCGCATCGTTCGATCATGAACGTCACGTTCAATCTCGCCAAACCTGAATTACTTGATGCTTTTGTCGAACAGGCTTTAGACGCAGGCCTCTATGCACTCAAAGGTCACCGTGATGTAGGCGGCGCACGCGCCTCGATCTATAATGCAATGCCATTGGCAGGCTGCGAAGCCCTCGCCGTTTTCATGCGTAAATTCGAGAGCGAAAACGCCTAGGCTGAAGGTAGATGGAGCGAGAGCCCGTTTCGTTTAGCGAGCAAAACCAACCGCGGCAGCGCAAAATTATTCATTGCGACTGCGATTGTTTTTATGCCTCCATCGAGATGCGAGACAATCCCGCGCTGCGCGGTAAACCCATAGCCGTTGGCGGTTCTCCAGAACGCCGCGGCGTGGTGGCAACCTGCAACTACGAAGCGCGCGAATTTGGCATTCATTCAGCGATGGCCTCAGCCACGGCACGCCGTCTCTGCCCGGACTTGATTATTATCCGCACTGATATGGAAAAGTATCGCCTCGCCTCTTCACAAATCCATGAAATCTTTCAACGCTATACCGACCTTATCGAACCGCTCTCCCTAGACGAAGCCTTTCTGGATGTCAGCGACTGCGATGAGTTTAGAGGCAGCGCGACAAGAATTGCTGAGGCAATACGAAACGAGGTGCGCGAGGTCGTAGGCATAACTATTTCGGCCGGCATAGCGCCGAATAAGTTTCTTGCCAAAATCGCTAGCGACTGGAACAAACCCGACGGACAATTTGCTGTCCTACCGAACGACGTCGACGATTTCGTCGCGAAACTTGCGGTAAAAAAACTCCATGGGGTTGGCAAAGTCACTGCGGCAAAAATGCACAGGCTGAATCTGAGAACCTGCAAAGACCTGCAAAACTTTGGTGCAGACGCCTTAACCGAACACTTTGGCAGCTTTGGCGAGCGGTTATTTGAACTCAGCCGCGGCATCGATAATCGGCCAGTTTCAACCGATCGCATCCGCAAATCAGTCAGCGTCGAAAACACATTTGATACAGATCTTCCCGATCTCGACAGCAGCCTTGAGGCAATGCTTGGACTCTTACCGAAACTGGAGCTTCGACTAAAAAGGTTAGATAACCACTATGCAATTAAGAAGCAGTTTGTGAAGTTGAAATTTCATGACTTTGTGACGACCACAGTGGAAATGCTTTCGGAGGACACCAATCCTGAGAATTACCGCACTCTCTGCGAGCAGGGATTTGCCCGCGGAGAACGAGCCGTGCGCTTGATCGGTGTTGGGGTTCGCGTTGAGCCGTTAGAAAATAGCGCCGAGGTCGTCTCAGGAGATCAGCTGAGCCTACTGCCAGCAGATGCAGAGTATGTGAAAAAGCCATGAGCAGATATCGCGCGCCGCAAAAACCCAGTTCCAACTATGTCACAGCAGAGGGGCGTCAGCGCTTAAGAGACGAGGTGTATCAGCTCTGGAAAGTCGAGCGCCCTGTCGTTACTCAGGCTGTCTCCGACGCAGCGGCACAGGGAGATCGATCCGAGAATGCTGATTACATCTATGGCAAAAGACGCCTACGAGAGATAGACAGTCGAGTGCGCTACTTGAGCAAACGTCTCGAAAATTTTATTGTTGTCGACCGGCCGCCCGAAGACCCTACCCGCGTTTTTTTTGCCGCCTTCGTAAGCGTCGAATTCGAGAACAGCGCCGGGGTTCTAACACAAGCGCGATACCGAATTGTCGGCGCCGACGAACTCGATCCTTCTCTCGGCTATATCAGCGTAGACTCTCCTCTTGCACGAGAGTTGATCGGGAAACGAGTGGATGACGAGGTCAGTGTCTCAACCCCAACTGGGGTAATCGACTATGCAATCGTCGACATAGAGTATGCGCAAGGCTAGGATTGAGTCGCAGTTACGTGGTGCACTTTTTATGCACTCGAGTGAACGCCCTTTACTCTGGCGGCAGAGCCTTTTGGAGTTGCGCCGATGACAGCAGTTACTCTGATCGCCCTACCCGGCGCACTAGGCTCCACGCTCACTATTCCCCTTGAGATGCTCAGCGCTGCACGCGACATCGCGCGATCGCGCCGGCATCCGGCCGCAGAGCTTTCCCTTACAATAGCGAGCGATGGTCACCGCTCTGTCGAACTGATGGGCGGCATGCGCTTAGAATGCGAAAGCTCTCTCCCCGACCTAACCTCAGCGCCGGCCTCTCACATCGTTTTCATCCCTGGCTTTTGGGGGAATCCACGAGCGATGCTTCTAAAAAACGCAGGCGTTGTTGCATGGCTCGCTTCACAGCAGCCCGCCATCGTTTGCGCGATCACCACAGGGAGCTATTTCATTGCAGAGGCGGGGCTACTCGATGACTGTGACGCGACCACGCACTGGCGCTTTTTCGATGCTTTTGCAAAACGCTACCCGCGCGTCAACCTCCAGAGAAATCGGTTTATTACCCGATCGGCCAATCGTTACTGCACCGGCAGCGTGGATGCAGTACGCGACGTTATGCTACATCTAGTCGCCCATCTATTCGGTCGAGATATCGCCGCAGAAATTGCTCGTCATTTCACACACGAAATCGGGCCATCGATTCAATCTGCTCTACTAGCAGCATCACCACAAGACAGCCATCATGACGAAATCGTCGTGCAGGTGCAGTCATGGATCCATTCAAATTATCATCAAGAGGTAAGAAATGAAGATCTCGCAAAGCTCGCTAATATGAGCATTAGGAATTTAACGCGAAGATTTAAAAAAGCCACACAGACGAGCCCCTCAGCCTATTTAAGAAACACTCGCCTCGAAGAAGCTAGGGCACTTCTTCGTGACAGCAATGCGACCATAATTGAGATAGGCGATCTTGTCGGCTACCGAGATGCGAGTCACTTTATCGATGCATTCAAAACGCATACCAGCTCGACGCCAGGCGAATACCGGCGCCTAGTACGAGCGAAAGTATTTTCCGCGGTCTAACCGTTTCCAGTTCCGTCTAGAGGTAAACCACTAGCTCGAGCGCGCCTTCAGCGCGGCAAGTTGCTCTGCGGTCGCCTCTGCCTGATGATTTTCTTTCCACTGCGCATAGGGCATGCCATAGATCGCTTCGCGCGACTCCTCTGCCGTAATCTCTAAACCCTTGTCTTCGGCAGCCGCGAGATACCATTTCGACAAGCAATTGCGGCAGAAATTGGCGAGGATCATAAGGTCGATATTTTG
>ERZ887851.4073-NODE-4073-length-10102-cov-13.839156_pt1 | contig 10102 bp, 4 predicted proteins | sample MGYA00521100_ERZ887851 | MGnify/ENA primary metagenome ERZ887851 (study PRJEB32303, sample SAMEA104408602) | aquatic metagenome | biome: Brackish water; feature: Pelagic; material: water | place: Baltic Sea | collected 2014-06-06T16:11:00 | depth 11,444 m ...
GTTTAGTACGAAAATTAAATATTTCGAAAATCGGGCAAAATCCTCAGGATCCTCAATCTAAAATTCGAGACTTTATATACACTTCAAGAGCCTTTAAGTCGATCCGCCATATTATAATACGATCCGCCATGGTAAAGTTCCGGAGGAAATTTTTGGGTTCCACACAAGTACCGGCCACAAAAAATCATGTTTTTTATGTACCCTTTATTCCATATATAGCCGGTACTGCAGCCTGGCCAGAATTTTATGCTGCGCGGAAACTATCGCTGGAACTATCGCTGGAACCGCCAGGCTGTGGATGTCACGGTCGGAGTGGGCTTCTTCGAGCTCTTTCCAGCCAGTCAACGCAGACTCCCTCGTCAACAATCCCCCTTGCGTGGAGGCGGTTTTGTATCGGTGGAGAGTGAAGAGTTTAGTTCGCATTCGTCGTCTGCTTCCAGGGAACCAATACAGGTTGTTGCACATAGAACATTTGGACCGCCTCGCGAGCCGAGTGAATTACTGCGCTAGGCGCTTCTCCTGCGGGTCGGTCATCACCCACGAGTACGTCATTGCCTTTGCAAACGAGCAGCTGTTCCGTCGGGAGTCTTGGGACCGATACGTCGACTGGCATCGGGACTGCCTTCACGAGGAAGGCCTGCTAGAATCGCAGATCCCCGACTTCAAGTGGTTCTTGTGGGCAGAGTGGCAGGTCGACTGTGGGGGACAGGTCGAGGTCGAGGTCGACTGTGGGGGACAGCACAACTGGTGTATCCGACCAGCCCAAACTCGTCGTTTGGACCTGTCTGCTGTCGTATCGTTCCGCTGACTTCGGGCTGACTTTGGATGGGCCTGCCGCTGAACCAACTCCGGAGCGGACTCCACCAAGCACTGCAGCCACCTCCGGAACCGGAACAGACGGTGCAGGTTTTGAACCCGGGTACTGCATTGATCGGCCACACTTTCGAGGTGTACGACCGCCAGTTTAGAGAGTGGCACCTGCGGATGGTCAGTGCCCGCCGGAACCTCTTTCTTCGGAACCTCGGCCTGGCCAATGACCAGCAGCACATAGTCATCTTGGACGCGATGGACCGTCTACCGCTCGACGGGCTCTACGTCTCTACGTCTCGTGTGTCGTAGCTGCTCACGCTCTCCTGAGGTCGACCGCACCCGCCACCAGCTTGCTCCTGCTACAGGCGAAGGAATTCCAGAGCCGACCTCGCCAACAAATGCAGCGACCGCTGGCCCGCGCGCGGCATATGCGGCCACCAGCGTCGCCCGATGTTGGCGGGGCTGTGCGTGTGCCCAGTTCCCCGAGATCGTTGGAGGAGTGCATGGTGGCGGCGGAAGTGGCCAGCCGTCGTGTTGGCGGCCGTGGCGTGATCGACGTGCGGTGCCAGCAGGTGTCCGACGCGGCCCGTCACAGCCTGGCTGCCGATACTGATGATGACCTTCCGGAGTTCCCGCCGCCTGCGGCTCGAGATCCACTGCGGGTCAGCGAGGTGTTCAATCGGGCGGCAGGCGTGTACACCGCACAGGAGAAGACCAAGGGCGTGCACCTCGGGCCCGCAGTCCGGCAGAAGCGGTCCGCGTCCAGTGCATTCGAGCACGTCATCGCTGTGCGAACGGACTATGGGCAGTTCCAGAAGCGGATGTTCGGGCCCGCCTGCGCATCTACCTGCCAAGCCCGCAGGAGCGGTGCTCCGCTTGGCTGCTTGTCCAAGTTCGGGGAGTCGCCAGAGGCCGCAGCACACCACCTCTTCAACTACGTCTGCCTCCCCCACGTTGGGGACCAGGCCACCACCCACCCGAGGAAGCGGGCCCGCGTCGACCGGGCCACAGGGAACCGGGACATGTCTGACGTTCGCAACAAGAAATTGCAGACTCGGTGGCGGCTGTCTTTGGACCAGAGGCTGTCGGACAGCGTCTACTACGACCCGTTTGCTGATCCCGACGAACCATACCTCTTCGACTTCAAGATGCCGTCGTCGTCAGGGCTGATGATCCCGGTGTGCCCGTCGTTCTTCCGAGCAGCGCTCGCGTACAACTCCGACGACCGGCAGTGGCGGAGCGCGTTGCACCGAGCCAAGGACGTCGCCCAGGAACAGAACATGGATGCGCAGGCGGACGCGGCCGGTCCATGGCGTGCGGGCCCACCGCCGAACGATGGTCGAGGACTGGACGCCACGGGCCTGGGCCCGCGGGGCCGGAACACGTTGGCGTGGTTCGCGTCGTTCATCCGGCTGTACAGCGTCCCGATGCCCATGCGCAAGGAGCTGCGGATCGATTTCGCCCGCAAGAAGCACCTGTACAACCACATGAAGGAGCAGTACGCGCTAGCCACTGGGCGCACCATGGAGGTCATCGAGAGGCACTACTTCGTCGGGCCGGAACGATTCTACCAGTACATGGAAAACATCGGGCAGTACAAGGTCATCGCAGACGCTGTCGCCGAGAGGGTCGGGCCGACCACCACCGCCGGGCCGTGGAAGCTCGTGTTCCACGACCCGCAGAAGAAGCGTGACTTCAAGATCTGCGGGACATGCTGCACCCTCGCCGAGACGCGGTTTGGCGCCGTCGCCGCCGCCAACGCCGCGCTGTTCCACCAACAGGCAGTTTACATGGACACCCACATGCTGGTGGTCTCTGCGCGCCGGAACCTGTTCATGGCCAACCAGCGGCTCGCGGAGTCGTATCCGAACGAGCACCTCACGGTCATCTTCGACGCGATGGCGCACCACGCGCTCGACGGGCCCGTACTGTCTCGGCACGCCAGGCTGTCGAAGGACACCGACTCGGCGCATCGGATGCCTGTGCACCTTGTCGGCGCGCTTACGTGGGGCGAGGGTGGGCAGAAGACCTGGTGCTACTTCTTTGACCTGCTGGTGCAGGGTGGGTCGAACAACACGTGCGAGGTGCTCGTCCGGATTCTGGAGTCGCTCGGGGCCGCGGACAAGCTTCCGAAGGACCCGCACACCCGTGTCCTGCACCTCCAGGCCGACAACTGCGGTGACAACAAAAACTGGGTGGTCCTGGCGCTATGCGCCGTGCTGGTCCGGTCTGGCGTGTTCACCAAGATCGAGCTCGACTTCCTGCACGTTGGGCACACGCACGAGGTGATCGACCAGGTGTTCGCTGTGATAGCCAACTCGATGCGGGACACAGGAGAGGACCTGTCGACGCTCCCCCAATTCATGGCGTTTGTGGAGAGCCTCGTGAAGCCAGTTGTGTGCGAGGAGCTGCCCGGCCTCCGCGATTTCGGGGACGCCCTCGGTCCCTTGCGCGTCGGCAACCTTGCTGGCCACTCCCTGTGCTACTCGTTCCGGTTCGAGCTCGGCGACACAGGCAAGTCCGTCAACATGGCTTACCAGGCGGACGAGCGCCTGGACGCGGAGTGGTTCCACTTCGACGACTGGCTGTCCTACCCAGACGATATCGGGAACGCACCGCTTCCAGTCCCGGCAGCGCCGTTGAACGACTACCGGGAGTCGAAGCTGGTCGACGTGCAGCAGTCGGAAGATTCTGGTGCAGAGCAGGTGAACGACCACTTCCTGCACATGATCGACAAGCTCAATGTACTGCGGTCTGTTGTCGACCCCGTCACCCAGCAGGTGCACGTGGTCCTGTCCGACGATTCCGCTGAGTACTGGCGGGCCCGGGTCCACACGCTCTGCGACCCGACTGCATTGGCAGCTCGGTTCGCCGAGGTTCCCACCAAGCTCGACTTCGACGTGCTGCTGAAGGACAACTTGGACCTGGCCACGTTGCGGGTCATGCAGGCGAATCGGCAGGTCCAGCGGAACCCAAACGCTGCGTTGCTGGCTGGCCAGCGTGACGGCGTCTTCCGCGACCGGAACCGACGGACAATCACCATCACCAACACTGCCCTCACTCAGGCCGCCATCGGACGCGCCAACGCTGCCGACGAAGTCCGGGAGAACATTCTGTGGAGGCGCATCCACCATGAGCAGCGCCAGCTCGCGCCAGACACCCGCCCAAAGGTCGGGGAGCTGATCGCATGGGCGTATCCATACGTTGGGCCGAACGCTGCGCCTGTCAGCCCGACGGAGGCGCCGGTGTTCCTCGGTGTGGTGCTGCAGGTCTGCGTTCCTGGCGGGCCTGCGCCGCTGTCAGCTGTGGGTCACGACGGCCCAGTTGCGCACGAGTTCGACCTGCCAACAGTCCAGAACCTCGGGACGCTGCAAGACTGCCACGTACTGGTGCGGACCTACTCCCCGAACCAGTACGGCCGCGCCCAGTACCAGGGCATGCAGCGGCTGGCCAACGATGTGTTCTTGGAGGCGTCGTTCAGCCCGATCATCCATCCACGACGTGGTTCAAACGACGGGCGCGGCGAGGAAGCGCGCATGGAGCGGCATTGGGTCGCGCTGGAGGACGTCGTCGCCAGCACACACATATTGGGCGCGCGTTTGCGGGTATCTGGCCCTGGGGCCGATTCGGATGGCCGCGTGCGTTCCGTCGGTCAATCTTTTCGCCTCAGCGCTGACTCCACTGGCAACTGTTTCCAGAGGTCCCGGCTCCTGTCTGCGCTGCTGCATGTTGGCTGCGCTGTCGCAGGGCAGAGCCACTGCCTTTGCGCGGTCTGCGCTAACGACTACGACCGCTTCACAGGGGCCGCCGCCCCGAATGGCTCCCTACTCCACGAGGCCTGACGAGTAGTGCTCTCGTTTTGTATTATATCATGGTATAATACAAACTACCATTCAAATACCAATTATATCATGGAACCGTACCTGACATACTATATTGTGGAACCATACCAACCTACGCTGGAACCATACTCGCACATTGCGGAACGGAACCGTGCAGCTGTACGATGGAACCACGCGTTCGGGCTGTGGCCGCATGTGATGGAACACTGCATCAATTAGTTCACACTCAGACACACTGACGTGCTAGTCTAATAACACAGTACGTAAGTTCCGACCGCGGTTAGAGCCGAGGCCGTTTGCCGCTGCCGTCCTCGCCGGGGCCGATGTCGCTGCCCGCGCGTTTGCTGTTCCGCACAAAGAGCTCTGCACCTACTCCGAGCTGACGCACCGAAGCCAGGGCCTCGTGGGCCTTGATGCCCGGGACCCGGTGGGCGTAGCCCGGGATGTCAAGTTCCGCCTCCTTTCTGGCGAATTGTTCCGCCATTCTGTTCGTCATCCACTCCTCGGTCTCCGACTCGAGGGCCGACAGTGCGACGGCTTCGAAGAACGACGAAGTCCCTTTCGCTGCAGTGTTGGCCACTCGCCTTGCTTCCGCAACCAGGACGTTGGTCACAACTTGCCGGTCCACGTTGTCTTCGAGCAACGCGTTTCCTTGCGCGAAGAGCATCGTCGCGCAGTTCGCAGCGGTCCACGGGACCATGACGTTGGCGGCGCGCGGTGTGTCGTCGCCCGCGTCGGAGCGGAGACTCTGCAGCTCCCTATCACGTGCGGCCACGGTCTCCCTCTCCGCTTTCAGCTCCACCTTCAGGGCCGCCAGTTCCTGTTCTGCCTCCTTGCGGGCATCGGCACTCTCTCTGTGCCCCTCCCTGTGCTTGTGGTTCCGAGCGTTGGCGGCTTTCAACTTCTCCGAATTCTCTTTCAGGGCGGCTTTCAACTTCTCCGAATTCTCTTTCAGCGATGCCTTCGCCGCTGCCAGCTCTGACAGAACGCGATTGTACGCTTGACGTGATGGAGCCTGGTCGGAGCCGGCCAATTGCATGCGGACCGGCTGGTTGCCAGCAGCTCTGCGCCGGGCCTGCGCTGCTGCGCGGGGCTGGTCAGCAGAGTCGTCAGTGTCGTCGCCGTCGCCGTCGTCGGACTCAGTCTCCGAGCCGCTGTCCTCGGCATCCTCCTCGCCGGACTCCTCCCCCGCCTCGGACTCCTCCACCACAGCCGCCTGTCGTCCTGCAGCGCCTTTCGCAGGGCTGGCGCCCGTCGGCGGGGCGCTCGGAAACTCTGCGCGCACGTCATCGAGAATTTGACAGTACTGCGTCAACTGTCGGACTGGATCAGCTTGGAACCCGACGCGCCTTTTGTTGATTGTTCCGCGCACTTTGTCGGAAACCGCTGCCATGAACTGCTTGAACACTGCATTTGCACCCGGATTCAGGATCGCGTTGAACCCTGGAATTGTTTCTGGGAAGGTCTTGCTGCACTCGTAGTCTGGCACTTCTAATTTCTTCCTGTTGGTGTCGGTCTTCAGGACCCCACTCGCGGTATGCAGGAGCGGTACCACCGTCATTGACCCCAGGATATCCCAGCGGGGTTTCCCACCCATCACCTGCTGGGTCCACAAGCGAACCAGCCGGAGCCTGAAGTTGACCAGCAGCACCGACTTCGGCGTGGAACCTTTGGACGCATCCTCCTCGCCGGATTCATCGAAGCGCGGGGCCCAATCTGCGTTCACCACTGCCCCTTGGAAGAACTGGTTCTGCAGCAGCATCCCACCTTCGGCGGCGATCTGGTCTGGCCACCTCCACGACCAGGTGCCGACCTTGTCGCCACTGTAGGCATGTGTGGTCAGGTCGCGGACGATGCTCTTTGCGACAGCAGCTGCCACTGGGGCCGGCGCCTGCCACGCCCGGCCTGACGATGCAACACCAGGCGGACCGTTCGCCGGCAAAACGGAGCCGGTGCCGGAACCGCCGGCGGAACCGCCGGCGGAACCACTGGCTCCGCTGGCGGGACGCTTCAAGCTCCCTGCGCTTGGACCGACCGAACCGTGGGCGGCACGCTGCGTCATGTCCCGCCGGCGCAACACTTGAAGTTCACCCGCTTTCAGTGCAGGTCTCTGGCCTGGCGACAGCGACTGCCACAACTGCTGTTGAACCGCCGGCGACTGCCACCTCGTCGCCGAGGCGCCGTTCAGGAGTTGGCACAGCTTGAAGCAGTTCCTTTGGCCCACCATTAGCCCCCGCAGGGACTGGGCTGCTGCGTTCCGGGCCTCGATGTACGCAGAGATGTGGATGTCGCGGCTCACCGATTCTTGGACCGGAAGGATGCACAGTCGATCCTCGCCCGACAGGGCGATGGTGAACAGGCCAGGGCAGGCGGTGAACGGGTCTTCGCCAGCGGTGCGGCCGAAGAACACTCCAACCCAGCGCCCGTTGACAGCTTGGAAACAGCACACGAAGATGGCGATGGCCCCGATCGCGAAGCGCCCAGTCGGGTCGGCATTCAGCTCACACGCCATGCCTCCCTTCAAGTGTACAGCCGACAAATCCCTCGAGGTTCCGTCGGAATCCTCTGTCGCGGCCACTTCGAGCAGCTGATCGGAGTGTTTGATCATGGATTTGACAGCGATAGGCTCGTCGTCCATGGACTCTGGGACATGCAGGCGCAGCCCAGTGGACAGCGGCTTGTCGCGAAGCACATCGCATCGCACCAACGACCTAGCAAGGATTGCTCGCCAATATTGGCTGCAGTCGGGCCACGTGTACACTGCATACACCGGAACCGCGCGTGTGTGTGCGTGTGATCGACTGCAGTCGTCGCACCGTTTGGGCAGTTGGTGTGAATGCTCTTCGGTGTACTTCAACGTCACTTCCTGACCGTCAACGTGCACGTGCACAACTTCCCCGACGTGGAGCGTGTCCCGGACCAGGTACTCGGCGATGGCAGACGCCTTCAATCCGGTCTTCTTGACGAGCGCTGCCATGCCCTTCGCCTTCACTTGGGCGCGTTGCGATCGGACGACGTCGGCCTCAGGGATCTGAAGCTCGTGCGCAACAATGCATGTCGCCTCGAAGCCGTCGATCAGATTCAGGGCACGCTCCGTCTCCGGTGCAGCAGAGGGGACCAGCAGCTGTTCGTTGCTCAGGCAACCACAGTTGCGCGGACCCAGCAACCCATTCGACACGTCCCAGGTCCGGCAATGATGCACCAGCACACTCACGCCGAACGCGTTTGAGGTACGGGGTGTCACCGCCTTCCGGACACAGTCGACGTCGAGCGCGTGGTCGAAGGCCGTCACGCCAAGCAGCACCCCAGCGTCGCGTACTTCCAATCCCAGCCGTGTAGCTCCCGACGTAGCCCGAGCCTCCTTTTCGTCCCGACCGTCATCCCACGCAATCTGGTCCGACAGGCGCACGTTCCACAGCAGCATGCCTTCCCCTGTCGAACAGGCCATGTCCAACAGCGATGTTCCGGTCAGCCACGACGGTTCCGGGACGGTTCCGTAGTTCCGGCCCGGGGCAGCCGAAATCGGCCAATCGGATGGCAGCAGCCAACTGGGTTCGCCTGGGAGGTGCTCTGGGTCGTGGCTGGGTATAAACTGCGTCGCAGTTCTGGGCCGTGGCTGCAGCCACGGCTGCAGGCTGGTCTGTGCGCGCGTCGGGCTGCAGGCCAGTCCGTCCGGGCCAGCGAACAGGTTGTTGTGCAGCAGACCCGAGTACAAGCCATGTCCGTCACCTTCCTGGTTGCCGAGCTTGTGCGACACCGGGCTCGCAGACGGGAAGCACTGCAACTGCATGCCGTGGACGAACGGGTGGCCAGCGACTCCAGAGGACGACAGCGGGAAGAAGCCCGGGATTTCCGTCAGCTCCCCATCAGGTAGACCGACAGGCACGCACAATATGGCTCCGACGAGGTAGAGGACGCAGTGCAAATGTTCCCTGTCCGCCTGCGAATGCGATCCACGAATGCGACCCACCCACGAATGCGACTGTCCGACTGCACTGTAGACAGCGTGGGCTGCACAGTGGACCATGCCGAACAGCTGCTGGACGTCTGCACAGGTCATGACGCCGTCAGTGTCAGCGGTGACCACTTCCACAGCCTTCATCTTCAGGAGCGGATGGAACAAAGCCACCAGCGCAGCCTTCAGAATCGAGTTGCCCTGCTTTCCGCCCAGCCCGACGACGGAGCTCGGGCATCCAGGCGTCTCTTGCTGGTTGTTGTCCCAAGCTAGGTCGTCTGAGCAGGTCGGCAGGCTCGGCAGAACCCGCAGCAACCAGGCAATGTTCACAACCATGGTGGCGGTTGCGTTGGGCAGCCGGAGGTCGGAACCGGCTGCGTTGCAACCATGCCAGACCTTCCACTTCAGCCGGATGAGGTCTTGCGTGAGGTAGTGCAACAGGCCCTGCCGCCCTGTGGCAATCACGTCGGAGTCTAGTTGCTGGAGCGCGGCAAATCCCAACAGTTCCCCACCAGTCACTTTCGCGGTCAGCGCCTTCGCCTGGGCTTCCAACTGCAAGTACAGGTTCTTCACCACCACCGCGAGTTGGCACATCAGCAGGCGGGCTTCGGCCCGCAGGGCTTCCCCGCCGCGCAGAACTTGCAGGGACGGCCCAGTCGCTCTCCACGTCATCGGGACCACTGGTGTTAGGTGTCGTCCTAAAAACCACTTCGCCTCCAGCCCTCGCTGAACCGCCGAAGACTTCGCTTCGTCCGAACCCGAGTCGTCCGGGTCCGAAGACTTCGCACGTGGGTCGTCGATGGGTTTCCCATCCAACACCATGAAGCCACACTTACGGAAGAATGGAGCAGGCTTGAACGAGTCCTTGTGCTGGTCTGCAAACAGGTCGACTTGTTGGACCCCATTGTACGCCAGGAACAGCAGCATGTTCCGAATGAGCTCGGAGCCGTGGCCTTTCTTCTGCGGGTTGGCGGAAACCAGCGACACATACGCGTGCGAACCCCGCAGGTTCACAGAGGCCGCCGCAACAGGGCAACGTCCACAGTCTGGAACGTCAGCGTGCACGACAACTTTGAGGAGTTGGACCTCCTTCGTCGGGGAAAGACAGTTCGTGAGTTCTTCGGTGCCGCCTGCGTTCAGAGAATTGTCCCAGCTGTCCTTCATGGTCTGCATGAAGTCATCGTTGATCTTGGAGGTCCACGCTTGGTTGGCGGCCCAGCCCGGGACGTCTGTAGTCCCGCCATTGGAGTAGCCAGAACCGGGACCAAAGTGGCACAGGCTGGCGGTGAACTTGTACGAGGGGTCAGTGGGCTGCGAACCCGGAGTGCTATCGGGTCCGGACGATTCCAGGCTGCCTGTCTGGGTCGCCGGCGGGCGGCTGCTGTCGTCGCCGCTGTGGTCTGACTCCGACTGCAGGTCTGAGTCCGACTGCACGTCGTTTTGTTCGACGTGCTTGTCCTTGCCGTCGCCGTCACCGCCAGCACTGGCTGCCCCA
>ERZ887851.4075-NODE-4075-length-10101-cov-22.203066_pt1 | contig 10101 bp, 9 predicted proteins | sample MGYA00521100_ERZ887851 | MGnify/ENA primary metagenome ERZ887851 (study PRJEB32303, sample SAMEA104408602) | aquatic metagenome | biome: Brackish water; feature: Pelagic; material: water | place: Baltic Sea | collected 2014-06-06T16:11:00 | depth 11,444 m ...
TATGGCAGAGAAAATCCAGGCATTTTCATTTTGAGCAAAGAAGATTAAAAGGCCAAGTACAATCGTTATACCACCTAATAATTTATTACTCATATTATATCCTTTGTGCGTTGATGAATGTTATGCTACCACGCTCAATATTTTAATCTATTTTAAAATGAACAGAAACCTTTGGATTATAACATTAAGTCAGATTTTTAGTTTTACACCTGCACCAATTAATGTTTTTTTAAGTGGAATTATTGGAAGTACTTTAAGCCCAGTCAAAGCATTACAAACTGTTCCAACTTCCTTAATGATTGTTGGCATTGCTGTATTTTCTTTTTTTGCTGCAAAAATTATGAGTATCATTGGAAGAAAGGCAGGTTTTTTATTAGCCTCACTCTTTAGTACTTTTTCAGCACTTTTAGCAGCTTATGCCATTTGGGATAAAAATTTTTATTTGTTTTGTTTGTCATGTTTTTTGATTGGAAACGGGATGTCATTCACCCATCAATATCGTTTTGCTGCAGCTGAGAGTGTTGAAAAAGAATTCATTCCAAAGGCTCTTTCAATCGTAATGCTTGCAACTATTTTTGCAGCTTTACTGGGACCAAACATAGCTAATTTTAATAAAGATTTATTTGATGATCATCTTTACGTAGGTTCATATGTGTCATTAGCAGTTTTAACTTTTGTTCCATTTATTCTTTTAAATTTTTATGAACCTCAGTCAGTCCCAAGAGTAAAAAAAACATATGAAGGTAGAAATTATCTTCAACTCATATCACAACCAAGGTTTTTACAAGCTGTTGTGACCTCTGCATTTGCTTATGCAATTATGTCTTTTTTAATGACTGCAACGCCAATTAATATGCATGTACTCGAGCATTATAGCCTTAGTAAGACTGGCGTAGTAATTCAATTTCACATCATTAGTATGTTTTTGCCATCCTTGATTACTGGACGCTTATTAACAAAATTTGGTCATAGCAAAATCATTTATGCTGGAGTATTTTTTTATGTTTTAACAGTTATCATTTGTTTTTTTGATACTTCATTCATAAATTATATTTTTGCATTAGTATTCTTAGGATTGGGATGGAATTTTTTATATATTTCAGGAACTGGATTATTAGTCTTATCTTATAATGAGGAAGAAAAGTTTAAGGCACAAGGTTTTAATGACATTTTAGTATTTTCCATTCAGGCTTTGGCAAGTTTATCCGCTGGATATATGTTGAGCATGACAAGCTGGAAGACAATGAATTTGATTACCATTCCATTCATTATTTTAATTATTCTAGCTTCCTTAAGAGCCGATCTTTTAGAAAAAAAGTTGAATTAATTATTTAGCAAAAGGCTTAAGTAATTTTAAAATTTTATTATGCAACTTTCTATTTGCTGTTGCTAAGATATTGCCACCGTTTTCGGCTGGCTCATTTTTCCAATTTGTAACTATCGCTCCAGAGTTTTTGATAATCGGTATGAGAGGTAAAATATCATAAGGTTTTAAATTAGCTTCTATGACAGCATCTACTTTGCCTTCGGCTAGTAAACAGTAATTCAAGGCATCAAAGCCTGCCAATCTAAAGGACCAACCAAATTTCTTAATAATTCTTTTTTGTTTCTCATAGCTAAGTGTTCCATGAAAATTTCCAATAATTTTTATTGTTTTTAAATTATTATTGTTTGAAGACTTTAAATTGGTCTTTATTTTATTTTTTATTACATATGATTTATTTTTTTCACTTATGTAGTACTTATTTAACTCTGGAAAATTTGCTAAGCCTAAAACTGATTTACCCTTAAAGGATAAACCAATCAAATTTGACCATGTTGGAGCACCGATAACAAAAGCTCTAGTTCCATCTATTGGATCTATGCACCATTGAAAATCATTAGCAGAAAATTTGTCTTCAAATTCCTCTCCTATAATAGAGTCATTTGGAAATGATTTGTGAATAAGCGATCTGATATACTTTTCAAATCCTCGATCAATATTTGTAACAGGATCAAAGTCTTTGATAGTTTTTGATTTATTACTTACTTTAAAACCAGATTGTGCACTTTTTTTATAATAATTATTAAGTTTAAAAGGTAACTGTTTTAAAAAGTTGAAGGGCTTGTGATAACTCATAAATTTAAAGTATTACATTAACTAATATATTAATTGATAAATTTAAATGTTTTTTGCGAGTTTAGACATTGATTGTAAACCAAGTGAAACTGCTGGTCCAATTCCAAAAGCGAATATCAAAGTACCTATTCCCGCAGTACCTCCAAGAGTCCAACCTAAAATAACTACTGTTATTTCAATACATGCTCTAACTAGTGCAATGGGAGCGCCAGTTTTTTTTTGTAAACCCGTCATAAGTCCGTCTCTTGGACCTGCGCCTAGGTTTGCAATAAGATAAATAGCTGTTCCAAATCCAATAATTAAAATACCAAGCACGACTTCTAGTAATTGATAGATAAAGTTAGTTGGAGTTTCGAAATAATACATCGTTGTATCAATCATAATTGCAATGATTACAAAATTAATGATTGTTCCCATTCCAATTTTTTGATCCAAAAAATACCAAAGAAGCAAAACGAAAAAACTTATTACAAAAGCAATTGTGCCAACCGATGTACCAAGGTTAATTGCAATACCTTCATGCAATACATTCCAAGGTGAGGCACCAATACTTGAAACAAGTAAAAGACCTTCGCCAAAACCAAACAGTACTAATCCTAGACAAAGAAAAAAAAGAGTTTTCAAAGAAGGTTTTAGATTTGTTGGAGATGGTGAACTCCAAGATAATTTAGGAATATCTTTGATTTTTAAAAACATTGGCTTATCTATCAAATGTATAAAGTATACACAATTAAGATATTCCTTTATATTTAATGTTTTATGAACCAGAAAAATTTCTTTGAATTTAGTTTTCAGGATTTTAAACATTTTTTAAACAAAGATGTTGAGATCGAAGATAAAAAAGTTTCTATGAGAACCAAACAAATTTGGCAGTCTGTTTATAAAAAAGGATCTTTTGAAATTAGTAATCTTACTACTTTGCCAATCGAGCTTAGAAACAAACTTAATAATTTGATAAGCCTGCAGCGTCCAAAAATTATTAATACTCAAACTTCAAGCGATGGAACAATTAAGTGGTTAATTCAATTATTTGATGGAAACGAAGTTGAGTGTGTTTATATTCCCGAAAAAACTAGAGCTACTCTATGTATTTCCTCACAAGTTGGTTGCACTTTAAATTGTAGATTTTGTCATACGGGCACTCAAAGATTAGTAAAGAATTTAAGCTTTGCAGAAATAGTTAATCAAGTGATTATTGCTAAAGAACAAATCAATGATTGGGAAGAACAAAAAAAAATTTCAAATATTGTTTTAATGGGCATGGGTGAGCCTTTTTATAATTACGATAATGTTAAAATGGCAGTTGAGATATTAAAAGATAAAGAAGGACTAAATTATGGTCCAAAAAAAATTACTGTTTCAACTGCTGGAATTGCAAATAAAATTCCTGAAGCTGCAAATGAAATTGGAACTTATTTAGCACTTTCATTACATGCGCCTACTGATGACATTAGAGAGATGATTATGCCAATCAATAAAAAATTTAAGATTAAGGATCTAATAGAACAATGCAAATATTACAGCTCAGTTGTTAAAGAAAAAATTACACTAGAGTATGTAATGTTAAGGGGCATAAATGATAGTGTAGAAAACGCGAAACAGTTGATAAAATTAATGGCTCAATTTCCATGCAAGGTAAATTTGATTGAGTTTAATCCCTGGCCTGGTGTTCAGTATTTACCTACCGAGAGAAAGGAAATGGAAAGATTTGGTAAGATTATTCAAGATGCTGGGTATGTGGCTACGATTAGAAGATCAAGGGGACAAGATATATTAGGCGCTTGTGGTCAGTTAAGGACGGAGAGTCAAAGAATTAAGCAAGTTTAGTTCAAAGATAACCTCTTTTTTTTAAACAGAGTGAATGCTAGTAGTACTTGATGAATAAACAAAAGTTCGAAGAATATACAAAAAATTTAAATTTAAAGCAGGTGCATACAGGAAGTATTTGGACTGAGGGGCCTTGTTATTTAAAACATTTAAATAAAATCATATGGAGCGATATTCCTAACAATCGAATGTTAGGATTTGACTTTAACAAAACTGAAATTTTTAGATCACCTTCAAATTTTTCAAATGGAAATACCACTGATAATAATGGAAATCTTGTAACATGCGAACATGGTGGAAGAAGAGTTACAACCACTGATAAAAATAATGTTATTACTTTAATCGCTGACGAATATGAGGGAAAAAGATTAAATTCACCAAACGATGTTTGTGTTCATTCGAACGGTACAATTTTTTTTACAGATCCTCCTTATGGGATTATCAATCCAAAAAGAGTAGAGGGTTTCCCAGGAAAGATGATGTATGGGGGATGTTATGTTTTTAAATATGATCCCAAGACGAAATCTTTAGAAGCAATTATTACTGATATGGATAGACCTAATGGAGTAGCATTATCAAGAGATGAAACCCATTTGATAATTTCAAACACTGGTGATGTAAAGTATTTAAGAAGATATGAAATTGATAAAAGTTTAAAAATTTCAAATCCCATTGAATTTGCCAGACAAGATCCAGAGCATGTGTTTGATGGTTTTAGATTTGATGCTGATGATAATCTTTGGACAAGTTGTGGAGATGGTGTTGCATGTTATGCAACGTCTGGAGAGCAGATAGGTTACATTAAAATGCCAGAGCGAGTATCTAATGTTGAATTTGGAGGAAAAGAAGGAAACACACTTTTTATCACTGCTAGTACTTCTTTGTATATGACAGCACTTAATATTAAAGGTGCAAAATTTAAATAATATGAAGAAGAAAATTTTAGTTACCGGAGCATCCGGTCATCTAGGAGGAATGTTATTTAAATCTTTAGCAAAGATAGGCTACAGCAATTTATTAGGCACGGATTTAAAAAAGAAAAACATTCACAAAAAAGAAAAATTTATATTAGGTAATCTTAAAAATATTAAAGACACGCTTAAGATGACCAAAGGTGTTTATGCCATAGTTCATTTTGGAGCTATACCTATTGAAGATACTCAGCAAAATATTTTACAAAATAACATCATCGGTACCTACAATCTTTTTGAAGCAGCTAGGGTTAATAAGGTTAAAAGAATAATATTTGCTAGCTCCAATCATGCCATTGGCTTTCACAGAAGAACAACAAGATTAAATGAACTATCAACCCAAAGACCAGATAGTCATTATGGATTAAGCAAAGCTTTTGGGGAAGATTTATCAAGATTTTATGCAGATAAATTTAACATTAAATCAATGTGTATTCGAATTGGTTCATGTCTCAAAGTTCCCGAAGACAGAAGACACCTTTCAACATGGATTAGTTATGGCGACCTAACTCAATTAGTAGATATTGGCATTAAGCATAAGTCTATGCATCATGAAATCGTTTATGGAGCTTCAAAAAACAAAAAATCTTGGTGGAATAATTCTAGGGCATATAGGCTTGGCTACAAACCAAAGGATAGTGCTGATCGATTTAATCTTAAATCATTATCTAAAAATGAATATAAAGACAAAATGGCTTTATTATTTCAAGGTGGCGTTTTTACTTCTGCTAACTTTAAAGGTAATATTAAGTATATCAAATAACCCAACTTATAATTTTTGATCAAAATATGAAAAATCCAATTAAGGAAAATATAAAAAAAATAAATTTTTCTGCCACTTTATCTATAAATGAAAAAACTAAAAAATTAATTGCTAAAGGCAAAACAATTTATAAGTTTGGCTTTGGACTCTCTCCTTTTCCAGTACCAGAGAAAATTGTTCAAGTTTTTAAAAAAAATGCATTTCAAAATGAGTATCTACCCATGCAAGGATTACCAGCTCTAAGAGATGAAATTGCTAAACATTTGACAAAATATACTAAAAATAAATTATCTCGAGAGAATGTGTTAATTACACCAGGTTCAAAGACATCTATGTATTTAATGCACATGTGTTTCAATGGCGATGTAATTATACCTCAGTCAAGTTGGGTGTCTTATGCACCTCAAGCTAGATTAGCTAATAATAAAATTCACTGGCTTGAGACAAATAAAGAAAATAATTGGTATCCAACTGCCCAAATTTTAGAAAAAAAATTAAAAACATTAAAATCAAAAAATATTATTTTATTTTTAAATTCACCTAATAATCCATCTGGTTTAGTTAGTAAAAATTTAAAAGAATTAGCTAAAGTTGCAAGAAAACATAAAATATTCATCCTTTCAGATGAAGTTTATGCTGATTTAACCTTTAGTGGAAAATATGAGTCTATTTCAACCTATTATCCAGAAGGCACTTTTATTAGTGGTGGATTGTCCAAATGGTGTGGTGCTGGAGGTTGGAGATTAGGTTTTTTAACTGTGCCTAATCAACATAAATATTATTTAACAAATTTAAATAAATTAGCTAGCGAGGCTTATTCTACAGTTAACAGTCCAACTCAATTTGCAGCAGTTGAAGCCTATAGAGGAAACTTGCAAGAATATAAAATAAAAACTAAAAAAATCTTACAAGCTGTAGGTCAATATGTGTCAAGGCATTTACAATCTTATAACGTTGAGGCCTCATCTCCAGAAGGTGGATTTTATTTAATGTTTGAAATGTATTCGAAAAAATTTAAAACCTCAGATCAATTGAGTAAAGCAATGTTGGATGAAATAGGGGTAGCTTCTCTTCCAGGATCTGTCTTTGGTTTTAAGCCAAATCACCTGATTGTAAGACTGGCTTTTACAGATTTTAATGGTTCGATATTTTTGAAAAAAATTAATGTTAAGACAAATATTACGGATCAATTAATTGAAAAATATGCTCCTAAAGTTGCAATTGGAGTAAAAAAATTAGCAGCTTGGATTGATAAGCAATAATTAATTTTATGTTTTTTAAGAATTTAGCACAAGAAATTAAGGATGTTACAATCCCGCTTTATAAAATCTTAATTCCTTTCATTTTTATTGTAAAATTTTTAGAGGAAATAGGGGCCATAGAATTACTTTCAAAATTCTTTGAGCCTTTAATGAAAGTCATAGGGCTTCCAGCTGAACTTGGTATTATTTTAGTCACTGCTATCGTTGTAAACATTTACGCTGCTTTGATTTTATTCATTAATTTAGTTCCATCATTAGATTTAACGGTTGCTCAAATAACTATTTTAACAGTAGCCATGCTATTGAGTCATAATTTACCAGTAGAGTCAGCCATATCTAAATCAGCAGGTGTTTCTTTTTGGTTTGCAACTTTTTATAGAATTATCGGCACATTTATTTCCTGTTGGATCTTAAATGTAATTTATTCTCACTTTAATTTCTTATCTGAAACATTTGTTATGACATTTACGATTGATCCACCAGAGCCAGGACTTTTAATTTGGTTAAAGGATCAATTTTTTAATCTCATCTATGTTTTTGTCATTATTGTAGTAATGGTTACTTTTTTAGAGATTTTAAAATTAATTGGTGTTGAAAAATTTCTTAGACGGGTTCTATCTCCTCCATTAAAATTTTTTGGCATTAGTGATGCAGCAATGAATATTATTATTGTCGGTATTACGCTTGGTTTACAATTTGGTGGTGGAATTTTAATTAAAGAGGTTAATTCTGGAAAAATAGATAAACAAAGTGTTTTTTTATCAATACTAATGATTAATTTAATTCATGCATTATTTGAGGACACGTTATTAATGCTTCTGGTCGGAGGACATTACTCTGGAGTGATTTTTGCTAGAATTTTCTTTGGTCTTGTTATCTCTTTATTAATGTTAAAATGTTACCAGAAATATTCAAAGTTTTTTGAAAAACATGTGTTTGATGAAAAATTAAGATTGTTACCTGAACAAAAAATAAACTAAGTTAGCTTATTATGAGTTCCAAGGCATTATGGAAACCTAAATTGCATGATGTTAAGTCATCCTTTTTAAATAATTTTTGTAACATTTTAGAGAAAAAAAAATATTTAAAAAATGATCAAGATTTTTTTAAATTATGGCAGTGGAGTATAAATAATCCTGAAATTTTTTGGTCTGAGTTTTGGGATTTTTGCAAAATTAAAGGTTTTAAAGGAAAAAAAATAATTGATTGGAATAAATTATTTTATAAAACAAGATTTTTTTTAGACTCCAAGTTAAATTATGCTGAAAACCTCCTTTCAAAAAAAGATAATTCATTAGCTATTAATTTTTTGTCAGAAACGGGTTATCAAGAACAAATAACCTGGAAACAATTATATGATAAAGTTTGTAAGTTTTCATCAGCTTTAAAAAAACTTAATATTACTAAAAGTGATAGAGTGGCCGCTTATGTCCCAAATAAAATTGAGACAATAATTAGTTTTTTGGCGTGTGCCAAGAATGGTTCTATTTGGTCTAGCGCTTCACCCGATTTTGGTATTCAAGGAGTTGTAGATAGATTTAGCCAGATTAAACCAAAAATCTTAATTACTTGTGACTATTATTTTTATAATGGGAAAAAAATCAATATTTTAGATAAAGTTGAAAATATTTTAAAAAAGCTCCCTTCGATTAAAAAAGTAATTGTATTTTCTTATGAATCACAAAAATCATTAAAATTAAAAAAAGAATATCTTAATTTTTATGAATTAATTTCAAAAAATCAAATTGATCAATTATTTGAAAAGTTTGAATTTAATCATCCAATTTATATTTTATACTCAAGTGGAACTACAGGTGTTCCTAAATGTATAACACACGGTGCTGGAAATGTTTTAATTGAGCACAATAAAGAACATTTGTTGCATGGAAATGTTAAACCAGGGGATAGATTATTTTACTATACTACAACTGGCTGGATGATGTGGAATTGGTTGGTAGGTTCTTTGGCAGTCAAGGCATCAGTTTATATTTATGATGGTTCCCCAACTTATCCAGATATTGATGTTTTAATAAACTATTGTGATAAAAAAAAGATTACTCTTTTTGGCGTTAGTGCAAAATATATTGACCATCTTAAAAATGAAAATTTTAGGGCACAAAAATATAAGCTTAATAGCTTAAAAATTATTGCTTCAACCGGTTCGCCCTTGTCAGCCGAAAGTTTTAAATATGTTTATAAAAATTTTAAAAATAATGTTCAGCTAGCATCAATTTCTGGTGGAACAGATATGGTTGGTTGCCTTGTTTTAGGAAATTTATTTTCTGGAGTTTATGAAGGTGAAATCCAAGGGCAAAGCCTGGGAATTTATGTTGATGTGTTTAATGAGCAAGGTCAACAAGTATCTTATGGCAATAAAGGAGAACTAGTTGTTAGAGCCCCGTTTCCAACAATGCCAATTAAATTTTGGAATGATAAGAATGATCAAAAATATCAAAAAGCATATTTCGATAAATATAAAAATACTTGGCATCATAGTGATTTTATTGAACACACTAAACGAAATGGTTTTATTATGCATGGACGTTCAGACTCAACACTTAAACCTGGAGGAGTTAGAATTGGGACGTCTGAAATTTATCGTCAGGTTGAAAATATCGAATTCATCACAGAAGGAGTGGTTGTTGGTCAGAAGTGGAAAAATGATGAACGAATTATACTTTTTGTTACCACGAAGGATGATATCGAATTAGATGCATCTAAAGTTTTACAAATTAGAAAGATAATCAAAGAAAGATGTTCACCAAAACATGTGCCAGCAAAAGTTATTAGAGTTCCAGAAATTCCAAAAACTAAAAGTGGAAAAGTAGTTGAGCTTGCAGTTAGGAATATGATTAATGGAATAAAAGTAGATAATCTTGAGGCCCTAAGCAATCCTGAAAGTTTAAAATTTTTTGAGAATATTTCTCAGTTAAGAGAATAATTTTATAATTTGAATAGTAATTTTTATGTATATATTGATAGTAATTAGCAAGGTAAATTTAAATGAATCTAATATTTAGGCAGCTATACGATAATTTATCGAGTACCTACACTTATCTAATTTCAATGATTAGCGCTTTTTTTATTGTGCAGGTTATTAGAAAATAGCTAGTTTATTTATCTAAGTCTTCTTCGTCTTCTTCGTCATCAAAATCTAAA
>ERZ887851.4076-NODE-4076-length-10101-cov-18.368903_pt1 | contig 10101 bp, 13 predicted proteins | sample MGYA00521100_ERZ887851 | MGnify/ENA primary metagenome ERZ887851 (study PRJEB32303, sample SAMEA104408602) | aquatic metagenome | biome: Brackish water; feature: Pelagic; material: water | place: Baltic Sea | collected 2014-06-06T16:11:00 | depth 11,444 m ...
GTCTTGTTGTTCTTCATTTCCGAACACATCAACATTGTCATACAACCAACGATATATCTCATCCATCTCTTCTGGCAATACTTGACTACAAATAAGTTTACGTGCTTCTGTAATCTTACCTGCTTTAAACAAGTCAACCATCTTTAGTTTATAGTCATCTGTGTTAGCATCTGCGTTCTTGCTAACTAGAGTACCTGTTTGTGCTTCTAGTTGCACTGTGTTAATGCATTTACGCAAGTCTGGGTAGTATGCCTTAACATATGTATCTAAGGTGTCTAATTCAAACTGTACACCTTCTGTAATGAGGATCTCTGCCATCCGTGCTGTAAACTCTACCTGATCAATCTTCGCAATGTGCATGTGCTGACAGCGACTGTGTATGGCTGGCATAATCTTGTTGGGATAGTTACAGGTTAGAATAAAGCGCACACTATGGCTGTAGTCTTCCATTAAGTTGCGCAATGCAGGCTGCACACTGTTAATGTTCATGTAATCAGCCTCGTCGATAAGCACAACCTTAAAGTCACCAAACGGCATAGTTTGACAGAATGTAATAAGTTTGTCAACCCATTCAATCTTACGGGCTTCCTTAGATCCGTTAGCAATCATAACATCAGTGTCTTGCACGTCTAGTTGATTAATAAGAATCTTAGCAATAGTAGTTTTACCTAATCCAGCACTACCACTTAGTAGAATGTGCGGAATACTTCCACTATCGATCCAGCCTTTAATTTGCTCTCGCTGACTTTCGTCACGGAACACATATCCATCTATTGTATTAGGACGATATTGTTCTACCCATAATTGCTTCATTTAATTAATGTACTCCATGTCTTTAGTTTATTTCGTTTATAGTTTACTCTAACACCTAATTCTTCATTTGTCAAGAGGCCGTGTTCTACCATTAGTTCGATCATACACAACACATCGCCTGCTTCTTCTAGCAGTTTTAAACGCTGTTCTTCTGTTGTTTCATCAAGTGTACTAAACTTGCGCATCATCTTTGAACAGCGTTGTGTTAGTTCACCGCACTCTTCCATTGTAATGCACATTAGCTGTTGTAGTGTGTTTATAGGACTATCTTTCATATTCTTGTCTATACCTCCAGTTACAATATGCTTCCCAGCCATATTCGTACATAGCATATGCAACAATAAGGCCGACCCAGGGAATACTAAATGCAGTAGTCATCATTATATCTGCCGCTAAAAATGCTGCCGGATAATCATACCAGCGTATCATTCTTTGCCTTCTTCGGCTTTCTTATTTCGTTTTCCATAAAAGCTATGTTTAAATTCGAGATTTTCTGTGCGTTCCCCCGGAGCAATTTTTTTAATTTCGCCACCTTTATCTAGAAATTCTTGTATTTCTTTTGAATATATTTCTTGGTCTTTAGGTTCTGGTTTCATTGTCATCGTTTAAGTCCTAATTCGTTGTATGCAATTTGTATTGCTTTTGATTGAAAGTAAGCATCTGCTAATGCATTGTGTAAATTGTTTTGCATTGCTTTACGAGGATCTGTTTGACAGCATCCAAACAATGTACGAGAGTCTCGTATAATCCAAAAGTTCCACGGAATGTGCATCTCAGCTTTACGGAACATATCTTCTAAGATTGTATAATCAAATCCATAACCTTGTCCCCATAGTGTGTCAACACCTACAACCCATTTACTAATTTGTCGTAATGCTTCTTCTACACTAACTGCACCTGTTTGATCAAATGCTTCTTCCATAATAGCAGGATCTTGTTTACCCCACCATTCGATAGTGTCATCACTGGCTGTGCGTCCTAGGGCATCTTGTTCATCAATATTAATTTTAAGATACAGTTCTGAATGAGGTTCACTTGCATCAAGTGGATTAAATTTAACTGCGCCCAATGATAGAACAGTTGCGCTTGGACTAGTATCAATAGTCTCTAGATCGATTGTGCCGTGTGTTGCCAAAAGAAAACTCCTTAATTATTATATACATTATAGCATATACTAACTAAGGAGTCAAGTAGTTTTTAAATTATTTACTTAATAAACAAACTGTGCTAGATCGGGAGCCTTCCATCCTTCGGGCTTTAGGACTTTACCATCGTCGCGCTTGCGCACTTTACCAGTGTCTGCATCAATCTTTGCAAAGTTAGTGTTCATCACTTCTTTCCAGGCTGCTTCCCCGTCCCATCCTGCTGCACGGATAGCACCTACAGTAACGACTAGAATATCAATTAGAGCATCGAGTTGTTCTACTGTGTCATCTGCGTCTACTGCGTCTACTAGTTCACTGTATTCTTCATCAATAAGCCCAAGATACATTTTATAGTTGTCAGCACTTGCTGGTTGGTCACATGCTGTGCCAAATTTGTTTACGTCTTCAAATACATTTGTCATTGTGCTAACGCTCCTGATGAATTTACAAATGCACTTGGATCTATAGTGGCATGTTCGCCATCTGAGTATTCTGCCCCGATATAAATATCATTCGGCTTTTCTTCCGAGTAACCAATTATACTATCGGTTTCTACCATACGAAGTTCAATCTCTCCTTCCGGAGTATCTATAGTCATGCTACGAGTCCATCGTCCGTGTTCTACAAGAATCCAATTGCCAACTTCAAACACTTCTTTGTTTTGTGGACCTTTAGAATATACTTTAGCCCAACGTGGATAAATTCCCCGTGTAGTGCCATCATCATCTTTAATAATAAGACCGCCTTTAGTTTTTTGTTCTCCAAAAAACATATCTGTCACAAGTGTTCGATCCCCTACTGCTCTCGGTGTGCCTTTAATTGTGTTTAAGTTTAACGCCATTTATTAGTTACCTTTTTGTACAAAATTTCCGTCATCATCTTCTTCCCACTCAGCTACTTCGTCCGCCCTGGGTTGATTTTTTGCTACAGGTTGTTCTTCTCTTACCCCTGGATTAGATTGGTAATAATCTTTAAGTAATTCTTCTTTTTTACGAACAATTTTCCCACCAGCGCCTAGTTCATCGCCTCGTGCATTTACACGAGCATTGCCTACTGCTGGAGTTAGTTCATTTCGTTGACGAAGCATGTCCATGTCAACAGCTTTACCGTTTGCACTTCTGTGGACTTTCCGTCCTGGTTGTTTCATAGCCATTATTAATCTCCTTTATTATAATAGTACTTATCTCAAGAACTCGGTCCAATCCAGGTCAAACTGGATTGAATCTATTCTGTGTACACCTATTAAGTATAACACATAACTTGCTACACTTGATCCTCTACCTACTCCCCATACAATGTCGTTCTCACGCATAAAGTCTACAAGATACACCATATAGCGTAGTAAGTCTGTCATACCTCGATCTAAAAACGCTTTCCACTCTTTAGTAACTCGTTTCCATTCTTCAGTGTGTCTAAGTTCATCATTTGGTTCTACTTGTAGTTTTTCTGCAAGTTTTGTAAATAGATAAACTGTAATATCTAAGTTCTTGTATTCATCAGGCATAAACCATTCTGACTGCAATGCACCATCAAAAGTCTTTTGATCTACATCCAATGGAATATACTGTTTAAGTTCTGGTAGATATTGTTCACGCATTGCTTTATTAAACTTGTCTATGTTATCACTAGGATCACATAATACAACATGACATTTGTCGACATGACCACTATAGATCATATCAACTAGGTCTTTGTTTGTAAATCGCGGGATACCAAGATCGTCTGTTTTTATAAGCATATACTTATTTTAACTTACATTGATTAGATTGTCAAGTCCTTTTTCGTCATTTTGTTGACGTTGGTATGATATAGCTCGACGAGACTGCAATTCTGCTCGATACATATTTAGTACCGCAGATATTTGTTCTTGTACTTGAGGATTATGTGTCATGAAGTATTTACGCTGAAGTTCAATAGATTTCGACTCGACTTCGGCGTCAGATAGTTGATTAAAATTATCTACTAAGGGATTGAACATTAATCAAATGTTCCGTGGTCTAGTGCAAATACAGTAACACCGCCGTTAATTGTCCAAAAGTCAACTATGGTCGGATTAGTTTGTGAAGCTACTACAGTTGTTCCGGTAAATGCTCCTGCACCCTTAAAACTGCCACCACCTTGACTTGCCCAAGTAATCGTTCTTGAAGTTCCGTCACTAGTAAGTTGTAAACGAATTCTTCCCATAACGCCACTCTCTGGCCAGTCTCCAAGAGTAAGAGAAATATCTGCTCCTGCTTGTACGGTTTGATAATGTCCGTCTGCCCAACTAATAGGTGCAGAAACTATTAAGTTACCATTTGCATTAACAGTTTCGGTGTTCTTTTTAAGTTCAGCTTCACTTATTACACTGCCATTAAAGTCGTTGTCTGCATTTAATTTAGCTGTGTCTTCCTGTAGTGTTGTGATTTCCGATTTTGCAGTCCCTAAAGCTAATTCAGTTATGTTAAAATTTGTACGAAATCCTTGACTGTCATTATCTTTTCCTGCTTCTGGGAAAGTAGCGTCATATCCTATTGTACTAATTGTACTTGCCATGTTTTATATCTCCTGTATCATATTTATGCTTATTAAGCGTTAACCCCGTAATTTGCGAATAGTATATACTGTTCTTGCGAATTACCTTCTGCATTGTCTATTAAGTATCTATCAATATCTAATTCATATTGACTAAAGTCTATTTTAAGAAAATCAATAGTATTTGCAATTATCTTTGCTGTACCTGGTTTACAGTAACATAACGGAATGGCATTAACAAATCCTAATTCGGTTACTGTATCTTCTTGTGCTGATCTCATCCATAGTGGTAAAAAGTTCTTTTCTGTTTTGCCTATATCTTTAATAGCATCACGCATATGTGTCATATTTGATATGTAGCGTGTTGTGTCATTTTCACCGTCAACTGATAGAGCATCACTATCTATTGTGATTACATTAGTAGGAGTTGCTCTATATTTGTTACTTTCAATTACTCCTGGAGTAAATGGAATACTCACAGAATACCCTTCTCTATTAATAATCTCTAATAAACTAGTTACTGGTATACTATATATTTCGTCTCTGCCGTTAATATTTAAAAGATCTATCCATTTTATTTTGAGATCGCCTTGACTACGAGTTGATATAATAAGTTCAGAAAACTGACCCGGATATGTATCTTCAGTAGAAGTATACCTCGAACTGTTAACTAGAACTTTAGAAGGATTCTTAATTTTAATTTGATTAGCAACTTTTTTGTTTTTCATAGTTGACTGTTTTGGATCAATTACTTCTAGGTAAACTACTTCATATACTATATCTCGTGTTCCCGGAGTCATTGCTACTGCTGTTTTAACTTTACCAATGTTAAGGTTACGCCTTTTGTGATTCTTTGCTGCTGCAGAAACAAAATATTCAACTGCTTTTGCTTCGATACCGGAATACGCAAGAATTTTAATTCTAGGTTGTGCTCCGAAGTTTGGGTCGTTTGGCCTATACAAGTATTCTGGTAAGAATATTTCCGCGTTGTTTACAAAATTTATAAACGAATTTCGTTGGGTTTGCGAAAGCATTGGTTGTAAGAATACATTACTATATTGCTTGTTATCGGGATCTGATAAACTAATTGTAAATGTTCTTTCAATTGCACTGAAACCAAATTGGTCTTGTGCTTTAATTTTAAAAGTGTATGTACGATCAAGTTTGGTAGTGTTTCCGTCTAACTGCATTTGCTGACTATCAAATACTGTCAATCCTGCTTGAATATCTGTGCCAAAGCTATTTACTTTACCGATTAATTCACCTGTAAGCGAAAGAGTTATTCCAGGCGGCAACACTCCGCTAGACTGTGTATAAATTAAATTAGCATTTGGCACAGTAGTAGTTGCTCTAACATTAAGTGTACTGATATAATTAGCACTAAACGAACCTAAATTGTTTGGAGTAATCCAAGCAATAGTTGAATCTACTTCTCCTAGTAATTTTATTACAAATGTTTTCTTACTAACTGCTTCTTCAGTATCTGCAATTTTAATTGTACCAAAGTTAATACTAGTACCTTTGATAAACCGAGTAAGTAATGCTTTGTTTAAAGTTAATACATCATAATCAACACTGCTAGTATTAATTCCAGTAACAATATATGTATTTCCTGCTACTGTAAATTCCTTGCCAACTGCATATTCAGAATATAAATCAAACTTACTAACTTTAATTTGTGCTACTCCTGCATTTGCACCTTCGTACATATACTCAATTAGTTGAACACTGTCAACATCAAATCCTATGCGCTGTGCAGCAATTGTAAATTTATATTCTTTTGTTACAGCTGGTTGATACGGAACTCTTCCAGCAATTTCTCCTGTAGTTGTGTCAAGTTCTAGACCAGGTGGCAATGTACTTTGACTACCGTCATCATTTAATGAAGTTTTGTAATAACTTACAGCACCAGATAGTGAATTAGCATCTATAATATCAAGTACAAGAGTAACATAATTATTAGCCCGTCTGTATCCAAAGTCTCTAGGAGTTACCCATATAGGAACTCTAATATGAGTGTTATCTGCACTAAACACTCCACTACTAATTTTCATTATTGTAGTGTCGGATCTAAAGAAGTCATCGCCCACAATGTATAATTTAAATGTTCGGCTCGATACAGTATCTCCGTCACTTACACTAACTACAAATTCGTAATACCTATTAAGTTTCTTAGGTGAGCGTGTTGGTATATTTAGATCATAAATTGTTGTATCGTAAAAGAAACTATCAAACCCATTAGAACTTGGCACACTAAAGTCGTATGCTGAAGTAGATCCTGCATCATAACCAGCAGCATCGTATTGTCCGCCGCCTACCGCTTTTTGTATTGCTAAAATAGGATCAACTACTCCAACTAGTCTACCATCAGTTGTCAACTTTATGCCTGGCGGCAATGTTCCACCATTACTTGGAATAAAGTATTGTAGTGTTTGTCCTGCTGCTGTGTCAGTGTCGATAACTTCTAGTTGAAAGTCAATCGGAGCACTATCTAAGACATAGTATGTTCCGTTGTTGCCCGCTGCTAATAAATCTGCAGGCGTTTGCCATTGTGGCTCATCGGCACCTTGTACTGTTATTTTAAAAGTTTTGTCACTGATTTGCGAATTTAGTGTTGCCCTAAGTACAAATGTACTAATTGTCTCTCGTGAAACTTCAATCGGTGTTCCGGCAATTGTATTGTTTATTAACCGCAATCCACTTGGAAAACTACCGCTTATTAATTTAACAGATGCAGTTGGTTCTAAAAGTGGTAATGTTATTGGTGCGACTGTAACCTGTTCTTGCAGAGTACCAAGGCTATCACCGTTATTGCTTGTCCAAAAGTTTGCCATATCTATTCCCTATATAGCATATTTATCGAAAATTTATATCGAACCGTAGTCTGATTTTAAACTGCTAGGTGCAGTAATTGAACCATAATCAATTGTGGTGGCCCTAAATAATAAATCTATACTCGAAGTTATATTATCTGATAGCAGCCCATAATCTGCACTAGTAACAATTTCATTAAGTTCACCAACGTTAACTCCGTCAACTCTTCCTGTAAGTGGACCATAGTACATACCAGCTGTTATTGTTGTTGCAAATAGTGATCCTATATTATTAATATTAAATGTATTAGCATCAAGTGCAGCACCTAGTGCCGGATTAGTATCTAGCGAAACTAGGTCAGTTGTATCAAGTGCTACATTAATATTATTTCCAGATAACGATGTAGTAATGTTCTGCCCGCCATTAACGCCAAACTGTCTACCTGCGCCAGATAGACTAAGCGTATCGCCATCTGTCCTAACAGTAATACTACCATTATTTGTAATAGTAATACTTGTCCCGTCGGTAGCAAGTGACATATTGTCCCCTGCTACTAAGCTTTTAAAGCTAAGTTCAGAACCTTGCTTAGTATAAAATATTCCTGTACCTGTACCTAAGTTAGTTGCAGTATTCTGCGCCACAACTCTTAAATCAAGTTCATCAAAGTTGTTGTTGACTTTTACAAACGCTTGTCTTAGGTCATCACCTGTTCCGTCGTTTGCTATGTTGCCTACATTTATTCTAGTTATTGCCATTTTTCTTTCCTATTTGTAATATTTATCCTTGTGGTGCTGAACTCTTATATGGGTGACTCACAGGTAAACTGCTTGTTAATCCCCATTTGTGGGCAAGGTAACCTTCTGCTTTTTCAAAATCTGTTATGTCTGTGCCGCCTGTGCCAGGAACGTCTGCTACCGTAAAAAACTCTGCCATTCTGCCGCTCATTCGTTCGTTTGCTCTGTTGCGGAAGATGCGTAGGTCCATGTCTGTGTCTAATGAGTTATCATAGTCATTCACCGGTGTAAAAGCGTTATCACCATCAACTCTCATAGCAATCTGGTTGCCTGTCTTGTTGAATATAGCACCAATAATAACCCAAGTGTTCTGTGCTATACCTGAATCAAATTCTTGTAGATTTCCTATAGTTGTTGAAATCCTGCCTGAAGCCAGTCCATCCAAATCTAACTCACCGTCAAAGTCGCTGGCACCAGCACTGATAGCATAATCTCTTTTGTTTAGTATAGACCCACTATTGTTTTCTGTGCTCCAAAAACTATCCTGTGAGTCGTTACGTTGATTCCATTGCATTACTCCAATGGCCCAGTGATTACCGCTACTGGCTTGTGCAACTTCGTCGGTTGTGAAATCTTCACTGCCTGAGAATGTGAAAACATTTTTGCTGTCTAGTGTGTTGCCAGTGTTTGGTGTGCCTGTTATGCTTACGGTTGCGTTTCCTGCTTTGTCTGTTACTGCTGTTACATCTGATCCACTTAGTGTATAACTGCCAGCGTCTGATGCATCTAGCCAAATAGCAGGAGATATATCTGTTGAAGGATCCCAAGCCGCCGGTGGCGTGCTACTAAATGCTGTTGCTCTACGTCCAGCGAAAAAACTACCTGTTGCTGTTGATAATAAAGGCATTATGTGAAGTCTACCATCTGTCCAAGCACAACGTAAGCACCACCATCATTTAGTATCGTAAATGAGAATGAATCAATTCCGTTTGCATTTCCTGTAGGAGCCACGCCACCTTGCCATTCTATGGTTTGTGCCGCTCCTCCTATCTGGACAGCGGTAACTTCATAAGGTGTAGCACCTTGGTTAATAATTACTGTTAGGTTTGTGGCGTATTCGGCAGTCAAACCTAAGTTTGTAAAGTTTGCTGTGATATCACCTGCTGGTGCTGTAAGGTAATGCACATTTCCTGTTGAACAATCTAATGCTGTAACTCCTGTTGCACCGTTGGTTGTGGCAAATTTTTCTATCATGCCTTCAGCAAATTTTACTTGTCCTGACAAGTCAATAGTGCCGCTACCATCTGGAGCAATGTTAATTGCACCATTACTTGCTGAAACAATACTGTTACCACCTACATCTAAATCTCCACCTAATGTAACATTTCCACTATGTGTTACTTCGCCTGACGTAGCATCATACATCAACATAGTTGTACCAACTGCATTTCTGATTGGTTTAACAAAAAGTGCATTTGCTTGTGTAGAATCAAAAGTAGCACCAGTAGCACTAAGAATAATAGTATTTGCGTGTTGGTTTGTTTTACCAGCCATTGTACCAATAGCAACAGAACTAGCACCTTGATTAACTTGTCCTGAATTTTGTCCAATAGCAATACCGTCTGTCTGTTGATCATCTCTACCTGCCGCATAACCTATAGCAATACCATCAGCAGATTGATTTAAATTACCTGCCCGTTCTCCTATTGCAATACTATAAGTGCCTTGATTAGTTAAACCAGCATCTAAACCTATTGTAACATTTGAACTTGTTGATCTTAAATCTGAACTAAGCACAGGGCCAACAATTTTATTATTAATTCCATCAACTAGTAAAGTACTATCATCTCCAAACACACTACCTGTAATGTCGCCTGTAATTACAGGACTTGCTGTATGTGTAACTTCTCCTGATGTAGCATCATACATCAGTATAGTTGTACCACTACCACCCCTAATTGGTTTAACTATAAAGGCATCTGCTTGAGTGTTGTTTAGAATATTGCCAGTTGCGTTAATTACAATTGAGTTTGCGGCTTGATTTTCAAAACCTGCATTTTCACCAATTGCTATTGCCGATT
>ERZ887851.4077-NODE-4077-length-10101-cov-8.528170_pt1 | contig 10101 bp, 10 predicted proteins | sample MGYA00521100_ERZ887851 | MGnify/ENA primary metagenome ERZ887851 (study PRJEB32303, sample SAMEA104408602) | aquatic metagenome | biome: Brackish water; feature: Pelagic; material: water | place: Baltic Sea | collected 2014-06-06T16:11:00 | depth 11,444 m ...
TTCAAACAAAGACAAGGTTAATTATGGCTAGAATATCAGGAGTAGACATTCCCAAACAGAAAAGAGGTGTCATTGCACTTACCTATATCTTCGGTATCGGTAAGAGTCGTGCGCAAACGATTTTAGCATCTGCCAAAGTAGATGAAAATAAAAAAGTAAACGATTGGACCGATGATGAAACCGGTCGTATTCGGGATGCCGTTGGTACCTTCAAAATAGAAGGAGAATTGCGTTCAGAAGTTCAATTGAACATCAAACGTTTGATGGATATTGGATGTTACAGAGGAATTCGTCACAGAGCAGGTCTCCCCTTAAGAGGGCAGCACACCAAAAACAACTCTCGTACACGTAAAGGGAAACGTAAGACTGTAGCTAACAAGAAAAAAGCTACTAAATAATAGTTCGTAATTATGGCTAAAACAGCAAATAAAAAAAGAAAAGTAGTCGTTGGATCCGTTGGCGAAGCACACATCAATGCTTCTTTTAACAACATCATTATTTCATTGACAAATTCCAAAGGCGATGTCGTCTCTTGGTCTTCTGCCGGAAAAATGGGATTCAGAGGTTCAAAGAAAAACACTCCGTATGCAGCTCAAACCGCTGCAGAGGATTGTGCTAAAGTAGCACAGGAGGCAGGTTTGCGTAAAGTGAAAGTATTTGTGAAAGGTCCAGGAAACGGTCGCGAGTCGGCCATCCGTACCCTACACAATTCAGGAATTGAAGTAACTGAGATTGTTGACGTTACTCCAATGCCTCACAACGGTTGTAGACCCCCCAAAAGAAGAAGAGTTTAATTAATATCGGAAATCGAAATCAACTATCGAAGGAAGTGACCTTAATTCATAGTTTCGATTTTATTTAAAACCAACAGAAATGGCAAGATATACTGGTCCAAAAACTAAAATTGCTCGAAAATTTGGCGAGCCCATTTTCGGTGATGACAAATCATTCGAAAAAAGAAATTATCCTCCCGGACAACACGGGAATAACCGCAGAAGAGGTAAAAAATCCGAATATGCTGTCCAGTTGATGGAGAAGCAGAAAGCGAAATTTACCTATGGTATCCTAGAACGTCAATTCCGAAATCTTTTTGAAAAGGCAAGTCGTAGCAAAGGAGTTACCGGGGAAGTATTATTACAATTGTGTGAATCGCGATTGGACAATGTAGTCTACCGATTTGGCGTTTCAAAATCCAGAAGTGGAGCCCGTCAATTGGTATCGCACCGTCACATCACCGTGAACGGAAATATTGTAAATATTCCATCCTATCAAGTAAAACCTGGGGATGTTGTTGGGGTAAGAGAAAAATCCAAATCTTTGGGTGTTATTCTCGAGTCCGTATCCAACAATTCGTCTGTTTACGAATGGTTAAGCTGGAACAGAGATCAACTTCAGGGAACTTTTGTAAGTATCCCAGAGCGTCTTCAAATTCCAGAGAACATCAATGTACAATTCATTGTTGAATTATATTCTAAATAAGATAACGGAAGAACTATTATGGCTATACTGAATTTTCAAAAACCCGATAAAGTAATAATGATCGATTCCTCCGAATTCGAAGGCAAATTTGAATTTCGCCCACTCGAACCCGGATATGGTTTAACGGTTGGAAACGCGCTTCGTCGTGTCTTGCTTTCTTCATTAGAAGGATTTGCAATCACTTCTGTGAAAATCGATAATGTAGAACACGAATTTTCTACCATTCCCGGCGTTGTAGAAGACGTTACGGAAATCATCTTGAATCTCAAACAAATCCGTTTTAAAAGACAGATTGAAGAAGTGGACGAGGAAAAAGTGCTTCTTTCCTTCGGTGGACAAGAGCAATTGAAAGCGGCTAACTTTCAAAAATTTATTTCTGGTTTTCAAGTTTTAAATCCCGATTTGGTGATTTGTAATATGGAAAAAAGTGTTCAATTGAACATGGAAATCACCATCGAAAAAGGAAGAGGATATGTTCCTGCCGAAGAAAACAAAAAAACAAACGCTCCCCTTGGAGTGATTGCGATCGATTCTATTTTTACACCCATCAAAAATGTAAAATACAGCATCGAAAACTTTCGTGTAGAACAAAAAACAGATTACGAAAAATTAGTTTTCGAAATCATTTCGGACGGATCCATCCACCCGAAAGACGCACTCACCGAGGCTGCGAAAACCCTCATCCATCACTTCTTGTTGTTCTCCGATGAACGCATCACTTTGGAAGCGGATGAAATTGCACAAACGGAGACTTATGATGAAGAATCCCTTCACATGCGTCAATTGTTGAAAACCAAATTGATCGATATGGACCTATCTGTGCGTGCTTTGAATTGTCTCAAGGCTGCCGAAGTAGATACCCTTGGAGATTTGGTTTCCTTCAACAAAAACGACCTAATGAAATTTAGAAACTTTGGTAAAAAATCACTCACCGAATTAGAAGAGTTAGTGGTTCTTAAAGGTCTTTCTTTTGGAATGGATCTTGCCAAATATAAACTTGATAAAGACTAACCATAGTAAAGAAAGAAAATGAGACACGGTAAAAAATTCATGCACCTCGGCAGAAAGAAAGCCCATCGAGCATCCATGCTTTCCAATATGGCTTGTTCTTTGATAGAGCATAAACGCATCAATACAACAGTAACCAAGGCCAAAGCACTTAAACAATTTGTAGAGCCCATTATTACCAAAGCGAAGTCGGATTCCACACACAATCGCCGCTTGGCTTTTAGTGCCTTGAGAAATAAATATGCAGTTTCCGAATTATTTCGCGAAGTAGCAGACAAAGTAGGCGATCGTCCCGGAGGATACACACGTATCATCAAGTTGGGAAATCGTCTTGGAGATAATGCAGACATGGCAATGATTGAATTGGTTGACTTCAACGCCGTATATCTTGCGGAAGAAACCACCAAGAAAAAATCAAGACGTGGAGGAAAAACAAAAGCAGCGCCCAAAGTGGAAGCAGCTCCTGCGGAAGTAGTGGCTGAGGCTACTGAGGCTCAAGTCGAAGCTCCCGAAGCTGACGCAGAGGCTCCCGATGCTGTTGCAGAGGCTCCCGAAGCAACTCCAGAAAACAACACCGAAGAAACAGATGATAAAGCATAGTCAATTTGATTTACATTTGTTGATTAATCAATAATAGATAAAAGGATAAACGTTTTAGTTTATCCTTTTTTTTGGTTTATTTTGCACTACTCATGAATTATAAAACACGAAAAAAAGGCTTTGTACTCCTCGCAGATGGAACTATTTTTTATGGAAAATCCATCGGAATTGAAGGCAGTTCCTTCGGCGAGATTTGTTTCAATACGGGAATGACCGGCTATCAAGAGATCTTTACAGATCCTTCTTATTTTGGACAATTGATGGTAACAACCAATACCCATATAGGTAATTATGGCGTTGTAAAATCCGAAGCACAATCTTCCTCCATTTCTATTGCAGGATTGATTTGTAAAGATTTTAGTTTTCACTATTCACGTCCGGCAGCAGAAGAATCGCTGTATGCTTATTTAGAACGACAAAATTTGGTGACCATCTCCGATGTGGATACACGGGCATTGGTCAATTACATTCGGGAAAATGGCGCGATGAATGCCGTCATTTCTACAGAAATGGACCAATTGGAAGCACTCCAAGAGGAGTTGGCCAATTTGCCCTCCATGGAAGGATTGGAATTGGCTTCAAAAGTTTCTACAAAAGAAGTTTATGATATGGGCGATCCCAATGCGTCCATCAAAGTGGCAGCCCTTGATTTAGGAGTGAAATCCAATATTTTGGAACACCTAGTTGCCCGGGATATGTATGTACGCGTATTTCCATACAATACTCCTTTTGAAACGATGGAAGCTTGGAAGCCCGATGGATATTTTATTTCCAACGGCCCCGGTGATCCAGCACCTCTAAAAGAAGCACAGGCTGTTGCCAAAGCCATTATAGAAAAAAACGCACCCTTATTTGGAATTTGTTTGGGGCATCAAATCATTGCTTTGGCCAATGGAATCCCAACTTTCAAAATGTTTAACGGGCATCGAGGCATCAATCATCCCGTAAAAAATCTATTGACCGGCAAAGGAGAAATCACTTCTCAAAATCACGGTTTTGCAGTAGACAAAGAAGCTGCAGCCGCACATGAAGATATTGAGATTACGCACCTGCACCTCAACGACCAAACCGTGGCAGGATTGAAAATGAAAAGCAAAAACTGTTTTTCCGTACAATATCACCCCGAAGCGGGTCCCGGTCCAAATGATGCTAACTATCTTTTTGATCAGTTCAAACAAAATATTATCAATAAATAAAAAGAATACCAAACCAACCTGTAATTTAAACAAGAATGAGTATTATTATTAAAGTACACGCGAGACAAATTTTCGATTCCCGTGGAAATCCAACCGTAGAAGTAGATATAATCACTGAAAATGGAATTTTAGGGAGAGCAGCTGTGCCCTCCGGTGCTTCTACTGGAGAACACGAAGCGGTTGAACTTCGCGATGGGGGCAAAGCCTATATGGGGAAAGCCGTAATGAATGCTGTGAACAATGTAAATACCACTTTGGCAGAAGCCATCGTAGGAACTTCTGTTTTCGATCAAGAAGGATTGGATCAATTGATGATCGATTTGGATGGCACACCCAATAAATCAAAATTAGGAGCCAATGCTATATTAGGCGTTTCTCTTGCTGCGGCAAAAGCTGCTGCCAATGAGTTAGGTTTTCCTTTGTATCGTTATATTGGCGGGGTTAGTGCGAAAACACTTCCTGTTCCCATGATGAATATTATCAATGGAGGTTCGCATTCCGATGCACCCATTGCGTTTCAAGAATTTATGGTGATGCCTTCTGGAGCCAAATCCTTTTCGCATGCCCTACAAATGGGAACAGAAATTTTCCATCACCTCAAAAAAGTCTTACACGACAGAGGTTTAAGTACAGCTGTTGGCGATGAAGGTGGATTTGCACCCTTCTTGGACGGTACTGAAGATGCGTTGGACACCATTATCAAAGCCATAGGAAATGCAGGTTATAAAGCCGGTGAAGATGTGATGATCGCTTTGGATTGTGCAGCAGCTGAATTCTACAAAGATGGGGTATACGACTATACCTTGTTTGAAGGAGATAAAGGCGTAAAAAGATCTTCTGAAGAGCAAGCGAGCTATTTAGCCGAATTGGCAAGTAAATACCCGATCATCTCAATTGAAGATGGAATGGATGAAAATGACTGGGAAGGATGGAAATCGTTGACCGAAAAAGCCGGAGACAAAGTACAATTGGTTGGAGATGATTTGTTTGTAACCAATGTAAAACGTTTAAGCCAAGGAATTGAAAAAGGAATTGCCAATTCAATTTTGGTAAAAGTGAATCAAATTGGTACCTTGTCAGAAACCATCGCAGCTGTGGATATGGCGCATCGTGCAGGATATACTTCTGTGATGTCCCACCGTTCTGGTGAAACCGAAGACAATACCATTGCGGATTTAGCAGTGGCCTTAAATACGGGTCAAATCAAAACAGGTTCGGCTTCTCGTAGTGATCGTATGGCCAAGTATAATCAATTGCTTCGTATTGAAGAGGAATTAGGAGATTTGGCTTATTTTCCACAAGGGAAAGCCTTTCGCCATCTATAAGAAGAAAGTAATAACCCAAAAAAAACGCCGGTACACGATCCGTATGGGCGTTTATAAAATTTTAAAAAGTAAAGAAATGAGTGATTCAGTAAAATTGACCTACAATGATGAAACCTTTGAGTTTCCTTTAATCGAAGGAACAGAAGATGAAAAAGGAATTGACATTAAAACCCTGCGGGCGAAAACAGGTTTGATCACTTATGACCCGGGTTATAAAAATACGGGCTCTTGCGAAAGTTCCATCACGTTTTTGGATGGAGAAAAAGGGATATTACGCTATCGCGGCTATGCCATAGAAGACCTTTGTGAAAATTCAAGTTTTATTGAGGTAGCCTATTTGTTGATTTATGGGGATTTGCCTTCGGAAGAAGAATTAAATAAATTTTCCAAAGAAATCACTGAGGAGTCTATCGTGGATGAAGATTTAAAGACGATTTTAAAAAGTTTTCCCAAAACGGCACATCCTATGGGTGTTTTATCCTCCTTGACCTCAGCTTTGATTGCTTTCAATCCCGTGGCAGTTAATGTGGATTCCGATGCCGAAATGCGCTTTGCGGTTGTTAAATTGATGGCTAAATTTCCCATATTAGCTTCTTGGACACATCGAAAAGGAAAAGGCTTGCCCTTAAATTATGCAGACACCAAACTTTCCTATGTAGAAAATTTGGCATCAATGATGTTTAAGCGACCCAATGATGTTTATACGCAATCTCCAGTAGTGGTCAACGCATTAAATAAATTATTGATCCTTCACGCCGATCACGAACAAAACTGTTCCACCTCAACAGTGCGAATTGTTGGTTCTTCTCATGCGGGGCTTTTTGCTTCGGTATCTGCTGGCATTTCTGCCCTTTGGGGGCCGTTGCACGGAGGTGCCAATCAAGCGGTGATTGAAATGCTCGAAGCCATTCAAGCCGATGGAGGGGATACCAAAAAATATATGGCCAAGGCCAAAGACAAAAACGATCCTTTCCGTTTGATGGGCTTTGGACATCGCGTGTACAAAAATTTTGATCCCCGTGCACGGATTATCAAAAGTGCTGCTGACGAAGTATTGACGGAATTGGGGATCGACGATCCCATTCTTGAAATTGCAAAAGGTTTGGAAAAAGAAGCCCTTAGCGATCCTTACTTTGTGGAACGAAAACTTTATCCCAACGTCGATTTTTATTCCGGTATCATTTACCGTGCTTTAGGAATTCCAACACAAATGTTTACCGTGATGTTTGCTCTCGGAAGATTGCCCGGATGGATTGCTCAATGGATGGAAATGCGGAAAAACAACGAACCCATCGGACGTCCCCGTCAGATATATACAGGAAGTACGGATCGTAAAATCTAGGGTCAAAGGTCTTCTATAGAAGGCGGTGTATTAAGCATTTTTTGTTGCTGTATTTTTTTTACGAAATCGTGAACAGCTTTGCTGGATGCAGCCACTTTGATAAAATATTGATCTTTGTAAAAAGAATACTCTTCGGATTTTCCTTTGTAAATTTTTAATTTATAATACGGAATGACTAATCCATAGGTTTCCAACAAACTTCTAAAGCGCAAAATAATCCCCTTGGGTCGGAGTTCAATATTGCAACTGTTGATGTTGTGATCCAAGACCAACAAATTGTGAATCTCCAAAGAGGTGGAATTGATTTCTAGTTTAGGAGACCCAATACCCCCAAGTTTCCAGCGTTCTGTCAGCCGAAAAGGTTGACCCACAGCATCGTCAATTTGCTGTTTTTGTTTGGCATCATTATAGGAAATATTAATCAGCATAAGTTTTAAAGGTAGGTCATAAATCTGGCACTACATAATCGATACATTATAATTATCTTTGCCCGAAATATAACAATGAGCCAAGCTTTAAACGACCAACTTAAATCGATTGTTCAACAATTCTTTGCAACCCAATTAGAGGTTGCAGCGGATGCTGTCGAATTCCAAGCCACTAGAAAAGAATTTGAGGGGGACATCACCATCGTTGTTTTTCCTTTGCTTCGTTTTGTAAAAATGAAACCCGAAGTGTTGGGTACTCGTTTGGGGGATTTTTTGGTGGAAACCTCCGAGGAAGTTGAATCCTTCAATGTGGTCAAAGGCTTTTTAAATTTGGTATTGTCGGATGCGCATTATCTTCGCACTTTTGAAGAAATTTATGAGGATGCTGATTTTGGAATAACCAAAGTAACAGCAACTGCCCCGGTGGTTATGGTGGAGTTTTCTTCTCCCAATACCAACAAACCCTTGCATCTGGGGCATATTCGAAATAATTTATTGGGTTATTCGGTGGCTAAAATTTTAGAGGCTACAGGAAAAAACGTAATCAAAACTCAAATCATTAATGACCGCGGCATACATATTTGTAAATCGATGGTCGCTTGGCAGTTGTTTGGCGCCGGAGAAACGCCTGAAAGTACTGGGCTGAAAGGAGATCAATTGGTAGGCAAATACTATGTAAAGTTTGATCAAGAATATAAAAAAGAAATCGCCCAGTTAGTCAAAGAAGGGACATCTGAAGCTGAGGCGGCAAAAATAGCACCACTCTTGCTCAAGGCGCAAAGCCTGCTCCTACAATGGGAGGCCAATGATCCAGAAACTAGGATGTTATGGGAAAAAATGAATGGATGGGTGTACGAAGGTTTTTCGCAAACCTATAAGCGTTTGGGAGTAGATTTTAATTCCTATTATTATGAAAGTGAAACCTATTTACTAGGCAAAGAAATTATTGAAACAGGTTTAGCGCAGCACATTTTTTATAAAAAAGAAGACGGATCGGTTTGGGTTGACCTCACCGAGGAGGGACTGGATGAAAAACTTTTGCTTCGAGCCGATGGAACCTCGGTCTATATGACACAAGATCTAGGAACGGCGCAACTGCGTTTGAAAGATACGCCCAATTTGAGCGGAATGGTTTACACCGTAGGAAATGAACAAGATTATCATTTTAAGGTGTTGTTTTTAATTCTTAAAAAATTGGGTTATGCCTGGGCTTCTTCACTTTATCATTTGAGCTATGGAATGGTGGACTTGCCCAGTGGCAAAATGAAAAGTAGAGAAGGAACTGTTGTTGATGCAGATGATTTGATTGATGGAATGACGGCCGAAGCGCAGCGTATTTCGCAGGCTTTTGGAAAATTGGAAGGACTTCCGCCACACGAGCAGCAAGAACTCTATCACACCATTGCAATGGGTGCCTTGAAATATTACATACTAAAAGTAGATCCCAAGAAGCGTATTTTATTTAATCCGGAAGATTCCATCGATTTTAACGGTAATACAGGACCTTTTATACAATATACCCATGCCAGGATCAAAACCTTATTAAAAAAGGCAGGAGCGGCGCCCCAATCGTTTTTTGGTGTTCAGACTTTAGATTCAAAAGAAAAAGAAGTGATGAAACAGTTGTTCCGTTTTCCGGAGACCGTACTTTTGGCAGGAGAACAATACAGCCCCGCCTTGATGGCCAACTATTTGTTTGATTTGGTCAAAACGTTTAATACTTTTTATCAAAACGTCACCGTTTTGGGAAGCACAGATGAGGCGCAACGCAATTTAAGAATTGCCTTGTCTGACAAAACGGCTAAGGTTATTGCCCAAGGCTGTGCCTTGTTGGGAATCAATGTGCCGGAACAGATGTAAAAAAAAATCGCCCCGAAGGGCGATTTTTCTCTTTTCATAGCAATCTTATCCCAAATAGGAATTATTTAGAGGAAACAGCTAGATTGTAAACAACCAAACCAAATCCAATTTTGTTGATGGCATCACCCACGTTGTAGATAACATCCATAGGAAGTCCTCCGAAGATTCCGCTATACCATCCCTCTGTTCCGGCCATGTAACCAATAGGATAGATCGCCCATCCTACCAATACAAACCAACAAAGTGTCTTGTGCGCTGCTTGTACAGCTCCACCTGCTGAAGCAGCAAGTTTTGAAGCACCACCCATCCAGATTTCATACACAATTATGAAGTATGCAATACCGGAAATTAGTCCCCAAACAGCAGGTCCTGATCCATCGGTATAAACGGCCTCTCCAAAATAACCAGTCACCAACATCACAAGTGATAGAAAAATCATTTTCCACATCAATTGTTTAGTGGCACCAGCGGCTTTTAGAATAAGGTAGAATTCAACACACATTAATGGCACTGTAAGTACCCAGTCAACATAACGGAAGAAAGTTGGAGATTCTCCGATAGTTGCCCAGTAGTCACGCATGTACCAATAGTGTACTGCTGCAATAAAGGTAATTAACCCCGAGACTAAAATGGAGGTTTTCCATTTGGTGTCAAAGGAGTTCATTGAAAGAAAGAAGAACGCTGATGCTGCCATCATCGCCATACAACCTACGAAGAAAGTAAACCCTACGTAGTCATCTGTAGCCATCGCTGGCGCTACAGTCATTAAGCTTAGTAATTTTTCCATAATTAAATCAAATATTTGTTTTGTTTAGGTAAATTTAAAAAAAATTAAACTTATTAACTATAAATATTATAAAATT
>ERZ887851.4078-NODE-4078-length-10100-cov-3.972325_pt1 | contig 10100 bp, 14 predicted proteins | sample MGYA00521100_ERZ887851 | MGnify/ENA primary metagenome ERZ887851 (study PRJEB32303, sample SAMEA104408602) | aquatic metagenome | biome: Brackish water; feature: Pelagic; material: water | place: Baltic Sea | collected 2014-06-06T16:11:00 | depth 11,444 m ...
GGCTCACTGATTGAATAGACGAAACTAATTTATCCGTCGGGACCATCCGTAGTGAGTGGGCGGCGGTTGAGAGAAACAACAACAACAAAAGAAAGAATACTAATATGATGACTATCCTTGCTGATATCATGCCAATCCTCGCTGATACCGTGTTTAACGGTAACTTCGCACTCGGTGTTGCCGGTGCTGGTGCAGGAATTGGTGTTGGACTGACTGGAATGGCTGCTGCCAGTGCTGTGGGGCGTAACCCTACCGCGTTTGGTAACATCCTTACCATCGCGATTATCGGAATGGCGCTCGCTGAGGCAATCGCGATTTACGGTCTTGTGATGGCTTTCAAAGGCTAATCCTTTGTGGGGCGGGCGAAGTTGCTTTATGCAAAATCGCCCGCATCCCTACTGGTTGTAATTTGTTACTCATCTATTCCCAGCCAACCTTTTCAGAGATATGGAAAAACCCGACGCTTCCCAGGAGAATATTCTCACTTCAATTGCCGAATCATTTGGCGTTCAGTGGGGGCCATTTTTGGCGCAGGTCATCATTATTCTGATCGTTTTTGTGATCCTGAATAAGTATGCCTTCGGTCCGGTTATGGGGATGCTCGAGGATCGCCGGAAGCGTATCGAGGAGGGTGAAAATAATTTGAAGAAGATCGAAAGTGAGCTTGCCAATGCTGAAACGAAAGTTCAGGAAATGCTCGATGAGGCCGATGGTGATGCCGAGCGGTTGATTGCGGAGGCTCGTGAAAGTGCGGGTGTGATCGGCGAAAAAGAAACGCAAAAGGCGATCGCTGATGCTCAGAAGATTCGCGAAAATGCGGCTGAAGCAGCAAAGTTGGAGCACGACCGAGTGTTGTCCGATCTGAAGCGCGATTTTGGCCGGATGGTCATCGATACCACTTCTAAGGTTACGGGCAAGGTTCTTGATGATAAGGATCAGTCCCGGATTAATGAGGAAACAGCCGGCCAGGTGGCGCTTTAACTCAATCCTTCTTTTGAATTGTTTTAAGAAACAGAATTTTAAATGAAAGCCAGCAAAGACGCTCAACGCACTGCTCGAAAATTACTCGAAGCGGCGGTCACTCCTGATGGGGGTGTCGATGCTACCGTTGCGCGCAAGATCGTTTCGACGCTGGCTGAAAAGAAACCGCGTGGTTATCTCGGGGTGGTGGATGCTTTCTGGCGTCTTGTCCGTCTTGAGCTTGGTAAAAACCACGCAATCATTGAAAGCGCTGCCGATCTTGATTTGGCAATGCAGAGTAAAGTGCTAGCCGATTTGCAGAGCAAATACGGAACGCAGCTCACCTCAGAATTTCGCGTAAACCCCGAGTTGCTCGGTGGGATGCGTATTAAAGTCGGTTCCGATGTTTGGGACGGCAGTGTCCGCGATCGTCTCGCACGTCTCGAAGCAAAATTTAAGTAAATCCTTTTTACCTTCCCAATTTCCTACTCAAAAAGAACATGAGCAATATCCTTCAGGAACTGGAATCCGAAATCGCGTCGTTGAAGACGTCGGTTTCGAAATCTAATGTCGGCGTAGTCCGTGAAACTGGTGACGGTGTCGCCAAAGTTGAGGGTCTCAGTGATGTGATGCTCAATGAGATGGTTGAATTCCCCGGTGGAGTTTACGGTCTCGCTTTGAACCTCGAGGAGACCGAAGTCGGTTGTATTCTTCTTGGTGACGGCCGCCTTATTAAAGAGGGTGACGAAGTCAAGACTACAGGCAAGCTGCTCCAGGTGCCTGTTGGCGAAGAGATGCTTGGACGTGTTGTTGATGCGCTCGGTCAGCCAATCGACGGCAAAGGTGAAATCAAAACTTCGCAATCGTATCCAGTTGAGAAAATTGCTCCTGGTATCATTCCTCGTCAGTCAGTGGGTGTTCCAATTCAGACCGGGATTCTTCCGATCGATGCGATGATTCCAGTTGGTCGTGGTCAGCGTGAGTTGATTATTGGTGACCGTTCGACTGGTAAAACGACCGTTGCGATCGATACGATTATTTCCCAGGCGAAACAAAACAAGGCTGCTGCAGAAGGCACTTTGAAAGATCACAAGCCTGTTTACTGCATCTACGTTGCGATTGGCCAGAAGTTGGCAAATGTGGCGCGGACCATTCAGGTTTTGGAAGACGCTGGTGCGATGGAATATACCACGGTGGTCGTTGCTTCGGCTTCTGACCCTGCGACGAGTCAGTATCTGGCTCCATATTCAGGTGCGTCGATGGGTGAGTATTTCATGGATAAAGGTGAGGATGCGCTCATCGTTTTTGATGACCTTTCCAAGCACGCGGTTGCTTATCGTGAGGTTTCTCTCGTTCTACGTCGTCCATCAGGTCGTGAGGCATATCCTGGTGACGTTTTCTACCTTCACTCACGTCTTCTTGAGCGTTCGGCTCGTCTTTCTGAGGAAAATGGCGGCGGTTCATTGACGGCGCTTCCGATCATTGAGACTCAGGCCGGTGATGTTTCGGCATACATTCCAACGAACGTGATTTCGATTACGGATGGTCAGATTTACCTTGAGACGGATTTGTTCTATCAGGGGATTCGCCCGGCGATTTCAGTTGGTCTCTCAGTTTCTCGTGTTGGATCTGCCGCGCAGACCAAAGCGGTTAAGAAGGTGTCAGGATCGATTAAGCTCGACCTCGCTCAGTTCCGCGAAATGCAGGCCTTTGCTCAGTTTGGTTCCGATCTCGATGCCAAGACGAAAGCGCTGATCTCACGTGGTGAGCGTATTGTTGAGCTTTTCAAGCAGCAGCAGTACACCCCGCTTACCACTGAAATGGAAGTGTGTGTCCTCTGGGGAATTCAGAACGGAAAGTTCGACTCTGTTGATGTTGATAAAGTGAAAGATTTCCAGAAGAAACTTCAGGAGTATCTCGAAACTCGTAAAGACGATCTTCTTACGCTGATTCGTGACGAGAAAGCTCTTACTGACAGCGTTAAAGAGGGTCTTGAGCAAGCGTTCGAAGACTTCAAATCAAGCTACAAAGGCTAAAACGAATTTGTAGGGTTCGTTCATCGAACAGCCCCTGACCAAGAACCCTGAATCTTTCCAAATGGCCAACCTTCGCGACATCCGCCGACGTATTAAGTCGGTCAAAAACACCGCCCAAATTACCCGGGCGATGCAGTTGGTTGCAGCTTCGCGGATGAAGAAGGCTCAGGAGCAGGCGACATCTGGCCGTTCCTACGCGGACCTTTTGAATAAGGTGTTGGTTAATTTGAAGGAGCAGACTGATGAAGATCAGCATCCTTTGCTGGAAGATCGTCAAGGTGACCGCGAGTTGGTGCTGGTTATCTCAACTGACAAAGGGCTTTGCGGTCCATTGAACACGAACGTGTTGCGGATGGTGGCTGACGAAGTAGGGCCGGATGCTGATTTTGTTACAATCGGTAACAAGGGGCGGCAGTCGCTCTCTCGTTCGAATCGCAATTTGGTTGCCGATTTCCCAATGAAAGACCCTGCTGGGTTTGCTGAAACAAAAGTCGTTTCCAAATACCTCATGGAGCAATTTTTGACGGGTAAATATGACGTTGTAAAAGTGGCGTTTACCAATTTTGTGAATACGATCAAGCAAGATGCGATGATCGAGACATTGCTTCCGATTCGCCCAATCGATTTGGGACGCGACAAGAGTTTTGTCGGGATGAGCAACGAGTCTGATGCGATAGATATCGACGGCGAGCATCCTGAATCAGGTGGCAGTGGCTATATTTTTGAGCCAAGCCCTGAGAAGGTTCTCGATACCGTGGTTCCTCAGTATGTTGGAAATCAGGTTTTTCAGATGATTCTCGAGAACCGGGCATCTGAGCATTCCGCACGAATGGTGGCGATGAAAGCCGCGACGGACAATGCTAACGAGATGATCAAAGATTTGACGCTGGACTACAATAAGCAACGTCAGGCTGCGATTACGGCCGAGTTGCTTGAGATTACGACAGCCATGAAGGCGCTCGAGTGAGGCTGATTTTCAAGTGTTTCGTTTAGAATTTTAAGAAGTTAAGAATCAATTTTTTTTAGAAAGAATAAGACCATGAGTAACGTTGGTAATATTGTTCAGGTGATTGGACCGGTGGTGGACGCCGATTTTTCCAAAGCCGATAATCTCCCCGAAATCTACAACGCCCTTGTGGTGGAGTATGATCTGAATGGTGAGGCAACTAAGACAGTTTTCGAGGTGCAGCAGCACCTTGGTGACGGTTGGGTTCGCGCGGTTGCGATGTCTTCTACGGAAGGATTGAAGCGTGGGATGGATCTGACTGATACCGGCGCGCCGATTTCGGTTCCCGTTGGTGCTCAGGTTCTTGGACGTATCTTTAACGTGACTGGTGACGTTGTTGACGGTCGTGGTGAAGTGAATGCAACGAAGCGTTATCCGATTCACCGCCCTGCTCCAGCTCTTGTTGATCAGGCGACGTCGACTGAAATTCTTGCGACTGGTATCAAGGTTGTTGACCTCATCTGCCCTTTCACAAAGGGTGGTAAAGTGGGAGCGTTTGGTGGTGCGGGTGTTGGTAAGACCGTTGTCATCATGGAGCTGATCAACAACATTGCGAAGCAGCACGGTGGTTATTCCCTGTTTGCTGGTGTTGGTGAGCGAACTCGTGAAGGAAACGATCTCTACTGGGAGATGTCCGAAGCTGGAGTTATTAAGCAGGATAATCTCGCTGAATCAAAAGTGGCCCTCGTTTACGGTCAGATGAATGAGCCTCCGGGCGCTCGTCTTCGTGTTGCGCTTTCTGCGCTCGCCATGGCTGAGTATTTCCGTGACGAAGAAAATCAGGACGTTCTTTTGTTCGTTGATAACATTTTCCGTTTCTCACAGGCAGGTGCTGAGGTATCAGCGCTTCTTGGCCGGACGCCTTCAGCGGTTGGTTACCAGCCGACGCTTTCTTCGGAAATGGCTCAGCTTCAGGAGCGAATCACTTCGACGAAATCAGGTTCAATTACTTCATTCCAGGCGGTTTACGTTCCTGCAGATGACTTGACTGACCCGGCTCCGGCAAACACGTTTGCTCACCTTGATGCGACGGTTGTTCTTGAGCGTTCACTTTCTGAACTCGGTATTTACCCGGCGGTTGATCCACTTGCTTCGACATCAAACGCGCTTGCGGCGGATGTTGTGGGAGAAGAGCACTACCGCGTTGCACGTGGCGTTCAGTCCGTGCTTCAGCGCTACAAAGATTTGCAAGACATCATCGCGATTTTGGGAATGGATGAATTGAACCCTGATGACAAGTTGGCCGTTTTCCGTGCTCGGAAGATTCAGAAATTCCTTTCTCAGCCGTTCTCGGTTGCTCAGGTTTTCACAGGTATCGAAGGTCAGCAGGTTGAAGTTGAAGACACTGTTCGCAGTTTCGCAGAAGTTCTTGATGGAAAGCATGACGATGTTCCAGAGAACAACTTCTACATGAAGGGTGGCATCGACACTGTCGAGAAAGCTTAATTTATAGTTTGCTGAAAAATCCTATTTCCCGATGAGACTCGAAATCGTTACTCCCGAAGGCAAAACATTTGGCGATGATGTTGACGGTACCATCGTGATCCCTGGGAGTGAGGGTGAAATGGGTTTGATGGTAAACCACGCACCACTCATCAGTGCGCTAAAGCCTGGTGAGTTGCGTTACACCAAAGACGGCGAAGAACGTGCCGTTGCCGTTGGCGACGGGATTGTTGAAGTCGGTCCGAATCACGTTTCCGTTCTTACTGACCTTGCGGTTGGTGAAGCTGATATCGATGAAGATGCGGTCGAGAAAGCGCTTGAGCGTGCTCAAGCTGCATTAAAAGAAGACGGCGGAAGCGAAGAACGCGCCGCTGCTGAAGCATCCATGATGAAGTCCATCGCGATGCTCGAAGTTGCTCGCCGTCGCGGTAAGCGCTCGTAATTCGGTTTTCACGAAGCAACAGGGTAGGTTCATCGAACGTACCCTATTGGATCGAAATCCGTTTTCGAACAGACAGGGATGATTCGTTGAACCTACCCTATTGCTTCGTAAAATTGGCTTCTGGTGATTATCCGAATTTTATCGGAGACGAAGTTGGCGCCACCTGAAAATCACGGGTTTCTCCTGAATCTGGCCCACACGTTTCGCCCGGACCGCAACAAGGTGCGGTAGCTGCTTCTCCAGATTGACGCTCGCCGACATAATCTTCTGGGATACCGCATTTGTCTTTTGAAAGACAATCGGTGAATTTGAGGCCCAATGTCAGGGTGACTGCTTCGCCGTCGTCGGTGATACCTGATGCTTTGAGCGGATATTGAGAAATGACGCGCTCTTGGTATTCGAATTCGACGGGAATGTTATCGGATGGAATGACTTTGTCAGCGAGTTCGAGGATTTTGAGAAGCTTGTCAGTTTCGATTCGATGATCGAGGTCGTTCGCCACCCAAGCTTGAATCAAGCAGACGGTGGAGTTTCGAACCTCGCCGCCGCAATCGATGAAGTCCTTTTGAACTTGCCCCACCTCGGTCACGTGGAAATGCTGCGGGACTGTTGATCCTCCGGGAAGGATCAATTGAACGAGTTTTTCGGGTGATGCGGCTAGGTGAGCTTTTAGGTCTTTCAGATTCATTTCAGGAAGAAAATTCTACTCAAAATTACGCGACCTTTTCCTCACGTAAACCCTGACTGATGAGATTTCCGAGGATCGTTGAACGGTCGTTATTCGCCAAAACAAACGAGACGCTCGCTTCGCTTATCGCCTGTAAAATCAGCAACACGCAGAAAAATCTGACCGCCACAAATGACCGGCGATGCAAAAATGGCGTCGCCGATTTTTTGTTCGGAGATTACCTCCAGGCCGCTCGTGCTTGCTTTGAAGACGTATACGGTTCCGGATTCATTGGCGGCGTAAATGTTCTCGCCGACCAGAATCGGCGAGGCGCTAAAGTTTCCTCCTAGACGAGCTTTCCACTGTTCGTCGCCGGTTTCGGCATTCCAGCAAATCGCGACGCCGCTATCCATCACCGCAAAAAGAAAGCCGTCTTTGATCAGCATTGAGGGCACATAAACTCGGTCTTTGGTTTCCCACGAAATCTTTCCTGAGCCGTCGGCTTCGATTGCCGCGACGTGATTTTTTGGGTAACCGCCTGAGCTGTAAATTCGCTTTCCATCGGTCACTGTTGTCGTGACGCACTCGGTGGTTGCTCCATCGATTTCCCAATTAATCGCTCCGGTTGCAGGATCAATGCTGGTGACTTTTTTTGTGCCTGTCATGAAGAGCTGATCTTTCCCAGCTGCTTTCAAAATAATCGGCGAAGGGTAGTTCGGTTCTTTTTCGCGTTTCACGGTCCAGACGACGTCGCCGGTTTTTCGATCGAGTCCGCTAATCGCGCCGCCGAGTTTGTTGTCGGCGGAAACGATGACGAGATTTTTGTAAATCGTCGGAGAAGATCCGTAAGCTTGATGAACTTTGTAATCGCAAATTTTGGTCTGCCAAAGCTGCTTTCCATTGAGGTCGAGCGCTGTCGTAAACGCTGATTTATTGTTCACAAAATTCACAAAAATTCGCTCTCCATCTGTCGCGGGTGAGGACGATGCCCAAGTTCCCTTTTTGTTTAGTTTCTGCTTAAAACTGCCTTCGTGAACCACTGTTTTCCAAATTTCTTTTCCTGATTTCCGATCAAAACAAAGCGTGGACTGCGTTTGTTTTTCTTCGTCTGCTGCTGCGAGGTAAACCCGGCCTTTTGCGACAATTGGTGTGCCGTGACTGCGACCTGTGAGATCGACCGACCACTTTGGTTTTTCCAATTTGGTGGGCGGGTTTTGCCCATCTTCGGCCATGCCGTTTCCGTTGGGACCACGCCATTGTAGCCAGTCATCGGCCTGAGCAAAGGTTAGGGGAATGATCGAGAAAAGAGCAACGACAAGCAGTTTCAAATTCATGGAACGGCATCGTAAGCGAATGAATCGGGAGGACACAAGGCCCGAAATCACGCTTGGGCGAACGGGGCGTTCGCGCTGTTCGCGGTCGTGGCGGTTGCGTGGGCTGCTTTGTTGTAAACTTCGGCAAACGAACGCTTCACATCATCCACGCTGATCGGTTTGGTAATGTAAGCATCCATTCCTGCCTGGAGGCAGCTGTCTTTCACACCTGCCAGAGCGTGGCCGGTCATTGCAATGATCAGTGGCTGCCGTTCAAGGTGGAAGCTCTCGCGAATTTTCAAGGTCGCATCAATCCTGCCCATCACCGGCATTTGGAGGTCCATAAAAATCAAATCGACGCCACCTGCGAGGACTTTTTCGACACCTTCCTCGCCATTGTTGGCAAAGAGAATGTTTTCGTAACCGAGTTTTTGCAAAACCATTCAGGCGATTTTTTGGTTCATCAAAACGTCCTCAACAACGAGAATTTGCGCTGCGTGTTGGTCGGCGAATTTGCCAACTGTGGTTCCACCACCGTCTGCGGAAGTGTGCATCAAACTCGCTGGAATCGTTGTGCCGACGGAGTGATGGAGCACTTCGACGAGCGCACGCATCAACTTTAGCTCGCTGACAGGTTTGTATAAAAGGTGCACCAAGTGGTTTTTTTCGTCGCCGTTCATCGGTGTGCGAATTTCATGACTCATGTTCGCCAGGAAATCGGATTTCGCTTCTTTTGCCACTTCAGCCTGTTGGCGAGCCACTTGAATCTCTTCGATCGAGTTGTGGATCTTCACATTACTTGCCTCAAGACTCTCAGCCATCTTGTTGAAGATGATATGGACTGACTGGAATTCAGTGGGTCCATTTTCAGGGAGGCGGAAATCGTAACAACCTTCAGCAACCGTCTCCATTCCGTTTTGCAATCCCTTCAACTCATTCGAAATTCCGAATCCCACCCAAAACAAAGCCAGTAGTCCGGGGATCAAACCTGCTAGAACGAGTAGCTGCTCTCATCCTAGAAGCGAATACCACGCGAAATTTTCCGGACGCACTCGACCCTGCATCGCAAGAACGGCAACAATTTCAGATCCGTTTTTAATAGGACCCGCTGCTGAAATATTCGCCGGAACACTTTTACCGAAAGCCTCAAGAAACATCTGTCGGGATTTGTCGAACGGAGTACGAGATGGCACTTCTCGCTTGAGTCCGGACGATTTAGGGCGTTCCTCAAAAGCAGACTCAATCTCCGCATTCGAAGCCATCGTCTCTTTCACGACCTGCATGTCCGTAGAAGGACGCTTGCCAGACTGTTACCAGTCTTTTCCACCAGCTGAAGCGACATCTCGATTTCGGCGCCCGCAGGGACCTGCCAAATTCCCGTCAGTCGATTTGCGAGGCGCGGTCGAACCGAGTCGTCATTGTCCTTTGCCAGCGTCTCAACCAGCTGCCCGTCCAGACTCGTGGCCGTTGTTGTCCCGATTGTAAGAATCTGCTGACGAACCCCATCCTCATAGGCTCGCGACGCCGCCCAATACATTAGCGTCAAACTGAACCTCCGCCAACCAATGCCAAAACACAGCATACGTACCGATAACGCGATCGAGCGTTCCATCATTTATTATGATTTACTGGAAATATCGTAAATTCAATGGATTTCTGCACACTTTCGCGCCCAAATGGAAGTTTGTAGAGTCCATTTACCCCGAATCCGATTCCTCCCCCAGCTTGGCTTGTAATAAGCCGTGTTGATTGAGAAGAGGAGCCTGCAACCTTTGCAGGAAATTGCTGAATCGAGTCCAGAATTCTGCACCACCTTTTAGGGTGGTGAGAGTGGGTTAGTTCTTGCCGTGAACCGGGTTCATTTCCGGCTGGCTCATCGACAGCAAAAGCTGAGTCAAACTGGGGTGGCTTTGCACGATTTCCTCAGCAAGCGTCCGGAGTTCTTCTTCGAATGTGTTGCGGAATTCAGCGTCATTTTCGAATGCGTACTTCGCATCGTCTGCTCCAGCGTCGAGAACGCGGAGGTTTTCAGCCGTTTGAGCGGGATTTGAGTCGTCTGGGAACATAGCAGTGTGGGGTCAGGAGGTTATAGGAATGAATGAATAAGGTCAGTTATCATCATTCGATACAACGGTGGAGCCATTGAACGTAGGCCGGGGGGCCATACCAGTTTGCTGAAGGTCGCGGATTCGTTCCAGCATCAGACGCTGGGCCGTGTCCGCGGCATTCTTGC
>ERZ887851.4083-NODE-4083-length-10090-cov-7.363428_pt1 | contig 10090 bp, 9 predicted proteins | sample MGYA00521100_ERZ887851 | MGnify/ENA primary metagenome ERZ887851 (study PRJEB32303, sample SAMEA104408602) | aquatic metagenome | biome: Brackish water; feature: Pelagic; material: water | place: Baltic Sea | collected 2014-06-06T16:11:00 | depth 11,444 m ...
TGTTTTAGGAGTTTTCTTATTGGCATTTTTTATTAAATATGTAAAAAGCAATGCTGTTTTTTGGGCGGCAATAATTACACAATTAATTATTATTTATTTATGGTATATTAATTTAATGCCTTATTTATGGTTAAACCTAGTAGGTTGCGCCATTGTAATGTTTATTTCAATTATTATCCAACTGATTATTGGTAACAGAAAATAGTAATATAATTTTAACTATTACTAAATTTGGTATTTCTTATTTATGAATAGCTAAAGCTTATTTTTTTTAACAGAAAGCGCATTTAAAGCATTTTTGTATATCTCTTCATACATTGGAACTATCGCTTTAGTTTCAAATCTTTTGGCGATCAATTTTGCTTTCTTTTTAAATTTTAGTAACATTTCAGGGTCTTGTAGTATTTTTATTGCATTTTCTGACATTTCATCAACATTACCTACATCACTTAAAAATCCACTTTCACCTTGTATATTAACTTCAGGTAAACCTCCTGCGTTACTTGATATCACAGGAACTCCACAAGCCATCGCTTCTAAAGCTACCAAACCAAAACTTTCATGCTCTGACGGAAGAATAAACAGATCACTAAAACATAATATTTTATCTACTTCATGGCTATTACCTACAAAAAGCACTTTTTCTGTGATTCCTTTATCCTTGCATAATATTTCTAATGATTTTTTTTCTGGTCCGTCTCCTACAATTACTAATTTTGCGGGCATTTTCTGTTGAATACGATCAAAAATCTCTATAACATCATCAACGCGTTTTACTTTTCTAATATTACTGATGTGAGTAATAATTTTTTCATCTACACAAGCAATTAAATCACGTTCGCAGTCTGAAAATGAGTTATCTAATTTTTTTGTGTCAATAAAATTTGGGATTACATGTATTTTCTTATTAATATTAAATAAGCGAAGCGTATCGTCTTTTAAACTTTGAGAAACCGATGTAACTGCATCACTATTGTTGATACTAAAAGTTACAGCAGGTTTATAAAAAGGATGATTCCCTACCAATGTAATATCAGTACCATGAAGTGTAGTCACCATAGGTATAAAGATGTCCTCTTCTGCTAACATTTGCTTCGCCATATAACCAGCATAGGCATGTGGAATTGCATAATGAACGTGTACCAATTCTATTTCATGCAGTTTCGCCATATTTACCAATTTGCTTGATAAGGCTAGCTCATAGGGTTGGTAATGAAAAAGAGGATAATTGGGTACCGTAACCTCGTGATAATGGACATTACTATGCAATAATTGCAAACGAACCGGTTGTTTATAGGTAATAAAATGAATTTCGTGCCCTTGTTCAGCCAAAGCAATCCCTAATTCAGTGGCTACAACTCCACTTCCTCCAAATGTTGGATAACAAACAATAGCAATTTTCATATAAATAAAGGGTTTACCAAATTTTTTAAATTAATTAATATCAATTTTAAATGTTTTATTTAATACTCAATAGATTGATATATAAGTTCTTGAATATCACTTCTTAAATTATTTTTAATAATTTTTTTATTTGTTGCGTCTGGATAAGTTCTATTTGATAAAAAGACATAAATTATATCTTCTTCTGGATCTGCCCAGGTAATTGTTCCTGTAAACCCACTATGGCCAAAACTATCCATTGAAAGACAACCACATGTAGGACCAACATCTTCTAATTGGGGTTTATCGAAACCAACTCCTCTCCTTACATCAACATCACAATAATTACAGGTATTAAATAAATCGAGTGTTTCTGGTCTTAAATAAGTAATAGAACCATAACTACCCTTCCAAAGATACATTTGCATAATTTTAGCGATGTCATTTGCATTACTAAACAAACCAGCATGTCCACTTACTCCTCCTAAAATAGCTGCTCCTTGGTCATTTACAAAACCTTGAATTTTCTGCATTCTAAAATAGTCATCTTCCTCTGTTGGGGGTATTTTATCTAAAGGAAACTTTTCTAAGGGTAAATAGGTCGTATTATTAGCTCCTAAAGTTTTGTAAAAATGTTGTTGAACCAAAACTTGCATAGGTTTATTATAGTAATCTTCTAAATATTCTTTAAGAATATAATATGGTAAATCACTGTATTTATAATTTAACTTGGGATATAACTCGCTTTCCATAATTTGAAGATAAATAGAGTCTTTTAAATCATTTCGCGCATACAAACCATTGGCCACTTGAATACCAAAATTTTTAGATTTATTTTTAGAATAGTACTTAATATCAGGTTGTTTTAAAGAGTCTAAGGTATTAATATAAAATGGTATCCAAGCTTTTATACGTGCATAATGAGACAACATTTGTTTAAGTGTGATATCTTCTTTGTTGGACCCTATATAATCAGGTAATAATTCTGAAATTTTAGTGTTTAAACTAATCGTTCCATTATCTACTAATTCCATTATCATTGGTAATGTCGCCAAAATTTTGGTTAAAGAAGCAACATCGTAAACATTATCTTCTGAAACTTTTATTTTCTTAAGCTGAGTGTGATGTCCAAAAGTTTTATGATAGATAACTTTTCCTTTTCTTGCCACTAAAATTTGAGCACCTGGCATCATATCTTCCATCAAACCTAAAGTTGCTAATGAATCTATTTTATTTAATTTGATAGAATTCATTCCAACACTTTCTGGAGTTCCATATTGTAATCTATTCTGATTTCTTGTGAAATTAGTTGTATTTAATGGGAATTTTTCGCCTATAGATATGGGTAAAGAACCTTTAGCTGTTATAGCTCCAAAAATTAATTGAGCAGAAAGTTCTTGAGAAACTTTACTATTTTGATAGGACATTATAATGCCTTCAATATTCGAAGTTACGTTAAGGTCTAATAATGAATAGGGTTTAGCAAATATATCTAATATTACCTTGTTGTTTCTAGCAATTTCATATAATCTTGTCAATTCAACTTCGGTAAACTTATATGCTTTCCAAGGGTTTACATTCGATTTATGAAAACCAATAATCGTAAGATCGTATTCTTTTAATTTTTTATTGTATTCATCTAATGTCGTTGCTTTTATCCAATCAACTTTAGTATATTTTTGGAGTTGACTCAAAAAGTATTCACCTGAATCGTCACCAAAATGAACATAAGCGATTCTGGTATTGGACAATTTTTTAACAGGAACAATTAGACGTTTGTTTTTCAGCACCGTCAATGCATTTTTCATAGCCGTTTCATAAAGAACATTATCTAATGGAGTATTTAAATCTTCCACTAAATGTTTCATGTCAACAGGCTGGTAATTGTTTAATCCAACCTTATATTTTGCATATAATATCTTTTTAACTGAACGTTCTAAACGAACTTCAGCTATTCTTCCATCATTATAAGCATTCATAATGAGTTGGTGTGCTTTTGGAATACTTTCTGAAATTAATAACACATCGTTTCCAGCTAAAAAAGCAGCTAAATCAATTTCTCCAGGTTCTTTAAAATTGGAGGCTCCTTTCATATTTAATGCATCAGTAAAAACCAAGCCATTAAATTCCATTTCTTTTTGCAATAAATTGGTAACAATACCCTTGGATAAGGAAGAAGGAAAATTAGCTCTAATTTCTAATGAAGGCACATTTAAATGAGCAATCATTATACTACTCAGGCCTGCCTCTATCAATCTCTTATAAGGATACAACTCTATACTGTCCAATCGGTTTTTTGAAAAAGAAATGGTTGGTAATGTTTTATGTGAATCCTTTTCAGTATCCCCATGTCCAGGGAAATGCTTAGCGTTCGCCAATATTCCAACACTTTGTATTCCACGCATAAATGCTAACGCTTTTTCAGTAACATTATCACGATCTTCTCCAAAAGAACGATTCCCAATGATAGGGTTGTTTGGATTGGTATTAATATCGACAACTGGTGAAAAATTAATATGCATTCCTATTCTTTTGGTATGCTCACCTATTTGTTTACCTATTTTGTAAATTATTTCATTATTAGTAATGGCTCCCAGTGTCATATTCCAAGGATATGCAAAAGTTGAATCCAGACGCATTGCTAATCCCCACTCTGCATCCATTGCCATTATTAATGGAATTTTTGAAATATCTTGGTAATGATTATTTAGTTTTGCTTGACGTTTTGGACCTCCTTTAGAAAATATGATTCCACCAATGTGTTGGTTTTTAATTAAAGAATCAATTTTATTATTTTTAGATTTAGGATCACTAGAAAAAACATCCACCATAAATAATTGTCCAACTTTTTCTTCAAGAGTCATTGCATTATAAATACTATCCACCCATTTTTTTTGATTTAACTGGTCTTTTTCAACTAGAAGAGGGTATATCTGTTGAGAAAATCCAGTAAAATAAAAGAATAAAATTAATGAGGTTAAAAACAGTTTTTTCATATAAGAAAGATAACAAAAACTATGCTAGAAATCTATTATGCCAACTATCTTTTGCAGGAACTTCCCAATTTTCAATGTAATCGATTTTTGTATTAACTAAATTATTAAATACAACGGTATTTTTGGAAACCGATTTTGCTTTTGCCATTTTTTTGAAATCGCTTAAAGATTTATGTGCAATAAAGTCTCCATTATAATAAGTAACATTCATTTTGTCCATTAAATCAATTTCAAATTCTTTTTCTAAAGATTGAATAAAACCCACAGAAGCATCAATACTACAACCTGAAGCTGAAGTATTTTCTTGATTTAATCCTAAAACAATAAAACGATTGTATTTAATTTCATATCCAGCATCCAACTCTTTTCCATGCGCTGTCCATTGTTTTAGAAACTCAATTATTTTAGGTTCTATAATTGCAAGCTCTTCGTTACTTAGCTTTCTATTTGATTGATAAATCCATAACCTAGAATCATCTGGTAAATCATTAAAATCTTTTATCATTATTATAATTCATCTGCATTAATAATCATTTCTGCTATATCCATTACTTCTACTTCGCTTTCTTTCTTTTTAAATTTTACTCCATCCGTTACCATTGTATTACAAAAAGGACAACCAGTCGCAATTATAGAAGGTGAAGTTTCAATAGCTTCTTCTGTTCTTTCAATATTTATTTCTTTTTCACCGGGTTCAGCATCTTTGAACATTTGAGCACCACCAGCACCACAACATAAACCTTGAGATTTACATCTTCGCATTTCAATAAGTTCTACTTCTAATTTTTTAAGCAAATCTCTAGGCGCTTGATATTCATTATTTGCTCTACCCAAATAACAAGGATCGTGATACGTAATTCTTTTTCCTTTAAATTTTCCTCCTTCTACTTTTAGTCTACCTTCATTAAGAAGATCTTTTAAAAATTGAGTATGGTGCATTACCTCATAATTTCCACCTAAGTTTGGGTACTCATTTTTTAATGTATTAAAACAATGAGGACAGGTGGTAACTATTTTTTTAATTTCATAACCATCCAAAACTTGAATATTCATCATTGCCTGCATTTGAAACAAAAATTCATTTCCTGCGCGTTTAGCTGGATCTCCTGAACAACTCTCTTCAGCTCCCAATACAGCAAAATCAATGTTTGCTTTATTTAAAATTTTTACAAATGCTTTTGTGATTTTTTTTGCTCTATCGTCAAAACTTCCAGCACAGCCCACCCAAAAAAGCACTTCAGGTTGTTTCCCTTGAGCCAAAAACTCTGCCATTGTTGGCACTTTTAATGTATCACTCATTGCTTATTTTTTTCTTTGCCAATATTGTGTCCTTCCCAATATGGAAAACCCAATATACCCTCTTAATTTTAATTTATTATTACCTATTAATTCTAAATAACATTTGTATGATTTTCCATTATTTGGATCCAATATTGTACCATCATTGTATTCACCATCATCTTCAATTAAGTTTTTAATAATTACCAAACCAATAATCGGTTTGTTATAATTATCATCTTCACATTGATTACAAACTGAATCTAAAGAGTCTTCAAATAAATGGGTAATCTTTCCATAATAAATATCGTTGATATTATAAATTTGAACTATGGATAGTTTATCACCTGTTACATCATCAAATGTTTCCCATTCTCCAACAATTGATTGCGCATTTAATAATGAATAAAACCCTGTAAAAATTGTAATTATGATAATTTTTATATTAATCATCAAAAACTTTTATGGTCCGTTTTTTATCAACTAAATCAGTAAATTTTCCTTTAAATTGGGTTGCCTTCACCATATGATTATCTACCCAATGATAATTTCCTCCTCGTGGTTTTCCCATTAACATAGAGTGATATTTAAATCCATGTTTTTCTAGCCAAGTTTCAGTATATGCTCTATGTTCTTCGGTACGCGATGTGAAAAAACAAATAATATGTCCTTCATCATACCATTTATTTAATGTTTCTAAGGCATCTGGATAAAGTTTTGCAGTTAACATTCTTTCTGGTTCTTCATTAGGGATGTCATCACAAATAGTACCATCAATATCTATCAAATAATTTTTAATACCTTCAGGATGTGTTGGACTAATAAGTTCACCATCTACCAATTTATTATGTAACTTTATTTTTAAATTTTCTTTTTTCATATTATTCATTTTTCCAGTTCAATCGATCCATTTGATTGTAGGGCCAAGGGGCACCATTATTTTCAATATTAGTCATTGCTATATTAAGCTCGTTAGGTGCAGCAGATTGTTCCATGACTAAATATTGACGCATATCCATTATGATGGATAAAGGGTCTATACTTACAGGACACGATTCAACGCAAGCATTACAAGTAGTACAAGCCCAAAGTTCTTCTCTAGTTATATAATCATCTAATAATTGTTTATTATCAGGTATAAATACTCCGTTGGCATCAATGTTTTTTCCTATTTCTTCAAGACGGTCTCTTGTATCCATCATGATTTTTCGAGGAGACAATTTTTTACCTGTTTGATTTGCTGGGCAATTACTTGTGCAACGCCCACATTCGGTACATGTATATGCGTTTAACAACTGTGTTCTACTCAAATCCAACACATCACTTGCTCCAAATTTTCCAGGAACCTCCGCTCCTTCCACTGGTGCTGCATAAGCATCTGCACTTGGATCCATCATTAATTTCACCTCATTTGTTACCGATTCTAAATTTTTAAATTTCCCTTTAGCTTCTACACTGCCATAATAAACATTTGGAAATGCTAATAGAATATGTAGGTGCTTTGAAAAGTATAAATAATTTAAGAAGATAAATATTCCAATAATATGCAACCACCATGCAGAACGTTCTATGAGTATTAAACTGTTTTCTGAAAGGTTTTCGAAAAGAGGTAATAAAAAACTGCTAATTGGAAAACTTCCTGCCTTTGTATAATGCTCAGTTCCTAATATTTGAAGTTGCAAATCGGTTGCATTCATTATTAAAAATAATGACATTAAAACCATTTCAAAATACAAAATGATATTGGCATCATTTTTTGGCCAACCTTTCATTTCTGGGGACCAAAAACGTTTTATTCTTTTTATATTTCTACGAATCCAAAAAACAATTACACTAACTAAAACCAAAAAAGCTAAGAGCTCAAAAGAAGCAATTAAAATATTATAAAGCATCCCTAAACCAGAAAAAATGCGGTGGGTTCCAAAAAGTCCATCAATGATTATTTCTAAGACTTCAATATTAATGATAACAAAACCAACATATACAACAATATGAAGTATTCCAGCTATTGGCCTAACAACCATTTTAGACTGACCCAATGCAATTCGAATTACATTAGCCCAACGTTCTTTTTTATGATCTGAAGCATCAACTTTATGCCCTAATTTAATATTTCGAATTATTTTTTTACTATTTTTTATAAAAACCCCCGAACCAATAAGAAGAAGAATTAAAAATAGAATATTGGGAATGTATTGCATCAACTATTTCTTTTCGGTTGCTGTAGGCTTATATTCTTTTGCTTTCTTTCCGAAAACAGAAATATGAAGATAACGTTTTGGGTTTTCTTTTAAATCTCTTAATAGCTCTTCCAATTCTTTAGAGGCAGCTTCTAAGTTATCGTAGAGTTTTTCGTCATTTACAAGTTTGCCAATACTACCCTCTCCTTGGTCAATCTTATTCATAACGGCATCAAAACTTTCTAAGGTAGACTCCAAATTAGAAGCCATTGCTTTAATATCCACTTGTGCTAATGAATCTGAAAAACTAGCTAAATTACTAGTAGTTGTTTTAAGGTAGGAAAACGTACTATCAAGTTTTGGTTTGTTTTCAATTAGTAATGAATTTAAATCTGAAGAAACGCCTTCAAAAGATTTCATTGTTTTATTTAAACTTGCAATGGCATCTTTTAAATTATTTTTAGTGTCATCATTTAATACTGAGTTAAAATTGTAAAGTAAAGTATCAAGTCCAGAAAGCGTTTTATATATTCTATTCTCCAATGGTTTTAAACCAGAAGTTAATGACTCTAACATTCCTTGTTCTATTTCACCTTTTAAAGTATCTCCACTTTTAGCAATGTTATTTTTATCAATAGTTGGAATAATAGCTAAGGCATTACCACCTATTACACTGGTGCTATAAATACGAACAATACTATTTTTTGAAAACTCAAAATCTTTATTCAATTTAAAAGTTACTAATAAACTGCCTTTTTTATTTTCAAAATCAATATTATTAACCTGTCCTATTGCATACCCATTGATAGTTACAGGAGCAGAAATAGCAAGTCCAGCAACATTATTATAGGAAACGTAAAAGGTTCTTTCGTTAGAAAAAATATCAGATCCTTTAAGGAAACTATAACCATATATTAATAATAATATGGCAAATATGGCAAATAATCCTGTTTTAACTTCTTTAGCTATTTTCAATGGTTAGATTTTTTTGATTAAAAACAAATTTATAAATAAATTGATGAAATAGGATTATTTGTCTATAGAATTTAAAACATCAGAAAGTTTTAATTTTTTATCGTCTTTGAAGACTACTATATAACAAGAATCATGTCCTTTTTCTTCGGCAAAGTTTTTCATTAACTGTATTTTATTATAATCTGACGTTTCTCCGTAATAATATTTAAACAATTTACCCTCTTTTTTTCTTGAAACATCTATCAATCCCTTAAAATTATATGATTCCAAGCTTAATTTCTTGCTAGACGCTGCAAGTTGTACTTTAAAGGTGTAGCTTTCAAATATATTTTCATCAATATCTTCTTGTGTAATAATTGGATTTTGAGAATCTTCGGTTGCTAATGATAAGCTATTTTTATAAGTTATTATTCCTTTTGCAATTTCTTTAGCCATTTCATTTTGACCTTTTAAAGAATTAAGATATGCACCCTCTTTTTTATTAGTTAAAAAACCTGTTTCAACTAAAACACTAGGCATGTAACTTTTATAAAGTACCATAAAGCCAGCTTGTTTAACGCTTCGGTCTTTTCTGTTTAAATTATTAGTAAAATTATTTTGTATCAATGAGGCGAGTAATATACTTTGATCTAAATATTCTTCTTGCATTAAAGTCATACCTATTAGCGACTCAGGAGAGTTTGGATCAAAACCTTCGTAATTTTCTTCATAATTGTCCTCTAAGAATATCACCTCATTTTCTCTTTTTGCAACTTCAAAATTTGCTTGAGACCTATGCAATCCTAAAACAAATGTACCAGCTCCATAGGCATTATTTGTAAAAGCATCACAATGGATAGAAACAAATAAGTCTGCATCTGCTTTATTTGCTATAGGTGCTCTTTCATGCAATTTAATGAACACATCTGTTTTACGAGTATAAATTACTTTAAAATTAACTTGTTTTTCTAAAATTTTTCCAACTTCAAGAACAATGTTTAAAGCAATGTCTTTCTCTTTATAACCATTTCCCATATTACCTGGATCATGTCCTCCATGTCCTGCGTCTAAAACTACAATGAATGGCTTCTCTGTATTATTTGTAATAATATTAAACGAATATGAAGTTAGAATGACTGCTATTAGTAAAATAAAATAAAATAATTTGTTTATCATAAGCATTTCCCAATAGTTGTTTAAGCTTAACGCATTGATTATAGTAGTATTGTTAAAAATTTCCTTTTTAAAAAAATCACATAAAAAATATGCTTATTTTTGAAGCTGTAACTGTAAGAATCT
>ERZ887851.4088-NODE-4088-length-10082-cov-6.289219_pt1 | contig 10082 bp, 9 predicted proteins | sample MGYA00521100_ERZ887851 | MGnify/ENA primary metagenome ERZ887851 (study PRJEB32303, sample SAMEA104408602) | aquatic metagenome | biome: Brackish water; feature: Pelagic; material: water | place: Baltic Sea | collected 2014-06-06T16:11:00 | depth 11,444 m ...
AGTTTTGATATACCAGATCATTTTAGGAGTCCGATTATCAGTAAGGTAAAGGATAAGCGTAAGGAATTGGATGCCAGAAAGTTAGATTTCTCTCCGACCTTGCTGGATTTTGGGGCCGTAAAAATTCAGCTGGCCAGACATTTCGGGTTTTGCTTCGGTGTAGAAAACGCGATTGAAATTTCATACAAGGCGATTTTCGAAAATCCAGGCAAGCGTATTTTTCTGTTAAGCCAAATGATTCACAACCCAGAAGTCAACGAAGATCTTGAGAGCAGAGGAGTGAGGTTCTTGATGGATACAAAAGGGCGTGAGTTGACACCTTTACGTGAAGTACAGCCAGACGATATTGTCATCATTCCTGCTTTTGGGACCTCTTTAGAAATGGAAGCCAAATTGAATGCGATAGGCGTTGATTGCAAGAAATACAATACGACATGCCCGTTTGTTGAACGGGTGTGGAATCGGGCTTACAAGCTAGGCGATGAAAACTATACGGTGATTATTCACGGAAAGCCAGACCACGAAGAAACACGCGCTACCTTTTCCCACGCTTCTCAAGCCGGTGCTGCATTGGTTGTGTCGGATCTAGGCGAAGCCCTTGCCCTTGCCTCTTTGATGGCAAATAAAGATTCGGTACATGTAGAAAAAACGTTTTCTGAAATGTTTCATGGGAGAGTGAGTCCGGGTTTTGAGTTTTCAAGGGATTTAGAAAACATAGGTGTTGTCAACCAAACAACGATGATTGCCTCCGAAACGCAAGAAATTGCGGACTTGTTGAAAAAGGCATCTAAAGGGTTTGCGAATACGAAAGACACATTGTGTTATGCGACGAATGACAATCAAAAGGCCACACTCGGTGCGTTGGATGAGGGAGGAGCCGATCTGGTCATCGTTGTCGGAGGATACAACAGTTCCAATACAAGTCACATTGTAGAAATTTGTGAGAAAAAGAAACCTACTTTTTTCATTAGAAACGAACTAGAGATGAAGGAGGGTGGCGTGATCGACCATTTTGACATTCACAAACAGGCGCACGTTTCAAGTGAGGGTTTTATGTCAGAACTATTTGATTTAGAGCGAGTTCCTACTATTCTCTTAACGAGTGGGGCCTCATGTCCAGACGCCTCTTTGGAGCGGGTTTTGCATAAAATACTAGAACGTTTTGATTGTGGAAAGGATGTTGATTCAGTGTTAAATAATTGGGCTTTAAATCTAGGGTCTGACTCATAAATGCGCGTAAATTCGCCTCTATGGAAGCACCTAAGCTTCGGGGCATGTTCCGCAATGTGAGAACGAAACCCCGAACATTCGTTTTTAAATCACGTCATCTGCCTGACGGTCGTCCTGAATGGGATGAACGAAAGCGTAGAATTGATGCTGAGATCGCGAAAGAAAAGGGTGAGGAAATACCTGAAAGTGATCGCCTGTCTGACATCAGGTTTCGCAGGAGTTCAGGTGCGGCTAAAGACTCTGTCAGAAAAAATGCCAGAAGGGCGAACCTCCGGGTGGTGTTAATCGCGGTTGTTTTGGTGTATGTTTCATATCGAATTTTAATCTGGACAGAAAAAACTGAATTCGGTGAAATGTTAGAATTTATTAGAGACAATGGCTGACTATATCGTTCAATTATCTGATCAGGTCGCAAACCAAATTGCGGCTGGGGAGGTGGTAGGCCGCCCTGCTTCTGTCGTTAAGGAGCTGGTGGAGAATGCCGTAGATGCTGGAGGGACTGATATCGTTGTTTTTGTAAAGGATGCTGGAAGGACTTTGATTCAGGTCATTGACAATGGCAAGGGGATGAGTGAGGAGGATGCCAGGAAATGTTTTTTGCGTCATGCCACCTCGAAGATTACTTCTGCAGATGATCTGCTTACGCTCATGACAAAAGGGTTTCGTGGAGAAGCGCTCGCCTCGATTTCGGCCATTTCACACGTTGAACTTAAGACCAGAGAGTCAGGAGTTGAACTGGGTGTGAAAATTTGTGTGTCGGGGGACGAGTTTACGGAAAGCGAACCCATATCTTGTTCAGAAGGGAGTTCCTTCTCGGTCAAGAACCTCTTCTTCAATGTGCCAGCCAGACGCAACTTTTTGAAATCTGACCAAGTCGAAGTAAGGCATGTCGTAGATGAATTCCAACGGATCGCAATGGCTCATCCACAGCTGAGTTTCCGCCTTCAAAGCAATGGGAACGATCTTTTTAATCTTAAGCCAGGTACTTTAAGACAAAGAGTGGTCGCAATTTTTGGCGTAAAACACGATGAGCGTTTGGTGCCTATAGATGAAGAAACAGACGTCGTAAAGATTTCAGGATTTGTCGGTAAGCCTTCTTTTTCACGTCGGACACGTGGGGAGCAGTTTCTTTTTGTCAATGGTAGGTTTATTAAGCATCCACTGATGCACCGTGCGATTATGAAGGCTTATGAAGGCGTTCTCACCCCTGGGAATTTTCCACTTTACACCATTTTTCTGGAAGTAGATCCATCAAAAGTAGATGTGAATATTCACCCGACGAAGATGGAAGCCAAGTTTGAGGAAGACCAAATCATTTTTGCATTCCTGCGTTCTGCCATTAAACGTGGTTTGGGACAACACAACGTATCTCCATCGTTGGATTTTGAATCCGAGTTGAGCATATCGATCGAAGGTTTGCCTCAAGGGAAATTCGTCTCCGAACCTCGTGTTCAAGTGAATGCGGATTACAATCCATTTTTATCTTCTCCCTCAAAATCCCCATCTGGAAACCACAAAACGTCAAGTCCCTATCGGAATTCACCAAGTGCCATCCCCAAAGACATTGATGCGTTTTATAACAGCCCCGCCATTGAAGTGTCGGAACCTGAACAGGAATCCTCTTTACATGAAATAAAAGAAGGAAAAAAGGCGTTGAAGTTGGATGAAATATTCCAGCTACAGAACAAGTATATCGTGACGTCTAAAGATGATGTGTTGCTGATCATTGATGTGAAGAGGGCCCACGAACGTGTTTTATATGAAGGGTATTTAAATGCTGGAAGAGGAGGTGAGTCAGAGGTCGCTCAGAGATTGTTGTTTCCTGAGCCCGTCACCTTATCCAATGCTGACATTGACCTTCTTCTCGGAGCGGCTGACGTGCTTAAGATCTTCGGGCTGGTGCTTGCCAAATCAGCAAGTGGAGGTTTGGAGGTTTTGGCTGTTCCTTCAGGGATGGCTGACAAATTACAGAATTGCATTGATTCTGTTTTGGAGGCACTGCAAGATGGTACTTGGACCGATGTGGAGGGAAGGAGAGAGAGATTGGCCAAGGTTTGGGCTGAAGCCACAGCAGTCCATAAAAAAGTGACGTTGAATAAAGAAGAGATGGTAGATCTAGTAGATCGACTGTTTGAGTGCGAGTCCCCAGGCATAGACGCGAGAGGCCGCTCAGTCTTTACGAATTTCACAATTGATCACATTGAATCAAAATTAAAATAATGTTTGATAGAATTACGCCGATCGTAAAAAACCTGTTGATTATTAATGGGCTGTTTTTTATCGCAACCCTTGCGTTTGGATCGATGGGCATTCAATTGTCGGACTTTCTTGGCTTGCATTCATTTCAAAGCCTGGGTTTTCAGCCTCATCAAATGGTGACTTACATGTTTATGCATGCATCATTCACGCATCTTCTCTTCAACATGTTTGCACTTTTTATATTTGGGAGTGCCCTTGAAAGGGTTTGGGATGCCAAACGTTTTCTGATTTACTATATGGCCACTGGAGTGGGAGCGGGGCTTATTCAAATGTTCGTCGCCTATATCCGTGTAAATTCTATGTTTTCAGACATTCCACCAGAGGGGGTTGATCTCATCCTAACTGAGGGGTACGGACTTCTTCAACAAGGCAAGAATTATTCGGACATTTTGATGGGGAGCGCAAATATTTCACTGAATATTCCAACTGTTGGCGCATCAGGAGCCGTGTTTGGAATATTATTGGCTTTCGGGATGTTGTTTCCCAATACGGAACTCATGTTGCTTTTCCCCCCTATTCCAATTAAAGCGAAATACTTCGTGATTGGATACGGGGCAATAGAACTCTGGATGGCCTTTAGCAATAGTCCTGGGGACAATGTTGCACATTTCGCCCACCTGGGAGGGATGCTGATCGGCTTCATTCTCATCAAAAAATGGCAAAGCGATCGCCAAAATTTTTATTGAAAAAATAGAAAATGATAGACGGTATGTGGGAAGACATCAAAAGGAGTTGGACATCGGGAAGTATGCTATATCGCCTGATTTGGGTGAATGTCGTTGTGTTCGTTCTTGTGAATGCGGCCTTGATTGTTACAAAACTTGGCGGGATAGAATTGTCTGTGGGAATAGAAGATTGTTTCGGGCTTGCGACGACTTCTGATGTAGACGTTTTGATGCGCAGACCGTGGTCGGTTTTCACCCACATGTTTGCCCACACCGCTATTCTCCACCTTGTTTTTAACATGATTCTGCTTTGGTGGATGGGGAGTATGTATCAGGCTGAGGTAGGATCTAGACGATTGTTGAGCACCTATTTAACAGGTGGGCTGGCGGGATTTCTATTCTACATTTTGGCCTTTAATATCCTGCCCGGGTTGACATCCCAAATGACATCCGACACAGTACCCTTTGCACTGGGTTCTTCGGCTGCGGTGCTGTCAATTTTCACTGCTGCCGCAACACTGAACCCCAACAGAAAAGTGAGATTCATCTTGTTTGGATCTGTCCAGCTCAAGTACATCGCATTGGCCTACGTGTTGTTTGACTATTTCGGTTTAAGCCAAGGAGATGGAGTGAATGATGGAGGGAAAATCGCACATCTCGGAGGTGCGTTTTTTGGGTATATGCTTGTTACGTTGGGTCGCAAGGGGATAAACTTGGCGGGCTGGCTCGAAGCTGTTTTGGATTTTATCATGAGTCGCCTTCCTTCAAAAGGCAGGTCGGGGACCAAACTTACGTTTTGGCGCAACAAAAACTGGAAGAAAAAAGCGGGTTCCAGTGCGACCTCTCGGGTCCCTAAAAGCGACGCGGAGTTCAATCTTGAAAAACGGGAGACTGCAAAACGTTTGGACTTGATTTTAGAAAAGATTTCAAGGCACGGATATGATCACCTCACGAAAGAGGAGAAGCAATTTCTCTTTAACCAATCAAACAGATAGGGTGGGAAAGAAAGGCAAGTCACGATTTGGAATAGATACGTTTATTCTCGTTCCTGCTGGCGCACTCATTGCAGGTGCGAAATTGTCTGAGTGTATCTCTCCCGAAATATTCCCTTTTCTCGCTTTTTGTGGTGTGGTGTTCCCTGCGGCACTTTTGATGTTTGGGCTGGGAGTTGTCTTGCGATTGTTTCGGCGGGATTGGAAGGGAATGATTTGGCCTGTATTGTTCATGTTTTGGATTCAAAACAGCGTCATCCTCACCATCGGAGGGTGGGGAACGTATTCTGAAGTGAGCGCGGACTCAAATCAGATTTCTATAGGGACGTACAATGTGCGAAGGATGGATGAGTACAAGTGGTTGGAAGGTGACAAAACGCGGGATGAGATTGTTTCTTGGCTCTCCGAAAACAAATTCGATGTGATGTGTTTTCAGGAATTGCCGGCTTCGATGAGACGCAAGGTGTCAAATGCGCTAGGGACGAAAGAAATAGTCATCAATAAAAGAGGGTCCGGTCCGGCCATTGCGACGTCTTTGCAAATCGCCAAATACGGACCGTGGTTTGCACCTGGAGAGGATGTGCCACGTGGGATTTTTGCCGATTTAATCCAGAATGGAGATACGGTGAGAATTTTCAATGTCCATCTGCAGTCCGTGGGTTTGGAGGGAGATGATTATGAAGCCGTGAGAGAGGGCCCTGATGCGGAACAGCGTAAAAGGCTATTCTCTAGGCTTTCATCTGCGTATGTCGCGCGCGCCACTCAAGCTCGTGCCTTACGTGAGGAGTTAGATGCAAGTCCACACCCCGTCATTTTATTGGGAGATTTCAACGATACCCCCGTTTCGTTTGCCCTTTCGACATTAAAAGAGTCCGATTCATGGCCGCTTTTTGACGCTTTCTCAAAAGGGGGAGAGGGTCTGGGATCTACTTATGTAGGAGATGTCTCAGGCCTCAGGATAGATTACATCCTTTACTCAGAGCGTTTTGAGCTCCACGAGTTTCAGACTTATCCAGTAGAACTAAGCGATCACAGGCCCGTTTCTGCGGTGTTTTCATATTAAAGTTGAATTATTTCAGGGTGGCCCTCTGGGCTGCAATGACCTTGTCTACACTTGCTTTAAACCACTCTGTATAGCGGTTTGGTCTGGAGGCCAAATCTTTTAAAAGCCAGTCAACAGTTACATATTCGAAGCACTCTACCTCCAGGGGGTTGATCACGGGAGTACTGTCGCTTTTTCCGATGAAAACGTGGTCCAGTTCCCATTCTGTCAGATCGTGGTCCAGATCGGCTTTGTATTCGAACGAGAAGATCTTTTGAAGCGCGCAACTCATGCCCATTTCTTCCTGGAGACGTCTGTTCGCGGCGTCGGAAATATCTTCGTGGGGCCGAGGGTGGCTACAACACGTGTTTGTATACAATCCGCCACTGTGATACTTGGAGATGGCTCTTTGTTGTAAAAGCATTTCTCCTGCAGTATTGAAAACAAAAACAGAAAACGCGCGGTGAAGGGTCCCTCCAAACCTATGTGCGTCCATCTTTTCCATGGTGCCCACTTCGTTGTCGAAGCTGTCCACAAGGATTACTTTTTCTATGTCTGTACTCATTGTTTTACAAATGTACGTGTGTCGTCATGGGAGGCGTAGCTTTGTGACATGAATAATCGATACGACGTTGTGGTTTTCGGAGCCCATCCTGATGATGTTGAACTTGGTGCAGGAGGGACTGTGGCAAAGATGGTTTCCCAAGGTCTGAAGGTTGTCATGGTGGATCTTACACAAGGAGAACTCGGTACAAGGGGAACCCCTGAAACCAGGCACCAAGAGGCGACATCTGCGGCTGAGGTTTTAGGAGTAGGAGAAAGGATCAACCTGAAGCTGAGAGATGGGTTTTTTCAATGCGATGAGGCCTCTTTGTTGGAAGTGGTGAAAGTAATCAGGAGGTACAGACCTAAGATTATTATCGCAAATGCGATAGAGGACAGGCATCCCGACCATGGAAAGGGAGCAGAACTTGTGATTCAGGCTTCCTTTTTATCGGGTCTCGTAAAATGTGTGACTGGCGAAGCAGATGACGTTCACAGGCCCGATGCGATCTATCACTATATCCAAGACTATACAAGAGTTCCGGATGTGGTTGTAGATATTTCCGGGTTTGAAGACATCAAGATGAAATCGATTCTCGCATATGGTTCTCAGTTTTTTGACAAGAACTCCTCAGAGCCTGAGACACCGATATCTTCGCCTGAATTTATGGAGCATATCAAGGGCAGGCACTCAAGTATGGGAAGGCCATGCGGATTTACTTCTGGCGAGGGCTTCGAAGTAACACGGCCTGTGGGGGTCAGCTCTCTTTCCGATCTGCTTTAAGGAAGGCGATCGCAAGGCCTGAGGTTTGGGCCAAATAAGCACAAGACGCTGCAAACGCCGCTCCGGGAACCCCATATAACGGAACGACAAACCATCCGATAGAAACCAGAACGAACAGCCCGATTCCAGAGGTGATGGCATTCCATTTGTGGAGACCTATGGCACTCAGGTGGTGGGCGAGTATGCTCGAGGTTGCGCCGGCCAACATGCCTGGAATGAGGATGCGAAGAGGCAGGGAAATGCCTTCGATTCCAAAGACCCATGTATACATCGATTCCGGAATGAGCCCTGTGAGGAGGGCCAAGGGGAGCGTTAAAAGAAGGGTGCGGTGCAGGTATCTTCTGGTGATTGAATGTCGTGCTTCCCGGGAGGAAGCGGAAGCTACCTCAGTATTTACAATAGGAGCGAGGGCTCTTGCGACAGTCCAAACCGCTTCTACGCCATAATACACCACCGAATAAACGCCCGCTCCGGCTGCCCCGATAAAATGATCCAACAGCGAGAGGTTTGCTCTGTTCGTAAGCAGCTGAAGAACCGATCCTGTAGAACCCTGCGCACCATATTTTAAGAGAATACCTCCGGGCGAATTTTTATCTTCTTTCCCAGATGTAGGGCCTTCTTCCCAGCTGCCTTTTAATGCAAACAGGGAATACATCAACGTCACAGAGAGCGCTCCTGTAAGTGCCCACATAAAGCCTCTGGGCGTGGCGATGTCGAAAAGGATGTAGGTGACAAATACAGTCAGAAGCAGGGTGGAGGTTTGGGCAATTTGGAGGTAGTTGTTTGAACGAATTCTTCCCGAAGCGATCAGAAGCTGAGAATGAAAAACCACCAAGCTTTGTAAGAGACCCAGGCCTGCAGAAGCGTAAAGCCACTCCGTGGGAATCACACCCAACGCGACCCCGATCCCAGACGCTACAATTGCAGACACGCCACACCACAGATACGCCACTTTTCGAATATCTCTCGCACGATGAGATCGTCTGACATACACAACAGCTCCAGCAGCGACAAATCCCGCCATTCCTGTGACGAGCAAGAGGCCAAACTGCAAAAGAGCGACCTCTCCAAGTCCTTTTTCTCCAAGGAAGTGGGTGTTCAAGAGTACGGTCGTTAATGTCACGAACAGGAGAATCAATCTCGCCCCAATGGAGTGCGATATGTCAGAAATAATCTTCAACGTTAAATCGATGTGTTGCCCCCCAGTGCTTCTCGATACACTTTGTCGTACGCATTCGACACGGCTTCGACGCTGAAATGATCGACTGCGTATTTTCTTATTTCGACAGCATCGATGTTCGCTTCCGTCCCGAGCGTAAGCAATGCGGACCTCAAGGCGCTTTCATCTTCGTTGGGAATTAGAATTCCACGCCCACAATTTTCGGTGAGGTGTTCTGAAATCCCTCCTACGTCAGTCGAAATCACGGGAACCCCGGTCGCCCATGCTTCTGCGATCACGCAAGGGAAATTTTCTTTTCTACTGAACAGTACCAAAGCATCTGCCCTCTGCATTCCTCGGGCGACCTCATCGATGTTTTTTGGCCCCGAAAACGACACACATGGTTCGGTCAGGTTCATAGACGCGGCATAGTGACGCAGTTTTGTCAAACGTTCAGGGTCGCTTCCTCCCATAAATTTCGCGGAGAATTTAAAATCCGGGTGAGATGTCCTGAGGGCAGATAAAGCATGTATGATTCCAGTAATGTTTTTTTGGCTTTCATCTAGAGAGCTGACATGTAAAATCCGGAACCCCTCATCCGTTGTGCCTTTTTCAGTGGATGGCTTGAAACGTTCAGTATCCACAACGTTGGGCACAGTTATATAGTTGCTTTCACCTCCGATGTTGACCATTTTAAACGTGCGCATTTTTGCGCCTAATTGGTCCGTTACAGGACAAAAAGCGGATGCATATGCCGCCGTCCGTCTCATCGAAATGCGACGCCACAATGGGATGTGCTGTGAATCGTGGTACGCGGTCCAATGTTCTGTAATGATGAGAGGGACATCCCAGCTCTCGGCCAATATTCTCGCGGCCCTTCCAGCCGGAAATGCAACGTGGAGGTGCACCAAATCGGGCATTGAGATTTCTTCTCCAGGAACCATCTTTAACAGCGCTCGAGTCACTGCGACAGACCCGGGTTTGGTCGCTTTCGGATAGACGATACGTTCTAAAAACCCGTCCCCTTTTTTCACTTCCGAACGTCCAAGCAACGGGCTTTCATTTGATACAGGTGATGCATACCAAACCTCGCTTTGATGCTTCGTTGCTACAGCTGCGATATGTCTTTGTATGAAGTTCCCCAATGAATCGTGAACCTTACTCGGGTACCAACTGGCAATATGCAAGACTCTTATTCCTTGGGTATTTTCCATGACGACAAATTTGGCACATTTACTTGCACGAACAAAACTTAAGTTTATATTTGCACCCCCTTCGGGGATTATGGTGGGTATAGCTCAGTTGGTTAGAGCACTGGTTTGTGGTACCAGGGGTCGTGGGTTCAAATCCCATTATCCACCCTAAGAAAACAGAAAGGTCTTGCGCAAGCAAGGCCTTTTTTGTTGCT